>JACCDW010763652.1_pt1 | contig 10193 bp, 11 predicted proteins | sample 7449781 | NCBI WGS metagenome assembly JACCDW01 (sample SAMN15323449, study PRJNA562643) | freshwater metagenome | isolation source: river surface water | place: USA:Blue River Watershed | collected 2017-08-18 | reverse complement strand
GGGGTGTCGACGATGTTGATGTGCACGCCTTCGTACTCGACCGAGGTATTCTTGGACAGAATCGTGATGCCGCGCTCTTTTTCCAGATCGTTGGAGTCCATGACGCACTCGACCAGTTGCTGGTGGGCGGCAAAGGTACCGGACTGGCGGAGCAATTGGTCCACCAGGGTGGTTTTACCGTGGTCGACGTGGGCGATGATGGCAATGTTACGAATCGGGCGTGCGGACATGTGTACTCAACCGGGAATGTGTGAAAGCGGAGGTAACCTGTCACCGCATATTGATGCGATGCAACAGGTCAAAACAAGCTTTCAATTATAGCAGAAATCGATAGATTTCAGGCGCTTGGGAATCGGCGCCAGACCCGACCAGACCGTGATATCCCCTCAAACGTCCTTGTTGCGCATCCAGTCGGCGGTTTTAAACAGCGCCTCGATCAGTGCCCGGCGGGTCGGCTCCGACACCGGTGCCTTTTCCAGGCATTCGGTCATACAGGTCATCCACTGATCCCGCTCGGCGGTACCGATGGCAAAGGGTAAATGACGGGCACGCAAGCGCGGATGGCCGAATTTCTCTTCAAACAGCGGTGGCCCACCCAGCCAGCCCGACAGGAACCAGAAAAGCTTGTCGCGGGAGGTGCTCATATCCTGCGGGTGCATGACACGGATTCCGGCAAAGCGTTCGTCGAGCGTCATCAGGTCATAGAAATCATCCACCAGCTGGCGCACGCCGGTCTCGCCACCGAGGAGTTCGTAATAAGTCTGATCGACACGCGGGACAACCATGGCGTTTCCTTTGTATGATTCGGTAACTACAAACCGGCTATTCTACTGGCGCGGCCCCGTTTATGGAGAAGTACATGATCAAGGATTTTCTCAAGTTCGCCATTCGCGGCAACGCCGTCGACATGGCTGTCGGTATCGTCATCGGTGCGGCTTTCGGCACCATCGTCAGCAGCCTCGTCAATGACGTCATCATGCCGCCGATCGGCTTGCTGATGGGCGGCCTTGACTTCTCCAGCCTCTTCGTCGTTCTCAAAGAGGGAACGGTCGCCGGTCCGTATGCGACTCCGGCCGCCGCCAAGGCCGCCGGTGCTGTCACCCTCAATTATGGCTTGTTCGTCAATGCGATGGTCAGTTTCTTCATCATCGCCTTCGCCGTCTACTGGGTCGTCAAGGCGTATAACAAAGCCGCCGACCGACTCATCCCCAAAGAGGAGGCGGCGCCGGCCACCAAGGCCTGCCCCGAGTGCTGTACACAGATTCCGTCAGCAGCCAAACGTTGTCCGGCCTGTACTTCAACGTTGAATTAACGCTTGGTTGAGCGACGACCTGCTGGCACCGCTTTGCGAGCGGTCGGCTGACGGTCTGGCGCCCCCGACTTGCGCGCAGGTGAGACCGATTGACGCGTCGGTGCGTGGACGTGATCGCGCGCCGTCCGCGGTTCAGATCGGCCGCGACCGTTTTCAAACCCCTTGGGTTGCCAGGCCGGAATCAGTTGCTTTTTGCCGTTGCCGATCAGATCGGCGCGCCCCATCGCATTCAGTGCGTCACGCAGCATCGGCCAATTGGCCGGGTCGTGATAGCGCAAGAACGCCTTATGCAGCCGACGACGACGTCCCTCTCGGATTACGTCGACGTTCTCTCCCCCACCCTTCAAGCCGCGTAACGGGTTCTTGCGGGTGTGGTACATCGTGGTCGCCAGCGCCATCGGCGTCGGCAGGAAGGTCTGCACCTGATCAAGACGGAAGTTATTGCGCTTGAGCCAGAGCGCCAGATTCAGCATGTCTTCATCGCGGGTGCCCGGGTGTGCCGCGATGAAATACGGAATCAGATACTGCTCCTTGCCGGCGGCACGCGATGCCGCTTCGAACAGCTGTTTGAAGCGTTCCTAGGCGCCGATGCCAGGCTTCATCATTTTCGACAGCGGCCCGGCCTCGGTGTGCTCCGGCGCGATCTTCAGATAGCCACCGACGTGATGCGTCACCAGTTCCTTAATGTATTCCGGCGAACGCACGGCGAGGTCATAACGCAGGCCGGAACCGATCAGGATCTTCTTGATGCCGGGTAACGCACGCGCTTTCCGATACAGCTGGATCAACGGGCCATGATCCGTATTGAGGTTGTCGCAGATATCCGGGAACACGCACGAAAGTTTGCGGCACGAAGATTCGATCTTCGGATCCTTGCAGGCCAACCGGTACATGTTGGCCGTTGGGCCGCCGAGATCGGAAATAATGCCGGTAAAGCCGGGAGTCTTGTCGCGAATTGCCTCAATCTCGCGCAGGATCGAATCCTCAGAGCGGCTCTGGATGATGCGCCCTTCGTGCTCGGTAATCGAGCAGAAGGTACAGCCACCGAAACAGCCGCGCATGATATTGACCGAAAAACGGATCATCTCCCAGGCCGGAATTTTGGCATCGCCATAGGCGGGATGCGGTGCACGGGCATAGGGCAAATCGAAGACCGCGTCCATTTCCTGGGTGGTCAGGGGTAATGGCGGCGGGTTCAGCCAGACATTGCGTTCGCCATGGCCTTGCAGCATCGGTCGGGCATTGCCCGGATTCGACTCCAGGTGAAAGACGCGCGAGGTGTGCGCGTAGAGGACGGGGTCATTCTGTACCTGTTCATAGGACGGCAAACGAATGACCGTGTGCTGACGGGTCTTGCGATGCGCCGCGATGGCATCCTTGCGCGGGATGATTTGCACGGGCTGCGCACCATCTTCGGCGGCGGCCGGTTTACCGACGCTTTCCATCGCATAGGGATCCACATGCGGTTCGATGCGGCCCGGACGATCGATCTGCGTCGAGTCAACCACGTGCCAGTCATCTCCGGGCAACCAGTCTTTGGCGGTCATGAAGGCCGTGCCGCGAACGTCACGAATCTGACTGGCTGTTTCGCCACGGGCCAGGCGATGCGCGACGTCGACCAGCGCCCGCTCCGCATTCCCAAAAAGCAATAGATCGGCCTTGCTGTCCGGCAGCACCGAACGGCGCACCTTGTCCGACCAGTAATCGTAATGGGCGATGCGGCGCAGGCTGGCTTCGATGGAACCGATAATCACGGTGGAATCGGGATAGGCCTCGCGCGCGCGCTGGCTGTATACCACCACGGCACGATCCGGTCGTTTGTTCGGTTCGCCGTTCGGCGTATAGGCATCGTCGGATCGGATCTTGCGGTCAGAGGTGTAGCGGTTGACCATCGAATCCATATTGCCGGCGGTAATGCCGTAGAACAGCTTCGGCTTGCCCAGGCGCCGGAAGTCTTCTGCCGAATGCCAATCCGGTTGACTGATGATGCCGACGCGGAAACCCTGTGCTTCCAGCAGTCGCCCCACCAGCGCCATACCGAAACTCGGGTGGTCTATATAGGCGTCACCGGTGACCAGAATAATGTCGCACTCGTCCCAGCCCAGCTGATCCATTTCGGCGCGGGACATGGGGAGAAAGGGTGCCGGCCCGAAACGATGCGCCCAGTACTTGCGGTAGCTGAAGAGCGGTTTCGGTGGCGCCGAAAAATCAATGGGCATGTGTATTTCCGAATCTCAGAGTGCGAAGGCGCGTTCAACGGCTTCGTCCAGCCGGCGTACGGCAATGACTGTCAAACCCGGAATCGCCGATTTGGGGGCATTGGCCGCCGGAATCAAGGCGTGGGTAAAGCCCAGCTTGGCCGCCTCCTTCAAGCGTTCCTGGCCGCGCGGCGACGGGCGCAGTTCGCCGGTTAGGCCAACCTCGCCAAAAACACAGAGTTTCTGATCCAGGGGTTTATTCCTGAACGACGACAGGATTGACAGAATCACGGCCAGATCCGCCGCGGGTTCATTGATACGCACACCGCCGACGGCGTTGACGTACACATCCTGGTCGGCGCAATGAATCCCGACGTGACGATGCAGCACGGCCAGCAGCATCGACAGCCGTTGCGATTCCAGACCCACGGTCAAACGACGCGGGTTGCCCAATGCCTGATCGACCAGCGCCTGAACTTCCACCAGTAGCGGGCGCGAGCCTTCCTGGGTCACCACGATCGACGAACCGGGCACCGGCTCCGGATGCCGCGACAGAAAGAGCGCTGACGGATTCGACACCGCCTTCAAGCCCTTTTCCGTCATCGCGAACACACCGAGCTCGTTGACCGACCCGAAACGGTTTTTGAAGGCGCGAACCAGACGGAAGCTGGAATGCGTGTCGCCTTCAAAATAAAGCACTGTATCGACAATATGCTCCAGTACGCGCGGCCCGGCCAACGTGCCGTCTTTGGTGACATGACCCACAAAGAGCAGTGTGATGGCGTGCTGCTTGGCAAAGCGTGTAAGCTGCGCGGCGCACTCGCGTACCTGCGCCACCGAGCCAGGGGCCGAGGTCAGCGCTTCCGACCAGAGCGTCTGAATCGAATCGATCACCGCCACGCGCGGCTGACGCGCTTCCAGCGTCGCCAGAATCTTTTCCAGATTAATTTCGGCATAAAGCGGTAGATCCGGCGCATCCACATCCAGACGCTGCGCGCGCAGGGCAATTTGCTCCGCTGACTCTTCCCCGCTCACATAAAGTACGGGTACCCGGGTCGATACCGCTGCCAGACACTGCAACAGCAACGTACTCTTACCAATGCCCGGGTCGCCACCGATCAGTGCCACGCCACCCGACACCAGGCCGCCGCCCAGCACCCGATCGAATTCATCGATGCCGGAACTGAGGCGCGGCGCTTCACGGGCTTCGACATTACCCAACGACTGCACACCACTCACCGGCGCCAGGCTGGCAAAGCGATGCGTCGATGCGACGGCCTTTTCGGCAACGGTTTCGACCAGCGTGTTCCAGGCGTTGCAGTCCGGACATTGCCCCTGCCATTTGGGCTGATTAGAGCCGCACTCGGTACAGGTATAGAGGGTTTTTAGCTTGGCCATGGTGTCGATCAGTCCAGCCAGACGCGCGGTACGCGGGGCGCCAAGGCGCAGAAAAGTTCATAAGCGATGGTTCCGGCGCTATCAGCCACCGCGTCGGCGGGTAGTCCATTACCCCAGAGGATGACCTCACTCCCGACGCTGGCCGTTGGGATATGCGTCACATCACAACACAGGCGATCCATCGATACGCGCCCGGTCAACGTCGTACGTTGGCCATCGACGAGGATCGGCGTCTGATGGGTCGCATGGCGCGGATACCCATCGGCGTAGCCACAGGCCACAACGCCAATGCGCATGGGCCGATCCGCCGTAAAGATACCGCCGTAACCCACGCGCTCGCCCGCTTGAATATCCTGAATGGCGATCAATTCACTTTGCAAGGTCATGACGGGTTGCAAGCCGAGATCGACGGCCGTTTTACCTGCGACGGCACTGCCCCAGGGTGAGGCCCCATAGAGCATGATGCCGGGGCGAACGACATCGCCCAGCACATGACGATCCGCCGGACCATTGAGCAATGCGGCCGAATTGGCAAACGAGGTCCGGCAAGCCATTACTTCCGGCCAGGCGTTCTGCAAACGTTCCAGTTGCCAGGCGGTGCCCCGCGCATTGTCGGCATCGGCGAAATGGGTCATCACCGTCACCGCGCTCACCTGGGACAAGGCGCGCAAACGTTCATAGGCAGATCGGGCTTCGCTTAGCGGAATCCCTAACCGGTTCATACCCGTATTCACTTTCAGAAACACTGGCAGCGGCGACGGCAGGTTTGCCTGCACCAAGGTGTCAATCTGATCCAACCGGTGGATGATCGTGGACAACGACAACGCAGCAAACGCATTCAATTCAGCCGGCGAATGAAAACCTTCCAGCATCAGGATAGGTTCATCGAAACCCTGTTGGCGAAGTTGCCGCGCGGCTCCAAGCTCAAGCACCGCAAAACCATCGACCTGAGCGCGCAGTATTGCCGCCGAGTCCAGCAGGCCGTGGCCATAGGCATCTGCTTTGATGACCCCCAGCACCTGGCCACCCGGCGGGATCAACTGATTTGCGCGCCGGGCGTTATGTACGAGCGCCGAGCGGGAAAAACTCGCCGCGAGCGGTCGGCCTTGGTCGCCGATGAAAAATGGGGTGTTTTCTGACATGACCGCGATTTTACCTGTTGCGGCACGCAGCTGTCTGATCAAATTAAATCAATTGGTTAGCAGCAAAATCTATCTGCGGCGGCTAAGCATTGCGTCGCACAATCTTTTGTCACGGGATTCATGCTATAAAACGGACTGATTTTTACAGGCGAGAAGCATGCCGTTCGGGTTTTACATCATCATGGCGGCGCAGTTCTTTTCTGCGCTGGCCGACAATGCCTTACTGATTGCCGCGATTGCAGCGCTCCGAGAAATGCAGGCTCCCTCGGAGTACGAACCCCTCCTCAAGACCAGCTTTACCCTGTCTTATGTGGTTCTGGCGGCGTTCGTTGGTGCGTTTGCCGACTCGATGCCCAAGTGGCGCGTCATGTTCATCAGTAACGCGATCAAGATCGTTGGCTGCGCCATGATGTTCTTCTCGGTCAATCCGCTGATTGCCTACGCCGTGGTCGGCCTGGGTGCGGCCGCCTACTCGCCGGCCAAGTATGGCATTCTTACCGAGTATCTACCGGCACGCCTCCTGGTGGTAGCCAACGGCTGGATCGAGGGGCTCACCGTAGGCGCCATCATCATGGGCGTTCTCGTCGGCGGCCTGCTGATCAAGCCGGATATCGCGCAGGCGCTCCTCAGCCTGGATCTGCCACTCATCGACACCGGTATTGATACCGTCGGTGAAATGACCATTGGCATCATTGGTGTTCTCTATGTCACGGCATCCATCTTCAACCTCTATGTACCGGATACGGGCGTTGACCACAAGGCGCTGAGCAAGAACCCGTTCTTCCTCTTCCACGAATTCAACCACTGCCTAAAACTACTCTGGCGCGATCGTCTCGGCCAGATCTCGCTGGCAGTAACAACCCTGTTCTGGGGAGCCGGCGCCACCCTGCAATTCATCGTGATCAAATGGGCGGAAGTCTCCTTAAATCTCGACCTATCGAAATCGTCCATGTTGCAGGGGGTCGTTGCCATTGGCGTGGCTGCCGGCGCCATCATGGCCGCCAAGCGAATTACCTTGCGTAAATCGGTCAACGTGATCCCCATGGGTATCGCCATGGGTTTTGTGGTCATGGTCATGAACTTCGTCACGGACTTCTGGGTCGCTGTCCCGCTGCTCATTCTCATCGGCTATCTCTCCGGCTACTTCGTCGTCCCGATGAACGCCCTGCTCCAGCACCGCGGCCACATTCTGATGGGCGCGGGTCACTCGATCGCCGTTCAGAATTTCAACGAGAACCTATCGATCCTGATGATGACCGGCATCTACTATCTAATGATGCGTGCCGATCTCTCGATCTATACGGTGATCACGCTGTTTGCCCTGTTTGTATCCGGCAGCATGTATCTCGTAAAACGCCGCTTCGAGGCGAACCAACGGCAATACGACGACATCATCCACCTCGACGACAACGCAACGCATTAGGCGGTCGCGCGTTTTATTCTCGACCGCCGAGCACGGATGCTGCCAGCAGTAGATCCTGCCAGGACTTCCACTTCTCTTCCGGCTGTCGCAGCAGATACGCCGGGTGATAGGTCACAATCACCGGAATACGGCGGCCGCCTTGCTCTCGATACTGCACGGCGCCGCGCAGGCTATGGATCGAATCGGCATGCCCCAGCAATGCGTAGGCCGCCGGTTTACCCAGGGCCACAATCACCTCGGGCTGGACGAGTTCAATCTGCCGGGTCAGGAACGCATTGCAGGCATCAATCTCCGGGCTTTCTGGCGTTCGATTTTCCGGCGGTCGGCATTTGACCGCATTCGCGATATAAACGCCCTGGGCCCGCTGCAGATTCAAGGCCGCCAGCATCGCGTCGAGCAATTTGCCGGCTTTACCGACAAAAGGTTGCCCGGCCGCATCCTCCTCGGCACCGGGCGCTTCGCCAACCATCATCCAGGTCGCCTGATGATCTCCGGAACCGGGCACCGCCTGCTTGCGCTCTTTGCACAGAGAACAAGCCCGACATGCGCGAATCGCTGCTTCCAGACTATCCCAATCGCCGGCTGGCGCCCCGGCATGGTCACGCGGTAATGCGACCGCCGCATCGGCGGAAACAGGCCGTGCTGCTGGCGGCGGCGCGAGGCGCTGATCGCTCGGACTTTCGATCCAGAAAGGATCAATGCCCATGGCCTGCAGCCACTGGGCGTCATTCAGCTGCCGACGGCGTTGCGGATTCAACGAATTCACAGGCGCGTCGCTCATGACGACCCTGCCTGCAATACGTTCACCATCAGTACGGCATCTTCGCGGCCAGCGGCGCGACCCCGTGTCGGGTCGGCGGGAATCGCGTAATAGTTCTTGCGCATACCGGCCATTGTAAAGCCCGCCGATTCATAGAGGTGAATCGCTGGCGTATTACTCTGCCGGACCTCCAGAAACAGGCGCTGTGCACCGCGCGCACGGGCCTCTCTGAGCAGTGTCTCAAGCAGCAGGCGTCCATAGCCACGTCCAGCGTATTCGGGCGCCACGGTGATCGTCAGTAATTCTTCGTCGTCACCCACGGTCATCGCCACAAAATAGCCGAGCACGGGATTCTCCGTCTGTGCGCCATCGCGCAATACGCAGGTGGACCAGCCATGACGTAACGCATCCTTGAAACCACTCTCAAGCCACGGCGTCAGATGTTGTTGTGCTTCGATGGCGGCAACGGCAGGAATATCCGCTGCGGTCATCGCGGTCAGGTGCAGCAACATCTTTAAAGGCGCTGCCCGGCCAAACGTTCGGCAGTCGTCAGCGCTACACGATCACGCACGTACACCGGCACGGCATCGGCCGGATCCTGTCGCTCGCCGCGCAAATAGCGTACCGCACCCACGTGGGCGAGTGCGTCTGCTGCCGGGTGCCTGGCAACGGCATCTTTCAGCCCGACATTCCTGCACCAGTCAGCCGCTGTCGGATACGCCTCGAGCGCCGTACCCGCTACTGCATGACAATCGCCGGGAATCTGCAATGTCGCCAGCGCATCGGGATTCATCAGACAGGGTTCGATCGTCGCTTGCCAACCTTGATCCGCCGTGCGTTGCCAGGCGGCGGCATAGATCTCGTTCATCCGCGCATCCAGCAAGGTGAGTATCTGGCTGTCGCCCGTCATTTGGTGCGCGGATTCGGCCAGCGTTTCTAGAGATGACACCGGCACCAGCGGTTTATCGCAGGCCACCGCCAGACCCTGTGCCAAAGCGGCCGCTACCCGTAAACCGGTAAACATCCCCGGGCCGACATCGTAGACGATCGCATCCAGATCATTGAGGTGCCAGCCCGCTTCGGCCAATGCGCCACGAAGCATTGGCAACAGCGTTTCGGCATGTGGTTGCCCGGTTGGGCAGGTCAGCGTCTGAACATGCTGTGATGTCAGCGGGCCATCGTCAGCACCGCCTGACCAGAGGCAGAAACTGCCGCGGTCGGTCGCCGTTTCCAGACTGAGCAGCTTGATCATGCGTTCTGGCGTGTTGCCCGATCAATGGTCATGATCGTGATCGTGATCGTGATCGTGATCTTCTTCGTCGGCGAGTTCACCGAGCAAGACAACGGCCTGCGCCATGATCGCCTCCTTGCGGCCGACGGCGTCCAGATGTTCGTTGGTCTTCGCCTTCACGTTTACATCCTTCTCGGGCAGATCCAGATCGGCCGCAATATTGGCGATCATGGCTGGCACATGCGGTGATAGCTTGGGGCTCTGCGCGATGACCGTCGCATCGATATTGAGGACGCCGTAGCCGGCTTCCGCGACGCGGCGCATCGCTTCGCGCAGCAGCACGCGGGAATCGGCGCCGGCAAACTCGGGATCGGTATCGGGAAAATGAAAGCCGATGTCACGCAACGCCGCACCGCCCAGCAGGGCATCGGTGATGGCGTGCAGCAGCACGTCGGCGTCCGAATGGCCGTCCAGGCCATGGGTATGGGGAATCTCGACGCCGCCGATAATCAGCTTGCGGCCTGCCACCAGGGCATGGATATCGTAGCCTTGTCCGATACGGATCATGAATCGCTCCTATTTCCTATTCGTTGGCGGCGGCAAGAACCATCGACGCCAGCGCTAAATCTTCGGGATACGTTACTTTCAGATTGGTCAGACTGCCCGTCACCAGCCGTGGGCGCAGCCCCAAACGCTCGATGGCCGATGCCTCGTCGGTGATTATCGTGC
>JACCDW011224841.1_pt1 | contig 10195 bp, 24 predicted proteins | sample 7449781 | NCBI WGS metagenome assembly JACCDW01 (sample SAMN15323449, study PRJNA562643) | freshwater metagenome | isolation source: river surface water | place: USA:Blue River Watershed | collected 2017-08-18 | reverse complement strand
TGAGGTGGTCATGAAACCTTGTGTTTGGTACGATACAGATGAAAAGTTGCCGCCTACCAAAGGCTACTACCTTGCGTTCAAAGGCATTATGGACAAGCGACTGGCCTGGCGCCAACTGAGTGGCAGGAACTGGCAGTGATCAAAATCACTCTTGACTCACCACTCAGCGGCCATCAACAACAATGGCTGACGCAAAACGTTGGGCCCAGATTGTTTTACTTACACAATCAAATAGGCGGAACTGGTTGGGTAGCCAAGCAAGAAACTGTGCTGGAGAGTTATCGTCGGTGGACACTGACGTTTGAAGATGATCAACTGGCAACTGCGTTTTTGCTAAAATGGAAATAACACAGCGAATCTATGATGGGTGCGGTTGCTATCCCTGGCACAAAACCTTTGTGATTTGGCCCAGACGTAGCGTAACTGGGCAACGTCTTTGGATGACCGTTGCCTACAAACGACGATATTGGGCAGTGTGGGGCACCGGATTCCATATGGAACCTGAAGTAGAGTATGCTACAATATTTGAAATACTAGCAGACAATCATGAACGTTGAAGCAGAAAACACATTTAGAATCCTAAAGGATGAACCGCCCTTGACTACCAGCTGGTTGTGTAGATTTGGTTGGCATCGTTGGACACAATGGAGCGAAGTGTACCTGCCCAAGAATGGACAAAACAATATTCAGCACAGTCACTGCGATCATTGCAACCGAATGCGAGTTCACAAAGTAACAGGACCTGGAATATGATACTAAAAGCAGAGCAAATCGAAAAGTGGTTGTATTATGAAACTGGGTTTGAACAACTGCATCCGCGCCCGCCTATTCTTAAGTGGATGGCAGAGCAAGGTCACAAGTATAATCAAGATTGGCGTTGCACTCGAATGGTTACGCCCACGGGGCTGATCTATGGCTTGACGTTTCCCAGTGAGGAAGTAAAAATTATGTTTATGTTGAGGTGGTCATGAAACCTTGTGTTTGGTACGATACAGATGAAAAGTTGCCGCCTACCAAAGGCTACTACCTTGCGTTCAAAGGCATGAGCATGGGCGACGACGAAACTGAAACAGCCTATTACTATTGGGACCCAAAGTATGCAGAGTGGCGAGACTACGAAAGCCAAAGCATCGGCGGCTATGCTAACGTGGTGTACTGGACCGACGCCGACCCTGCTACCTGGTACGAAAATTACAGTATGCCACCACGAAGCAAAAGCCGTCGCAAAGTATCAGAAGCAGAAATAGATGCTTGGCGTGCTGTAGAACAAGCAATTGAACGATATGAAGTTGTAAGGGCATTAGCAAAGAAATGAACTACTCAATAATGACAGACTCAGAGCTGTTGCACTATCTAGACTTGTATTCCAACGATCCACTGATTCGCAGGCTGGTTGACTTGATGCAAAACACTCGTGGCGAAGTTATCCGAGACTTGGTTGACGCGGGCATGGATTCAAAGACTTGGACATTTAACACTGACTATGAAACAATGTACCCAGGTGAGTACATTGAATCACTGCGTAGTGAGCTTCGATGCAACGAACAAGACATGGATGACATGCGATATGAAATGGAAAAAGCCTGTGATGAACGGGACGAACTAAAAGCTCGCAACATCATGCAGTTTATCGAAGAAGTTCAGCAAGAGAAGCGAGCTGCTGCTGCCAAAGCCCAAGCGGCATACGCAGACGTTGCTAACATTCGTGAGGAATCAAGCAAAGTAAAAAAAGAAAACGAAAAACTGCGCGAACAGATCAACATGTGGGGGCGAATGAACACAGTATGATTACCCACGTACAACCATGGGAAGAACTGCCCAGTTTGAGGGTGCCAAAATTACACCGAGTAAACTACAATCCCAAATACAACTGGGGCGAAGTGCAGTACTGGTGCAAAGAAAATTGTCGCGCCCCTTCCTACATGGGCGGTAGTTGGGCCGGAAACTTTGCGGAGTTTGAAGATGACCAAGACGCTGTGCTGTTTGCACTGAAATGGTCATGAACAATAGAACATTGCCTGGAACTTCGGAATCACTACACAATGCTGGAGTTTGGTTGCGAGAGCATCTCAACGTACCTCCCCGGCATACAATTTTTGATGAGTTTGAAAAATACTTCAACTGTCAACTGGTTGTGGAGCACCGAGAAGATCCGTGGTACTGTCCGGACCGGGCTGTGTTCAACACCGAACAAGATTTAACAGCATTTTTATTGCGGTGGGCATGATGTTTGAATTTAATCCAGCACCCGGCACACCTGGTGGAAGACCTTGGTCAAAGGAACGTATGGCAAAGTGGGAAATAGATTTTAGATTTGGTCCAATCAGGGGCTTGTGGTGGCGGTTCATGCCCGGCACCGAAATTGAAGTGCCCTGGCCCACGGGCTGGACCGAACCCGAACCTGCGCCTGGAGGCGGATTTATACAGTTTGAGTCTGCGGACCCAAATGACCATTTTCGTCCATGGCTTGAAAAGAATGTGGGCCGCCAAGGTTGGGATTGGGAATGGCGAGTCGGAAAGGTGTCTGCTCAAACCAACGCACAAGATACTTTGGTAATCAAGTTTCGTCGAGGTCGAGAAAAGTATGCTACAATAGCAGCATTGAGGTGGGCGTGAGTGAAATATTTTTGGTCCGATGGCGGCAACAATAGGCCTTATTTTAGATACAGAATCAAAGTGCCTAGATGTACCACAGAAATGTACGAATGGTGTGAAAACTACGACGACGAAGGTGAATACTTCCGTCGCTTTCACGTTGAGTGGAAATCAACGCACGTAGACAAAGAGTATGAAATTGTGCAATTTGAATGGGAACAGGCTGCTATCATGTTTGCCTTGAGGTGGTTATGAATTCAAAACAACGCAGAATAGATCGCAGACGTTGGCGTTACAGTGTTAGACTGACCACGTCGGATGTGATGATCAAAGAGTATGACCAAATATGGGATTGGTGTCGTGACACCTTTGGCAATGGACGCAGATGTGCTGGCTGGAGAGAACAATTTGGTCATTTTGGAACTTGTTGGCAGTTTACCAGTGACAAAAAAGCTGCACTGTTTGCGCTGAGGTGGTGCTAATGTCTGATCGATTTCGTGTGACAATTCCTGGCTGGTGGCCAGAACCCTGGCCCACATACTTCGACCGTTTCTGGAGTCATTGTCGAACGATAGCCACAAAACACGACTGGCAAACTATCACTGTTGCCAATACTGAACTAAAGCCCATGGGTGGCAGACTGATTCAAACCAAAACACAAGGCTGGTACTTGCGTTGGGATAATGAAGCCAGTCACACTGCATTTGTGTTAAAGTGGGCATAGTGTCTAGGTCATTGAGTAAACCTTATGTTGCTACCAATCCGCGTTCAGTGCGCGGGGCAAAGAAACGTGGCTGGCACGTAGTCAAACCAAACCCCAACTATGTGGAAAGAGCAAGTTGGTTGGGACTGAACATCTGGTGTGAGCGTATGGCAGGGGGATATTGGGTAGCCAGTTTCCACCACCGTGAGTTTGCATTTGAATCCGGTGCTGATGCAATGATGTTCAAATTAAAGTGGGGATAAAAATCACTCAATGATCCTGACCAGAAGCGAATTCAAACAATACTGGGACAACCTTGATCCAAGACTAACAGTGGATGATGGGCCGCTGTGGATACCCGACGAAGATACTCCTTCCAAATGGTTTGTGTGCGTCAAGCCCATTGGCGTTCACGAGTTCAAGTGGAACTATTATGACTGGTGCAACCACGCACTGACAGGTCGAGTTCGTTGCTACAGTAGTGACAATGAGCAAGAGTGGTGGGGGTTTACTGAACAACAGGACATAGCCTTTTGGCTATTGAAGTGGTCACAATGACCGACATAATGGAAGACTTTCGGCGTGGTAGATTTATGGTTGCACCTAGCTATATCAGTCGAGGGCTAGCCCAACCCCGTTATGGCCATATGATTGTGCTCACCGACATAGGTTTTTGGGCAGACAACATAGATGCGCTGGTGCAGTGGTGCCAGGATCACGGCTGTGAAACTCAAGGTATGACTGTGGACATACCCGACGATCAAACTTTGACTCTTTTTTGCCTGCGGTGGAAATAAGGCTAACTAAAGGTATGTTAGATACCAGACAAATCAGAGCCAGCGAAAGCTTTGATTACGCTCGAGAAATAAACAAGCCTTTTGGGGTCATTGACGAAATTATCACTTGGTGCCGTGCAGAACTGGTGGATGAGTGGCGTTGGCAACTGGTGCAGGCCAGTTCAGATATCTCCCCGGGACGTTATATCTTTTACTTTGATTCCGAGCGTGATGTATGTGCATTTTCGCTAAAGTGGGCGTAAAATTAATACTTTCGTAGTACTTGACTAAAATTACCAAGTTTGCTATACTTAATCTATTGTTTAGGAGTATCGAAACATGGACAATCGAGACCAAACCAACCTTGAATTTTTGCTCAGCATCAGCGATGAAGAATTCCAGCAATTTGTTGAGGACAGCGACCTTGATGACGTGACCTATGCTATCCAGCTGATCCAGAACTATTGTGCAGAAGTGCAAGTACGTGAAATGGAATTGCAGGATGCGCTAGAGGACGAACTGGGCTTGGATTGTACGCAAGCTCGAGCAGTACTGTCAAAATTCCAACTATGACCAACGACGACGAAGAAGACGGCCGCGATGGCATATTCGCCATTATGTGGGACTGCTATGGTCTTGAGGCCATAACTCGAATCCCTGACCCAGCAGATCGAACCTTTGCCTTGCTCCGAGGCGACAAGCCGCCGGAGATGCCTGCAATAAATCACTGGGCACTTAGAGCACGATTCAATCCACAACGCAACTACGAAATCTATATAATTACTGCGGTACCAGGCATTGTTGAAGATGACATTGTTCGAATGTTTGAAGCCGACCCACAAACGGCTGCAGACACCATACGCCGCATTGGAGAGCCATTTTGGAACGGCCGTGAAACCAAAGAAAGACTTATTAAATGATTGATAAATTTTACAGACTAAAGGATCGTGTGGAAGAATGGCTACGCTATTCTCAACCCACACGTCTGCAGAAACAGCTAAATGGCATGTACACCGACGTTATTGACTATGACGCAACTGCGGTGAGACTTGCCAGTGAAAGCTCGGCACGTTACATGATTGCTAACATGCGAGCAGTGCCCAACTTTGACAACGACTATGACTATCATGATTGGCTGCTCAAGACCCAACTCAGTGGTGCTGGTATGTTTTTAGAATTTGGGGTAGCAACTGGTCGCACAATCAATCATATTGCACGAGTGCATCCGGGCTATTACATACATGGCTTTGACAGCTTTGAAGGATTGCCCGAAGATTGGACCAGCCGCATGCCCCGGGGCTTTTTCAAGCGTGATGCACTACCGCCAGTGCGTGACAATGTAGAGCTGTATGTTGGTTGGTTTGATCAAACACTTCCTGGCTGGAAGGCCAAGTACGGAAACGCACCAATTCAGTTTTTGCACATTGACAGCGACTTGTATTCCAGTGCAGTGACAATCTTGGAAACACTCAAAGACAACATTGTGCCCGGCACGGTGATTGACTTTGATGAATACATCAACTATCCCGGCTGGGAACTGGATGAGTTCAAAGCTTGGCAGGAGCATGTGGCCAAGTACAATATCAAATATGAGTACATTGGACGAGTCAGCCGGCACCAAAAAGTAGCTGTAAGAGTGTTGTAAAAAATACAACACCCCTAAAAAGCCCCGGTTGACACAATCGGGGCTTTTTGCTATAATAAAGGTATGGTAGTAATTCTACCTGCTAACCGATAAACAACGCTGTGACATGGGGTCGCAGATTTGTAGTGGTTACGAACTGAAGGAAAAATCCATGGGCAAGCTCTATGAGTTTAAGAGACCAACATGCGTTAATTACGGTTGTGGCAAACCAGTTACATATAGCCACAAAGACGACGATGGAAATCGTCGCTGGCGAATTCACTGCGGCCACTGCCAAGGAGCCAGCTACGGCCGCCGACCTCATGCAGAAGGTGTAACTCCTTACAAAACTGGTAAGTGTAGCAACACCGACGGACACCTAGGATTTGATTGTTTAATCAAATGGACTAAGGTTCCTGTATGGGCCAAAGGTATGACTGAAGTTGACCATAAGAATGGTAATTTCAGTGACAATCGACACGCAAATCTTGAGGAGCTGTGCCCTATATGTCACAAGCTTAAAGGGCAACTTAACGGTGACTATAATGGCTGGCGCCATGTAAAATAAAAGGAAACAATCATGGCAACAATCAACACTTCATACGCGGCACAACGAAATGCTCGTTACACCAACTCCGCCTCCAACCTTGTTGACCTAGTTCAACGCCTCAACGCTACTATTGCGGCAATGCCTCGCCAAGCCCAACGCAACTGGCAAAGTAAACTGGCCAAAGCTTTGGCAACGTTTAAGAAAAACAACCCCGGACTCCGTAGCATCAACGATCCCAAGTTTCGTTTGTGCAAGAGCCTGATGGGTAAACTGCAAGACATTCAAATTGATACCACAATGCAACGTGAACCTAACTTGCAGTGGATTATCACCATCATTGAAAACTTTCGTGCATACCAAGCACAGCCCATTCAAGTGTATGCAACTGCCAACGGGTACGGTGCGTGGGACGGACAGCACACCAGCCTGGCCCTTTACTTGATTGCTACACAGGCCTTGGGCATGAAGTTTGAAGATGTTGAAGTACCCATCAACATCTACGACATTGTAAGTCGTGGCGAGATCCGTGGTAACTTCATCAATAACAACACCACGGTGGGTAAAAACGCTGGCAAGAAGCCCTTGGATATTATTGACATTATCCAGCAAATGATCTATGGCGTCGAAGTTGACGGTGTCACAGAGCAAGAGTGGGTAGATGCTCATGCCAAGTGGAAGGCCCTGGCCAATGCTGGCATGTTCCTTACTGCCGACAAGTTTAACGACACTGACCAGGTTGGTGCTATTAGTCGTCTCAACGAGATCAACGACTCTAGCGTGGCTGTGGTTAAACAATTTGCAGTTTACGGAAAATATGTTGTGGGTCTGCAACAACGCCCTATCAACACTAAGGAAATTCCTATCATCATGGAGTTCCTTAACATCTGTGAACAACAAGACATCACTTACACTGATGCTCAAATCGAAGACCTAGCTCAACACTGTGTTGACTTGTTTGATGCTAACTTTGACGCTAAAGGTCCGTTTTGGGATGTTGCGCACCAAGCCAACTTGAATGCTTACAACAAAGCAAACAAAGGTGTGCCCAAGCACTTGTGGCCAGACGCTCCGCGTAACAGCAAGAACGTGCCGCAAGGTATTGCGTTTTTCTGGCACCAACTGCAAAAGTCGTGGGTGCCCACGCAAGGCAAGGGCTTTAAGTTCCCCAAGCAACCGTTCTCTGTGTACCAACCTGATGCAAAGGACTTGTTCTAATATGAAACCGCTAATGGAACGTGTCAGCGGGTTTGCACAAAACAAACCCACGCCTGTCAAGCGTGGGGGTGCAAGCTACGATTCAACATATAAATTTTGTGCTCGTGGTCTGAAGCTGTGCGTATGGATGTACAAGCGCCTTAAAGTTGAGGATCAAACTGCTCGTCTGATCCGTGACGTTATGGACTTCCTGCTACGCCGTTATCATGGTTATGCAATTAAGGAAAACATTGGCGCACATTACTGGGAAAAAGGGCTAGCACACGATGCTAAGACAGAGTTTGAACACGTAATCCCTGCGGCAGTGGCACGTGATTTGTTGCTATTTGATCGACTTACTATCGATGAGGCACTCAACATTCCTACTTGCCAACTCAGCAAGGAGAAGCATAAGAAGTTGAACTCGACTAAGTTAGGTTCTACTACGCCGGACATTTACTGGTTCTGGCAACGTTATCAAGCACTTGGCATTCAAATTGAAACGCATGATGGTACTGAGGTTGATATGTCAACTTGGAATCTTGACAGTCACTACACATATTTTAGTCAATGAAGATTAGACTTATTGGAGTGCAAAATCTGTTAGGTATTGGGGTACATTACTCCAATATCTCAACAGCACTGCAAAGAATTCAAGGCATTGGTTGCTTTGTAGAAGAAGTCAACAGCACTGATATGACAGCCATGCTGGCTGCGGCTGCACAGAGTCAGCCCGGTGATATCAACATTTGCTTTTCCAGCATCAATCTACAAGGTCACTTTCAAGGTACAAATGTACAGTGGATTGTGTTTGAATCAACTCGAGTGCCGGAGATTGTCATGCCCACCATGCTGGCTTCGGATTTGGTTTGGGTGCCCAGCGAGTGGGGTCGCAATACATTGATTGCCAACGGACAAAATCCCAGCCTGTGCGACGTGGTCCACGAGGGAGTGAATACCAGCACTTATCATCCCTGGTACCAGCCGCCTCCCACTGATCCACTAAAGTTTTTGATTGTGGGCAAGCTTGAGCAACGAAAAAGTCAGATTGAAACACTGTTGGCTTGGAAACAGGCATTTGACAATGACCCATCAGTGTTGTTGACCATTAAAACCAATCACTTTGCAGATATTGACAGTAAAAAAGTTGGCCTTGAAAATGTTATCAACCAGTTGGGCCTGACCAATGTGAACGTGATATGGGAGACTCAAACATGCATGTTTGACTTGTATCGTGATCATCATGTGTTTGTTTTGCCCACCAAGGGCGAAGGCTGGGGACTGCCGTTGATTGAGGCTGCGGCCATGGGCATGCCTATTATCACCACAATGTACAGTGCCCAAACTCAGTTTTTACACCCTATCAAGAGCTCGGTTGTTCCTGTGGCTTATGATCTTGGGGCTATTGAATGTGCAGAATTTCAGCACTTTTACCCAACTTCGGACCAAAATTATGGGCAGTGGGCCATACCCAAAATCCACAGTATTGTTGGCGCACTAACACACGCTCGACACAACTATGTTGCATTAAAACAACAGGCCATGAACAATGCCCTAACAATTCGACGGGATTTCAGCTGGTCTAGATCTGCAGATTCTGTGGTAAAAACCCTGCACTCTCGCGGGTTATTATTTGGTTGACCAATATTTCCCAATTTCGTATAATAACTGTATTGCAACAAAGGAGCGTGATATGGGCACTCGTAGTCGAATTGGCGTTATGCACGGGAATAACTGCAAATCCGTTTACTGCCAATGGGATGGTTATCTAGAGCACAACGGTCGCATTTTGCTTGAGCACTTTGACAGCGCCCGAGCCAATCACTTAGTGGCCCTAGGCGATCTTAGTTCGCTAGACATCAACGTCGAAATCCCCGAGGGCGTAGAGCACACCTTTGATAACCCGGCCAAAGGTATCTGCAATTTCTACGGACGTGACCGCGGCATGGAGGACACTGAGTTCAAAGTAGACGAAACCTTCGAAGAGTTTCTGGAACGTGCCGACGGTTGCGGCGCTGAGTTTTACTACATCATGAAGGATGGTGTGTGGTATGTGGGCACTACTTACGGCTCCGATACTGCCTTAGGCGGCAAGTTGGTGCCCTTGGCAGAAGCCTTGGCAGATCAAGACATCAAAAACGCCGAAACAGTGAGTGCCGAATGAACCAGAAAGATTACTTAGGTCGCCCCCTTGAGGTAGATGACTTTGTGATTTTTATGCGGCAAGGTTATCGCGAACTCAAACTTGGTAAAATTAAAACCTTTACCAAGACAGGCAAACCACGGGTCTGCTGGCACACCAAATGGGGCGAACAGACTCTACTACAAGACGGATCGCAGATTGTCAAAGTAGAAGGCCCAGATTTGACTGCATTTTTGCTAACAAGAACAGAATGAACAGAACTGAAATTAAACTACTGATCATTGGCACTATTATGCTTGGCTTGGGAATGATGTGGTTAGGTGGTGCTTTGCACAGAACTGGAATATGTGCATGAACAAGCGAGCCCGCCGACAACTCATAATGGCCAAACGCTATGCCAAAGTGGATCAGCGCAAGCAACAGTCCCAGCAGGCCAAAGAGGACAACAAGCGGTTTGACGCAGAGATAGATTTTATCATGTTTCAAAATCATCCCATGGCCAAGATTGCCCGAGAGCTGATTGGCAAGTGGAATCGTGGTCATCGCGGCCATATTGAAAAGTGGCAAGAGGAAAATCCTGAGTTGTCGGCCCAAATGAAAGCCTACGTAG
>JACCDW011253132.1_pt1 | contig 10197 bp, 8 predicted proteins | sample 7449781 | NCBI WGS metagenome assembly JACCDW01 (sample SAMN15323449, study PRJNA562643) | freshwater metagenome | isolation source: river surface water | place: USA:Blue River Watershed | collected 2017-08-18 | reverse complement strand
TATATAACTATATATAACCATATTATCCATAAAAATTATAATCAATCATAAGTATAGTATCACCTTCTACCATTCTACCATTCTACCATTCTACCATCCTATCATCTATACTTTTATGCATAAAATGAAATCAATCATAATACTTCAAACGGTGTTGGTGGTATTGATTGTGGGTATGATCTATCTGATATACTTTAACCGTAATCAAGTAACTACGGAAAGATTTGCCCCAGTAGAACCAGGGACGGAGACGACTTTAGCGATCAATACGAACGAACATAAGGATCAGTTCATCATAAGTACACCTACATATGCATTGTATCAGCCTCACATTTCGGGGCGGCATCTCAACTTCTTCTCGCACGCACCGAACACAGTCCCGTTTTATCCGGACAATGTCTGGACGGCGCAGATTTCGGATCCGTACTATCAGCCGGCGTATTCGAAGTACTTCTATCAGGAAGGTTACTTTTACCCAATGGAGTAATGATCAAGTATGTTATGATGTTATAAGTATGTTATGTTTTTATGTATCTATACCTTGACGAATTGCGAATCAAACCAAACGGATGGTTTTAGATGGCAAAAGCGAAGGGTTCTGAGGAGTCGAGAAGGGTAAACCCATCACGATGGAAGAGATCATAATCAATTCCGTGTACACGTTCGACGACGAGGTCAGCACGGAGGGCTAAACCGTCGAGAGCTCCGAGATCGCGCACAAGGGCAACTACCGTCCGTTTCCGGAGGAAAGTTCCACTTGCGATCGCTTTCCGGCGGAGGTAATCGAAGAAGATGTAGAAGTAGTATTTGGCTTCATCGGAGATGGGTGAATAGAATTGGGGGATATATCCGAAGATAGGAGCGAACTGTTTGAGCAGGAAGGTGCTATAGAGGAAGATGTTAACACCTTCATAAAAGGCCATCATTGAGTCAAACGCGGGCTTCTTCTCGAGGATATCCCGGAATTTGGCGGCGGGAATGCACCCCTTGGGCTTTTTGCCCAATAGGTTGTGAAAGCACTCGCGCAGGCCAACAAATCGGCCACCATCACTGCCTGCTCCAGCATCCTCCATATACACAAATGGTATATGAGGATCACTACTGTAACTACCTCGTAGTTGGTTCATATAGAAGCGGGGGAGGGCATCGACGTCTTTATTTCGGCGCATTCCTTCCACGTCCATAATCAGGACGGGGATATCAACGCTGTCGCACCCACCAGACCGGTTCCACTCTCGGAACAGCTTGTCATTAAAGAGGACAAGTCGTCCCTCTTGAGAGGATGTAAGGGTAATGCCTTGGTCAGAGTCAGAGTCGGAGACGGATTCAGAATCCGAATCCGAATCCGAATCTTCCTCATCAAAATAGAGCCGGCGTCGAGCCGAATCTATCGTCGTTTCAACCTCAATCTCCATTTCCTCGCCCCCATTCTGGGGAGGAGGAGGAAGGGGATCATCGTTTTCCGAATCGGACTCAGCGAAGAGACGACGGACGACGGAAGAGTTTGAGTAAAAGGAGGTACCCGGCATTTTCAAGAATAACAGAATAAAAAAGCAGTAACGTAAAGAGGTTTGCTTTCACACTTGCTCTCTTTACAAGAGAGAGGATAAAGGGGAGAAAGATCACTTTTTGAATAAATCGAGTAGCGTAAAGGTATACAACATACAATCATAACCCCATCTCGATCGATCACGATTGATCATTGGATAATATCTCTGATCTATTAGTAGTAGATTTGCTGGAGAGATATGGAAGAGAACACCATCAAAGAGATTACATTTGTGGATGTAGATAAGGGGAAGATCTCATCATTCTTCAAGAAGCGGATGGAGCAGAAAGGTGTGAATATTACGAAAGAGAGAGAGAAGGTGAGTGAGTTTGTATCATTGATTCCTCATCAACCTTCTTGGCAGATCCAAGATCTGCAGAAGGTTGCAGCGCCCTTTGGAAGTCATCAACCATCCAATGACCCAAATCCATCGAACAACACGAGTACGAGGGATATGGTAGCAAAGATGTTGGAAGGATATGATGAGATCACGCAGGAGGAGCTACTAAATATTCCGACGGGAACACGTTTAAAGTACATTACGTATTGTCCGGAGAAGGGTCCGAACGGCCTTGAGCTTTTCCGTCAAGGTGGTTATTTGAGAAGCATCAAGCCGAATCACGTGGTGTTAGCGGGGTTATATCGCAATGTGTATAATAAGAGGTATCGGGTCAATCGGTATGTGTATGATCCGAGGGACAAGACGAAGCTATTGTACATCACGAGGTTCTTTATAAAATCGGATGAGAATCCACGATCTCCATCTACATCCAGTGTACACGTTCTGGGTGGTAGTAAAGACGAGTTGAGCACAGAAGCAAAGGAGGGACAAGGAGAAGATAATGGTTTTGATACTGATATTCAGACTCGCATCGATACCCGCAAATCAAGCTCTTTTCAGAGGATGATAGAGAGGGTGATGAAGGCGAAGGAGGATGAGCTATCCCAGTTGAATGAGAGGGTAAATCAACTGCGGGAGAGGGATGAAAGGCGACAGAAGTTTTATGCATAGATCTCTATTTTTATGGATCAAATGGATGATAATAGGATGTTTCTATTATCATAAGATCAATTACCTTTTTCAGAAACCATCTACTTAGCTCTCTTAAGCATTGACGGCACGGTAACGGTAAAGGTGATAGATAAAGATGACGATTGCGAGGAGGATGAGGGCTACACCGAGCTCGCGGGGCAGCTTCTTCTCTTGGTAGATGTAAACACCGAGGTAAAGGAAGAGGAGGACCACAAAGATCATATGGAAGAGGTAGATGGCGCCTTTCATTTTATGTATAAAAAGATGAGAGAGAGATGAGATATTCTACCAAAGGGTGATATAATTATTTTTAGCGATATGTATGATCTTTCCGGTCTTTCCGGTCTTTCTGATCTTTCTTATCTTCCATAGTATGCGTCGAAGGTTCCGTATGCAAGGATGTTATCACGACCGACCCATTGAACGAACTCTTCAATTCCCCTGCACTTCTCTTTTTCTCCTTCCATCTTCTCGCGGGTAATATTACGAGAGAGAGCAAAAAGATAGAAGACGTAACGATGCACTCCACTCCCTAAAGGAGGGCAAGGGCCACCGTAGCCTCGCTTTCCGAAGCTGTTAAGACCGACAATGGAGGATGTAGAGTCGAGATTCAGATTTTGGCGATCGATACTTAGGTATGGGGCATATAAGTGGATCCAACCATTAGCCACAGGGTGAAGATCTATACAGATCAATGCGTAGGAACCGGTATCTGGGGTGGGATCCCAGGCGAGGTGGATCATTTCGTTTTCCCCATCGCATCCAGGTCCATTGTATAGATTCTTCTTCTTAAAGATGCGCAGCTTTCCATTGGCGCTACGATCAAATTCACTCTTTGACCGAAGATGAAGGCGATCTTTTGCAGGAATTCCTTGAAGCATTTTACCTATACTTGTATGTGTACTCGTATGTCTACTATTCGATCATACAATAAGTTGGTATTCTCCTCCCCATTTGCGTTTGGATATAAAGAGAATTACCGATTTTATATATAAAGAGATTTCAATCATCATCTATCATCTACGAACAGGAGAGAACAAAATGGAGGATCCGGAGGTAAAGAACAAGGCGGGGTTTAAGCCGAAAACGGTGTTAACGGAGAGTTCGCCGAAGGCGGATCAGCCTTTAAACACGAAGCTCACTTTATTCCCGCATCAACTGACGATGTTGCATCGGGTAGAGGAGATTGAGCGTTCATTTAACAACGAGCAGGGGTATGGTATCTTGGCGGATCAGCCGGGAGCGGGAAAGACGTTTGTGATGTTGGCGATGATTTTGAATGACAAGCGCATACTCGAGGAGGCAAAGCAGAGGGGAAAGGTTCCCAAGGATCACTATTGGATGAATTTCATCGTGGTGCCGCATAACATCTATGAGCAGTGGGCGAGGTCGATCGAGCGTTTTTCGGATGAATTGACATACAAGAGGATTACCTATCAGGATATGATTGATTATGAGACCTTGTTTGACATTCAGACGGCGATCAATCGTCAAACCCTACAAAAGGTGGTCAAGACACGCACTTACTATGACATTTATCTGATTCCATCGACCTTATATCATCCGATGGTATCGACGATGGAGTCGAACATTATCACGGAGAAGGACAAGAAGGGGAATGAGGTAGCCCGGTATGAGAACTATGAGGATTCTCAGTGTTATCGCAGGATCATCTTTGACGAGATTGATACGATTGCGAACCTGCTTGTTCACGCGATTCCGACGGAGAGGACGTGGTTTATGTCGGCATCATTTACGCCGTCGCGAATGGGCATCTATCAAAGTTATTTCAGCATTGATCCGACGACGGCGAATGATTTTGACCCGACGTATGTATGCAAGTGTGATGATGAGTATGTATTCAAGAATATGAGGATCCCGGAGCCTTGTAAGTTCAATATGGAGTGTTACAATCCGATTCTGGACAAGATTGTGTCGAAGATTCCGTACTTCACGAAGGATGATATGAAGGCGATCAATGCGTATGACTATTCGCAGCTCAACTTTCAATTTATCAAGCGAATTCCGAACAACGAGGATCAGTTACTTAGCTATACGACGAAGGAGTTTGAGGAGGTGTATAAGGATGCCCAGGAGAAGGTGAAGTACTATAAGGAGAACATCAAGAAGATGCAGGAGATTGATGAGGAACGTCACGATCGGCACGATGCGGTATATGACTATGTGGAGGAGATTGTACCGACGATCAACGCATTAGGTCAGTTGATTCACAACTTCAAGAGCAATCCGATGATGTTGGAGATGATGACGGAGTTGAATGAGCTTTTGAAGGACGATGCGCATAAGAAGGCGAGAGAGATTATGCAGAAGGAGTTAAAGAAGGGGGGTACGTATATCTCGGGGTTAGTCCGGTTAATGTCATCGAAGAGCATTCATTTGGAGAATACGCAGTCATATTTGATGGAGAGGTATGTGGATTACATTATGATGGAGAAGGAGAATTATCCGCAGATAAGGGCAGCAAAGGGTAGACAGGAGGAGATTGAGATGGAGATGCCGCAGATATTGGAGATGATACAGAAGTATGAGAAGTTGTATAAGAAGGTGCATTATTTTATGATTCAGGTGGAGACGGATTATACGAATATTGTGAAGGAGTTGAATAAGTTCAAACTGATTGATGCGCTTTTTACGAAGTACAACAATATTATGGCACAGTCGACGGTATCATCGGAGGAGAAGGAGGTGGTGATCAAGATTATGAAGAATATGATTGAGTACTATAAGAAGTTGTATATGTTTGTGCAGAATTCGTACTATACGTTTGAGACGGCGGGAGAGGCATTAGCCACGTTGGATAGTTTTATCAAGACGCATCAGACGAATCGTAGGATTATTTCATTGCACGAGGTGTTTGAGGAGCAGGCGCGTCCGAACCGGAATGACTTTGCGAATCAGTCGAAGGCGTTTTTGACGGCGTTACATCATTACAAGGGTCTATTGGAGAAGGGAATCCCGGTGATTAAGAGTATGTTGGGGTATGTGGAGAACTATGATCATTTGAAGCTGTATGTGGAGGAGTATGTGAAGTATACGCAAGTGGAGAAGCATTATGGGGAGTATGTGAAGATGATCAAGGGTTTAACGGAGGAGCATATGGAGAAGAGAAATCAGGATCCGGCGCTGTATGCATCTGCGATTGAGGAGATAGTATATCAAACCACGTCGGACAAGAAGGCATCGGATAAGACAAGTTATGAGGTAAAGATGGAGATCACGAAGTTAGATATGATCTATCATATTATGAAGGTGTTAAAGGAGGGGCCTAAGATTCGGGTCCAGACCCAGACCCAGACCAAACCCCAAACAAAAGAGTCTCCATCCATATCTCCATCTCCATCCACATCCACATCCACATCACCTATTGAGAAGAAGCCAGCGAAGAGGGGTAGAAAGAGCAAGGCGGAAAAGGAAGCAGAAGCCCAGGCTCAGGCAGAGACAGAGGTTGACGACTCCCTGCTACCTTCACCGGAGGCATTTTGGAAAACGATGAAGATGATGATCTTCTCGGACTTTTCGTCGATCTTCAAGAAGATTACACCTTTGTGTGACAAGTTGGATATCAAGTATGTGCAGTTGGATGGAGGTAATATGAAGTCGATTGAGAATGCAGTCCGTCAGTATAAGTATGAGGATGCGCAGATTCTATTTTGCGACTCGACGTTGTTTGGTTGTGGTATGAATTTCGAGAACACGACGCACGTGATATTTACGCATACACCCAATCCGGAGACACAGAAGCAGATTATAGGCCGAGCGCAGAGAATTGGTAGGGAGTCGGTGTTGCAGGTTTATCAGTTGCATTATCCGAATGAGGAGATGTTTACGATTATCAAGAAGGATACGGATGCACACGTCTTCCACTTTATGACGGCGATGAAGGAGGGTCCATCAAGTGATGACGACTCCCTGCAACCTTCTGCACCTTTAGGTGCCAATAAGGTTGAAGGAAATAAGGAGGAGTTGTTAGAGCAAGAGCAAGAGCAAGAGCAAGAGGGAGAGGGAGAAGCAGAAGAAGAGGAAGAGTTAGGTGAGACGGATCTGAGTGCATTGTAAGGTGCATTGCAAGAAAGAATTTAATCTACAAAAGCTTGATTTCGCAAGCGAAATCAAGAGTCGATGGAGCTTCGCTCCATCTCCTTGCGGAAATCGAGGGTTGAGTTACTATCTCTGAAACCACCCATACCTATGACAACCTACATCAAGATGAATGATAGAATCAGATAGATACTATGATTGGATGAATCAAAAGGGAAAAGTGATCAAGGATAGATCTAATCAACTCAGCGTAAAGAGATTGACCATCAAGATTATCTTGAACCAACGAACGAAAGAGCAACCCAAAAGACCAAGATGGAGACAACGATGACTACAACACTGTTTGTGAGCAATGTGATGGACACAGTTGTCCAGACGTGTGGTCACTTAACCCCGACCCAATTCATCGATGTGCAGGCGATGGTGACGGATGCATTTGGAAAAAGGTCCTATAGATTGGGTCCTTCTCGTATTTTTATGGATGATATTGAGTTAGGGATGGATATATGGATGAGGGAGAGTGGGATTGCGTATCCGGACAGGTATGAGATTGCGAGGATCATAAGCCATGAGTATTACAAGTTCGAGAAGATCGAATCGAAGGCTCTTTCGGTGAAGGATCTCTATTCGTATACCAATTATATGGATCTTGAGAAAATCACAGAGATGTATGAGGGACACTTCCATCAGCTATCGTGGCAGGATCGTGCGAAGATCGAGGGCCGTTATCTGGTCTACTATCTCTTTTATATGTGCAACTACACGGAGAAGATGATGTGGGCGATTCTGAACACGGATCATTCCTCAACCCTGAGGTCAAAGTGGCTGACAACATTTTGGGAGCGACTTGCGGAGAAGAGGAGGATGATGGAGATGTTTATGGAGCGAGGTTATATCAAGAATTGCCTCTATTGGCCGGAGGAGAAGATGGAGGAGGAGATGAATGAAGAGGATGACGAAGCGGAGGAGACGGTATCGAAGAATTGGGTATCGATCTATGATCTCTTTGTCTATGCGGTGGAGTTTATGAAGAACGATCTTACAGCGAACTTCTTTTACCAGATCCTTTGCGCCAAGGCCGGTCCCACCGGCTTTCCGGCTGACTTTTACAAGGCGCAGCCGTGGGTACCGGCGATTTATATGATTGACACATCGGGGTATGACAATGAGGAGGTGGTTGCGTTCCATTTCCGGTTTTGTGGGAAGGCGCAGCATTCGACATTTTACAGGCATTGTTTGCTCTATTATGTCAACCATTGGATGATTTTTCGGGATTCGACGACGAACTGGCCGATGGATGTGAGGCGGATCTTGAACGATCCGGATCAGCCTCAGCCCCAACCTCAGTTTCCATTCCAGACCACAGAGGAGATCTATCGATCGCTGGTCGATCCGGTCCGTAACCCAACCCAGATGATCTATTATGAGAACACTGTCCCGGTGGAGGAGATTCATTATATGTTGAATGAGATGCATTATGGGGAGATCCCGGAGGTGAAGGAGATCTTTTTCAGGAGGATTATTGCGGATTTGCGGCATTCGGTCGAGTCGCATCAGATCACGGAGACGTTGATGAGTAATTACATTACGATGTTCCTCCGATTCCCGATCAAGAATGCGCGTCTGGTGAGGTATAATACGGATGCCCCTAATACCTATACGATCTTTCAGATCAAGGAAAGGGTGATTAACGAGGAGGATGATGTAGACGAGAATGGGAATCCGGTCAATCGAGAGATTCCAGGTACACTTTTAACCCGATTCCGGAAGATGGCGGGAGAGGAGATTATGTTGGAGATGTATGAGTTAAACCGGAAGAGTGTCCCGGCGCATATAGCAGATCGTTATAATGCGACGACGATGACAACGCAGGAGCTGGCGAATCTCATTATCACCTCGATCGCTCCTTCCCCGGAGCGGGAGTATATTTGGGGATGGTTAAGGTACTTTTTGGGGGAACAAGCACCGGGTTGTGATCGGGCGATTGTGGAGGCGTGTAGTCACGAGAAGGAGTGTATGGTCTGTTTGGAGGAGCATCAGATTGACGACCCGGAGCATTTATCAAAAACGACGGTTTGTATGGGTTGTAAGAAGGTGTTTCATAAGGAGTGTATGAAGAAGTTTATTGAGGGGACGACGGTGAATCCGAAGTGTCCGAACTGTCGTCGGGCTTTCTATTCGGTCTTTTTGATGAACCGGGACATCAAGATCGATCTCTATGAGAAGGTGTTGGCAGCAAGTACGTAAGTCCGTCTACGTAGTGCCTGTTCATAAGTAAGCATATCAAAACATTTTATCAATAAATACGATCAACATACAATCATAACATCTATCATCATACTATCTATCATCTCATCATACGATCTCATCATATGATTCATTGATGAATGTCTTAAAACATTTTATGGATAAAAGTATGAAGGTAATGATGGATGATGAAAGATTATGGATGACGAAAGATTATGGATGATGAAAGATTATGGATGACGAGTTGATTTCGCATTGCGAAATCAACGAGCGAGGGTCGCTGATGCTCCCCTCGCAACAGTCTGCCCTTCGGGCAGCCTGCGCGGACTTTTGTCCGCCGGGTTGGGTGTACCCAATCCGCCCATCCCTGAGACACAATTCTATTACCAACTCTGGTAATAGAATTTATATATCAATCTTGACCACAATTTATCTATAAAAAGAACTTCTGAAGAACTTCGCATTGTTTTTTGTTGTAGGAACGCCGTACTTCATTCCCACAGACTCGGGGGAAGAGCCCCATACCATTCCAGCGACAGTCGACATTCAGCTTGATATCATCGGCGAGGTTAAGATAACTGTCATATTCGACGACTTTGCGAAGATTCTCGAGGAAGGATTGGTAGAAGAGGGCTTGATAGTAGGTATAGAGGATATCAAGATAGAGTTCTCTCTTGGATGCTTGTTGATAAAACCGATACTTGATATCGAGATCTCGGTACTCGACGGAGCCAAAGTGTTGGGGGAATTTGAGGATGAAAGGATCGACGCGGTACTGGGAGAGGTTCATCATAAACTTTTGTTGAAGAATGAAGATGAGCTCGTAGTGTGGGATCTTAACGCGGGTATGATGATTCAAATCATTATATAGATAAAAGTACTCTTTGTTCTCGCTGATGTACTTCTTGCTGAGGTCGAATGCCCGGAGGAGTTGTGCATAGACTTCGCGTTTACCAACCATATATTGGATCACTTCCATATTGGTAGTAGGGTAATATCGGCTATTGCGTTCATAAGAGATGGCAAAGGTGCCCATCTTCATATTGCCTTTATTCCGCATTGAGGAAGAGGGGGAAAAGAGAAGATCAAAATCGATATGAACTTTGTAGATGCGAGTTTGATCGATCGTGATCCAGAGGAGAGAGTGATCCCAATCAAAGGTGAAAGAGCAATTTCCGGTAAGAGGGATTGGAGAGGCTGTTGTATGTAACACGTTTCCATCAAAATCTGTGATATAGATCATATTGTTAGATAGGATATGGAGGATCTTATCAGTATCCTTGGCCATCTGAGAGTAGAGGATCACAAC
>JACCDW010774950.1_pt1 | contig 10197 bp, 13 predicted proteins | sample 7449781 | NCBI WGS metagenome assembly JACCDW01 (sample SAMN15323449, study PRJNA562643) | freshwater metagenome | isolation source: river surface water | place: USA:Blue River Watershed | collected 2017-08-18 | reverse complement strand
GGCTCGCTCCAACGCTCCCTCTTTACATGCATAAATCATTTCATTAGCTGCAATATAAAGTTCTATCAGATCTGATGAACGTACATAGACACGTCGAACAGCGGCCGATTCAGGTGCTCGTCGAACGCCATTTAGCCATGTAGCATTTCTATGTGTTTCTGATCCAACTGTTGGAATCTTCACTTTACCGCGACGAGGACTGCATTGTAATGTGATGATAACCTCCGATAATCGTCGTTGAATTGCTTCACTTCCATAGAATGTGTCTGCAGGCAAGGCTTCATATTGTTTATCAAGATCCTTGAACCTGGCAATTAGATATTGGAATATCTTTAGTGAAGCGAGACCAATATGATCAATTGCATATTCGTAACAGAATTTTTCCCATAAATAATAACCACCACTACAAACTACATCAGCAGTAAAGTGTAGCGCTTTCCCCATTGATGTTGTACTGGGATCTGCGAGGGCAGTATCAAGAGCTTTCAAACAATCAGCTGCTAAATATCCCATACGTGTTCTTATTTCTTTTTCATCAATTTCAAGTGTATTATCTGCTAATGATACAATTGGAACAGTAACATCAAAGTTCTGCATACTTCTGTTCTTTTAGGAGGAACTCTTAGAGATCCATTCAATCTCATCGGCGTAATTTGATGGATGATATTTCTTATATATTTTATTGACATGAGTCTTCCATGCATCGGTTGAAGATTCAAGGTCAGAACTATCAACTTTGAAGGGTTGTCCGATAATGACTTGTACGGGGTCAATGGGACGATTTAGCCAATTGAGCATTGAAGATGTAGAAGGGGGTTGTAAACCTCCACCGACGGTTTTCATGATGGTTTGTGCAAAATTGGAGTTTTCTTTTTCAGGCCGTTCGAAGAATTCATTTTCACCGAAGGCGAAGATCGGAATTAGCGGAAGACCAAATTCTTGTGCCAACCGTAAAAATCCCTTACGACCATCAACTAATTTTATTTTCCCATGCTCTGCTAATGGAACTTCTCGAGCCCCTCCAGGAATAATTAATAATGAGGTACCTTGTTTTAAAGTACCTTTCAAATTATCATAATCACTTCTGACTAGTCCAAATGCTAATGCTATTTGTCTTATTGCCGGGATATCAAAAAATGGTGGTGCACTGCATTGTGCAATCGGTCTTTTCCATATATTATCTGCCATATTACCTGCAACAAGAGCAAATGGAGCTATTGCAAAATGACTATGAGGATACCATACATAAATAGCTTGTTTATTATGATTGAATTTACTTTTATCCATAATAGTCCATCCAATATCAGTGGTACTCGGCATAATTGTTTTATAAAGACTACGTGCCCACCAGGTATTTGGACTGGAATAAGAAACTGATGAAAAAGCCCCAAGAAGTCCAATTATCCATATAATAAACACTATCGGTCGGCTAATAGGAAATACTATCGACAAATATAGAGATAGGCTTATTGAAAATAAAACCGTAATAGTAATAATATTTGGCCAGAATAACATAAGATGTGTTAAAGTAAGCATAGTCCCAAATTACTGTTAGGGACTATTCTTCCTTTGTATTATGATCCGCGCTCCTCCCCCTTTCAACGATATTTTGCACTAACAATTTTCTTTCCCTTATTTTGTTTAGATGTTCTGGGTATTAGGCCTTTAGCTTTAAGGGAACTAGTAGCAGTGAATCCTATTGATTCTCCTCTACGCCAGCGTCGTAAAGTTTCAAGATTCTTCTTCGTAGGTCTGTAGCCAGCACGACCAATATAACCCATAGCTTTATTTGCACATCCACAGCCGGCACCTCGTTGTTTACGTGTTTTTCTCATTTATCTGTTCTAATAGTATTTAGGATACACTTTTCATCTGTAGAAATAGGTATTATATCTTCGCTTTTAATATATTTTGTACAATTAAAAAATCGAATATGTTCAGAATTAGGTATAAAATATGGTGTAACTGGATATGTTTGTAAAGCATCGATCATTTCAAATGCTGGAATAAAACGAGGGTTGAAAATAAAAATATCATCTTTTAGTGATGATACTGGAGTATAGCCACAGTATATTTTTGTCGGATCAAGAGTGTTAAGATCTGGTAAGTCTAGAAGCTCCACATCTTGACGCATGATAATTATCCAATCATACTGATTGGCTCCAAATGATTTAACCAAATTAATGGTTTCATGTGTAGATACCATTTGACTACACAGAGCATCAAAATTACGATCATGTACTATAGGTCCAGATACATTCATATGATTATACATTTGTTGTCTAAGGGGTTTAAAGCGATCATCTTCTAAAAAGTTCGGTTGTGCCATCCATACTAGACGTTTTATATTTTCGCGATATCTATCATAAATTATATCAAGTGTTTTGGGGTTGAATTGATGATTATTTATACCAGACCAATTTGAACCATTCATTGAACCACCTTCTTTGAACCATGTATGAACAAATACATCTGTGGGAAATTTATCTAAAATATATTTTTTTATTGCTAAATATGGCGAATTATTTGTTATAAATCGCGGTTGTCCCCAAAAACATAATGCAATCTTCATATATTTATACAATTTAAATATCTTTATATCTTTAAACACAGAGATATGCGTCTAATAGCTCATAGAGGAAATATGTGTGGTCCGAATCCTGAATCTGAAAATAATCCATTACAGATTGAGGAAGCAATTAGACTAGGATATGATGTTGAAATCGATGTTAGATTAATTGGTGGTGAGTTATTTCTTGGACATGATGAACCACAATATAAAGTTGATATGAAATTTTTAGCAAAGATTTGTGAGAGTGCATGGATTCATTGCAAGAATTTAGAGGCTCTTCATTTCTTCCTTAAAATGCCAGAATTTAATTGTTTTTGGCATCAAAATGATGATTATACAATTACTAGTCATGGATTCATCTGGGCATTTCCTGGTAAGCCAGTAACTACACGTTCAATAGCAGTTATGCCTGAATATGTACCGGACTTTATAGTACCAAAATCTGTATTTGGTATTTGTACTGATTATGTTGCACAATATTATATTTAAAGTCTTAGTATATAACAATGTAATAATATGCAGTTAAAATACTTCTTATTTGATTTGGATGGTGTATTAGTTGATACACATGAACTACAATTTATTGCAACACGAGAGGCTATTATTGAATGTTGTAATTATGATATTGATGATGATTCTGAAATTAAATCATTATGTAATTCAACTATAACAACTATGAAAAAATTAGAGGCCTTAGCCGAACGTAATATTATACAATTTTCTGATATTCCAATTATTTATGCTAAGAAGAAAGAAATTGCTGATAAATTATTTGATACCGAAATCAAATGTGATATAGATAAGGTTGAATTATTTGATGAATTAATTCGACGTGAAATAAAAATTGGTATTGTAACAAATAGTAATTATAATTCTGCAATAAAACTATTAGAGAAAATAGGATTAGCTGGTAAATATGATGTTTTGATAACAAATAAAGATGTAATACATCCAAAGCCTCATGCAGAACCATATATTCGTGCCATGATTGCACTATGTCCAGCCAAGATTGAGTCTTGTATAATATTCGAAGATTCTGAAATTGGTCTACAATCTGCCCGTGCAACTGGTTGTAGAGTGTATCATGTAAAGAGCCCTATGAATATTAATTTACTTAATCTCCGATCATTAATTGAATAAAATATATAGACCTAATAAAATGGAAACGAGGCGGCACCAGCGGAAATGGTTTTTTCCAGAAAAGTATTTTCATGGATTAAGTGCGGCAGCAACTCGGCGACGTAAACGTGAAATTAAGCGATTCGGCTCACTACATTGGGCAAATCCGAAGGCCTATAAAGGATTTGAAACTGATAAACTAGCAAAAAGACGTACATCATCATATACTGCTCGTTTTAATAAATTGTATCCAGATGCAAAAAGTCTTTCTGCTAAGGCTGCAGTTACAGGTGTTCCTGAGAAGTATTTGCGTGAATCCTATAATCGCGGAATGGCGGCCTGGAGAACTGGGCATCGTCCGGGTGCGACAGAGCAACAATGGGGATATGCTCGCGTACATTCACTATTACTATGTGGTAAGACTGCAAGGCTAACCGATTCCGATATTGTCCGACGGGCAAAAAAGACTTCAAAAAAAGCTCGCGCCTATTTCAATAAACGCGGTTGTTAATTACGATGTAGTACTACTGCAAGTATACTAAGACTAATACACATTAATGAAAGACTATTAACAAATGTCTGTTCTTTAATAGCACTAATCTTTTCTTTCATCAAATTATGTGATTCAATAGCCAACATATTTGACTGTCCAATCTGTTTATTCAGATTCATAAATTCTAGAATCAAGTGAATCTGAAAATGCTCGTTCTCACTCTCATATTCACATCTACAATTTTCCTCAGACTCCGTAATTTCACTCATTCTAAAAGTCTTTCTTAAGGTTTTTAGAAGGGGTTAAAACTTTTCAATTTTTTGTTATCGTTGCAAAAAAATAATTAATCTTTTTGGGCACTTTTTTCAAAAAAGTGCTGAGGTGCGCCGAGTGATAATGAATTGCCATGACGTCCAGGGGGTGCAACTGGTAAATTCCATCGATGCCAAACGGCCTCTTTACCGACAGTATATCGCCAAGCATAATCTGCAGGTCCTTTAACATCATATTCTTCACGTAGCTTCTTATTTTGACCAGCAGACCAAGAGCTTTGAATATTCCAAGCAGCAGCAGGGCTATGTCCATATTTTTTGGCCATAAGCATAGCATAGAATACTTCTGCCCATGCTTCAGTCTCAGCTTCAACTGCAGGTAAGGGTCGGCTATAATCATCAAGACATGCGGCATGCATCATTTCATGAATGAATACACGTGTTGCATCTTCTCTTCTATAAATGACAATAGTCTCTGGTCTACATGCTTGACAATAACCGCCATTAATATTTTTAGCACCAACCGCCGAACCTTTAGATGGAAAGATGCGTTTTTCATCTGATAAAAACCAATAGACAATATATTGTTTTAATGGTTTTAGTGCTTGTATGATAGGAATCCATAGCTTCAAGATTTCCATATCTTTCTTTGTAAAATTACCAATAGCATAAACAATGTGCATTCCTATTGCAATACCTGTCAGTTGACCTGTAGCATACATATCTTTTCTAAAATTATCTCCATCAAAATTAGATGGTTCATCAGCATATGTTTTAACAAGTTTTTTCTCATTATCTGATAGAACAAATCTATTGACATTTAAGGAGTTCATTTTATATGCAATATCAATCAAATTATAAACTTCATTTATTCTTTCCATCAACTATTAGGAGCGAAGAATTTTAACAATATCGAGCAGAATATATTCCCACAATAATGGAATCCGATAAGATGGAATGATTTGCCAACCTCCACCGCCTTCGGCGAAGGTGAGTATTCGGAAGATTGCAATTTTTTTGGCACGAGGTAAATTCGATTCTTGAATCACTTCAGTCCAATAATCAATTAATTCACACCATCGAAGATTGCGCTGAAGACAGAAGTAAATCCAATTTCGAATAACTTGAATATTAGAAGTATTCCATGAACCTGTATTCCATGCATTCAGAGTTTTTTTGAACCACAATTTCCATCCTGGCTCCTTGTTCTCAGGTAATCCTAGACTCTTAAATAAATAATTTGTCTTATTAGGAATATATATTTCCATGAAATGATCCGCCAATCTATTAGGTAATGGATAATGACTTGTGAAGAAGATTCGAAGACAATTAGAGTATTGTTCGAGCTTTTCCTGGAGAAATATAATAGATTCTTCTGACAATAAATGTGCATGGTAGAAGACGAAGAAATGATAATTTTGTTGACTTAATACATAAGATGAACCTTGAAAATTCTTAAAGATTGTATATATATAATTTTTATCTTGTAAAGACATACGAGCTATATTATAACCCTGATGAATGGCACTTACCTCGAATGGAAATGATTTGCCATCAGGACTAGGTCCATCTTCATCGGTTTTTTTATTTGTGGCTGGACTATCATCTTCGGAATCTGAATCATCTGTTGCACCTGTACCTCCAGTACTACTAACTGTATTCAATAACTTTCCCATCAAATATTTAGTTTTAATATTAAATGGAACGCCTTCTGAAGCAGCATAAGATCGAAGGAAGTTATGCAGGGCTGTTTTTTTACCGGTTCCATGATCACCTATAAAACATAGATTAGTTATCATTCCTCTTGATAATAAGAATAAAACGGTGCTTAAATTCCTGACGCATGGCAACAATAAGTTAATTATGGATTTTGCAATTCCAGCACAACTTTTAGAAGTAGGACATATTCACATGTTACCATTTGAAAGAAAAGGAAAATATCCACCTATGTCTTCTCTTCAATATATTACTCCAACAATCGAATTAGATTCATGTTCGATTTTAACACCACCATTGTTAGTTGAAGATTGGAATTATGAAAAAGGAAGACTTCGTCTCAATTGCAAAAAATATCCCTACCTTGAATCGAAGTTAAATTCAATTCAGGACTATTTGATTAGTTCAATATATGTACATCAACGTATTTTAATGCTTGATAGATTAGTTGAACGTGAAGAAGTACAAGATTCATTTAAGAAGATGTTTGACGGAGATACTCTTAATTGTTATATTAGTACATATCATCTGTTCCCCCTCTATGAGTGTGGAGAACGGGTGATGTTAGATGATTTTAATAAGAAATTGAGATCTGGTCGATATGTGAGACTTATTCTCCAACTTAATGGAGTTAGTTCATTACCCGGAAATGTTTTCCGTATTCAGCATCAAATTTTAGGTGCATATTTAATTAGCTAATTTGTTTATCAATCATACTTATACAAAGGCTGAAACTGGACATTCCAATTGCGAATATAGCTGCCGTAATTGCAAAGTAAACTATGTATTCAGGTTGACGACTGAAATAAATCCAGCTTCCAACTGCTAAGAATATCATAGAAACTACAATCACAGGGGCAGAAATTGCGACATATTTTCGAATTTCCTGATTTGAATCTGGAGTACCCACATGAGTACTTAAAACAATTATAGTAATTAAAGGTGCTAAAAATCCGATTAAAATAAAAGCATATGGATATATTCTTTTAATGAAACCGAGTGCCTTAGAACCCATATCTTCACCTTGTTGTCCTGCAGATGCTTGCATTTATCTACTAAGGACGAGATAATGATCCCGGTTTTGTTGGATTTGTGAGGCCAAACATACTTACTGTTCCTAGGGCCTTCTTTACATCTCCTAATGATCTACTAGTCACTTGACCGATAGAACTACTTACATATTTATCAACCGGTGTTATAAATAACATAATAATCATATATAAGAAGCTTAGTCCTATAAGTACAGGGAATGCAATATTATATAATCTAGTGGGTTTAAATTTTTTAGGGGCATATTGAACTTCTGTATTTTGCATAAATGTTAGATTCGAAGACATATATCTGATGATATAATAGAAATGCCTCCAAGGCGAAAAACATTTAGACGAATAGTTGGTGGCTTTGCGGCCACCAAAGGAAATAATAGAAAAACTCGATGGACTTTTAAAAGACCGACTACAATTCCCTATGAAAAGGTATTAGGCAAACGCGGATGCAAACCAGGTAATGCAGGTTCCGAAGATTCATGTATTCCGATAGAAAATCTTCGTGACTTCGCACGTGAAGCAGGAGTTGAAGAACCGGCTAATCGTTCAGCACTATGTAAGAGTTTGAAGTGTGAAGAAGACTCGGATAAAGGACTTTTAGAGCATGTAAAGATGACGAAGACGAAGAAGGAGGAATGGTTGAAGAAATTCTTCCGCCCACCTCCACCGGAAGAATGGAATAAAGATCCCGATTCATGGTTGGATAATCATAGTATGGAAGCTGTTCTTAAACAATATGAAGAGGCAGATCCGACCTTTAAAAGTTTAGGAGCAGTTCCTATTGATTTTGCGGCCCCTAGTCCTTACGGATCAGGATCCGGATCAGGATCCAAACAATGTTTACTTCCAGAATTCTGTAATGTAACACTTGAAGGTCTGAAGAAAGATGGTAAAACAGGCGTAGGTGCTATTTTCAATTTAGATCCGCACTTCAAAGACGGAAGTCATTGGGTATCATTTTATTTAGATGTTAATACACCCGCGGCCTATTATTTCGACTCTTACGGAATGAAACCTCCGAAACAGATTCGTCTTCTCATGGAGACCTTCTGGTCACAGGATAATCGTTGTAAACTTGCTTATAATGGTCGACGTTTCCAATATGGTAAAAGTGAATGTGGTATGTATTCGCTCTTCTTCATTACATGCATGCATTATGGAATTAAATTCCAACATTTCGTGAAACATCGTGTACCTGATAATGTTATGCTATTCTTGAGATCATGGTTCTTCAATACAGATTTAGTGAAAGAAAAGAAACAGGGGGGATTCTTCGATCAAATCTTCAATTCTTCATGAAGTTAAAAAGCGAACAATTAGATGAAATAATAGAAGAGAGAGATGGATAAACGTACGATGTTCTTTAGTCCAAGAAATAAAGATTTATTGAAAAATAACATTATACGTGAATGTGAACAGACTATTGGGACTCCATTCAATCGTAATAATATTACACGGCTTGATAAATCACTAAATCACTATATGAATGAAATCTGGTCTTCTCAATCACAGACTTTAATGCTTCCTGCACTAAATCGTGAAGTGAATATGGTGACAAGCAAAGAATTTATATCATATTTAACTAAGCCCGCTGCACCAGTTATCAAAAAACAGATTCCGGCTAGGGCTCAGATGCAGCCACAGACACAGATGAGTACAAGTCACGCCGGCATGACTGCTACACAGCTGGGCTATGCCCAGATGAGTACTCCCTTAAATGATATTGTTTTTCAAGACACTGAACGTACCCTTGAAGATGTAAGAAAGGAGAGACAAGGACAACAGCCTGAACGTCCTCAAATTCCCGATTTTCGTATTTCTTCCGATGAAGATGGTCCCAGTCCCATGGATCTCTATCAAATGGCTAAGGCTGCTCGTGAACGTGAAGCTGCTGCCATATCAGCTCAAATACCGGCCAAGGAAGAAAATGATTCCAATGTTTTTAAGACTGTTTTAGGAAATGATATTGTTCCATCACATGGAACATTGCCTCCGCCAATTAAAACAAAGAAATCGTCAAATGAAGCACCATTAATGCCACCTCCTCGTGTCATGGATCCATTTGCTCTCGATCAACCAGTTCAACCTTCTGGTAAGCAACTGACTTTGCTGCGTCAAGACGATGTTATCCAATACAAAGAGATTGAACAAAATCTTTTCATCAATTCTATAGATCGTGATTGGACCAAAGATTCAGTTCTCTCCATGAATCGATACAATTTTACAGTTAATTTCGATCCATCTGCAGCTAGTCAAACAAATAATGTAACACCTTTCGCTGTCAAGAAATTCCGCAATATTGTTCGTATACAGCTCATTAAAGCTATTATTAGTCGTGAAACGCTCGATGTTATGATCTCCAAGACAGATGTGAGTACATTTGCGACCACCAATCAAACTAATGTCTTATCATTCCCTGCTGTAAATGTCCGTATTGCTGAATTCCAGGCGAACAATTATGGTACAAATAATCGTATTGATGATAGTTTTGGTTTAGTACATTATGATGCACAATGGACCTCTGATCCTGCAGGCACTTCAGCTGTTCCGTCTTCAGGTCTAACAACAAATAATGGATTTGCAAGTTTAATTCCTAAATTCTTGACATGTGAACGTGTATTTGAACCAACACCGCTAGCAACTCTCCAGAAAATGACAATTAGGTTGGAACGTCCTACAAGCGCAGCCCTCCTAAGTGATGTCTCAGATGTTGTTACTGTTGCAGGAATAAATTTGGGTGTTAGTGTAACAAGCAGTATTTATCGCACTACATCTGGAACTTCTTCTCATATTTTTATTGTTACTAATAAATGGTTTTCCAAATTCATGTGGGAAACTGGTGATCGTGTGATCTTCCGTGGCGTCAATGCAACTCTAGCAAGCGGTACTTCAGCAGCAATAACAGCATCTGTTAATGCAGTCGAAGAATGGATCAATCGCGATGAAGGACATCTAATTGTAGGTATTGGAAATACAAGT
>JACCDW010413815.1_pt1 | contig 10197 bp, 15 predicted proteins | sample 7449781 | NCBI WGS metagenome assembly JACCDW01 (sample SAMN15323449, study PRJNA562643) | freshwater metagenome | isolation source: river surface water | place: USA:Blue River Watershed | collected 2017-08-18 | reverse complement strand
AATTCATTAAAATCAAACGAAAGTTCCCTACAAGAATATCTTTCACTGTTGAAAGAAATTTCGATGATATCATCGACTCTTGTAAATCGAATTTGAAGATCAAAACTTGCCAAGGGGATTTCGCTAGCATCTTTCCCATGACCCCAAATTTTGACAATAGATTTATCTTTTTGCAATTCATGCAAAGCATTGATAAAATCACTTTCTGGAACTGTTAAAAAAACTTGCTCTGAAAGGTCAGTTCCATCAGCCAAAAAAATAATCATCATTTTATTAATGTATTTATTTTGACTAGTTCCTGTATAACGAACAGGGGCATCAGGCACATAACTAGATGATTCACTCCACATTCTCGAAGCGGTAAATTCTCCAAATTCCTTTGCTTTGAGTCTAAGAGGATTCACAGGTATTTTACCTGTTTTATTATCACATAGCATCGCCTTAACTTCCGCCTCTGTCGAATTAAAAAGTTTGGAAGCAGCTTGAAACACAAACTCCCACTGTTGATGGGAAGTATGCGTAGGTACAAATGAAGGCGTAGTAACGATTTTGATCAAACTTTTTGTATCATGAGCGATATTAGGATGATTAAGGATTTTGTATCCTATTTGTTGAAAAACTTCGTCGTTGAGTTGGCGAGTTTTATCTTTTAACCATGATTTTCTACAAGCAAATAGAGTTAAAGTCTTTTTGACTTTATCGATTTGGAAATATGCACCCGATTTTTCAAAAAGCAAAAACCCACCATGATTAATCATATCGGTTTGCTTTTTCGCCCATGCAATCCAAGATTGTTCGATCTTAGTCATTTGTATTTTTCAATTTCTTTGATAATACCCACAGGATCAAATTTATTAATGTAATCTTCAAACTGAATGCTGAGATTCTCTTGTCCTGAAGACTTAAGTTTTTCGATAAAAGAATCAAAAACTATTTTCGTTCGACGATCAACGATTCTATTTATCTCGCTATCATTATCGTCAATGATTTTTTTTATTTTTTTCTCATATAAATTGCTTATCTTTACATCAGATTCATGACTTCCAAAATGATATGAAACTGAAACTAAAATTCTGATAAGAATTGCCGTGAGAAATCCAACAATGGAAAAAAATGAAATACTACAAAAAGCATTAGTATCGTTCTCCATTATTTTATCTCCTTATTGATTCTACCATTTGGCATTAGTGTATCAGTTGATTCATTGGGTATTTGGAGACCGCATTGTGGGCATTTACATGTTTCATGGTTTTTAAGTTTCATAATAGCAAATTGGATAGCTCCGATAAGTTGTTCGCCGCTTGCGTATCGGTGTATGTCAGTAATTCCTAACTGTTCAGCTAGTGGAATGATGTTTGCTTTCATGTATTTTTGGGTGTCGGTTGTGAAACGTTTGAGTTTTTGGGGACTTTACGCCGCTACCGTTGAATTTAACATAAGTCGGCTAGATTTTTACACAAAACTTTAGCAGTAGGGTCTCCAAGCTCAGACATTCCACCTAGCAAATTCATAACAATATTGCGAGCATCGTCCATATTTATTTCCAATTGCAGGACATTTCCTTCAATATCACCAAAATTCATCTTGATATGGATAGGAGATTCACACTCCTTTATTTCCATATCCGAAAATTGATTGCGTTCCCTGTCTTGATATTTCTTTTTAACTTCATCCATATGATCAGTATCGATATCGAAATCAATGTTGAGGAACGGCAGTTTGTGAGTTATCATCATTTTCTCCAGATTAAAACAGAGGAACAAAGTTGTTACATAAATAAAGACAGTCGGATAGGAAAAAGGTTCACTTTTACAAGCTATATTTTCTTTTCCACTTTTGACATTTTTTATTCGCGTATTCTAAAATCTGTTCATCAGTCCATTCTGGATTGTTTACAAAAATTAAATCTAAAGCACATAAAATTACATCTACGCATTCTCCTGGAATGCCATCAACTCCTGATAGTTGTGGATTAAATTCTTGATCCAATTCTATGACTTCAAGCTTAAGATGTTTGAGAACATCTTCTGGCGTTCTATCATTTTTTATACGACTAGAATATTCTCGAACCAAAGAAATCAAATTACTGTTCATGCTTCCAAACCTTAATGTTATTCAGACGTTGATTCATACAACGAGTGTATATCCATGGAAATCGATAAGTCGAATGAGGCAATGAATTGATTCTTTTTGTTCCATGAACTGAATCATTCCCAATGGCGATATAAGTTTTGACTTTTTTAATCAAAGCTAATTCATCTACTCCATAAACAGATGATCCTATTCTTGCCTCAGTATCGCCATCTAAAAACTTTTGTGTTATGAATGAACCTAAAACAATATCAGGCTTAAACTGATCTACCGCTTCGTTTGCTTCGAATCTAAGAACATCGGATGGTGGCAAAATAGGTTTTTGTCCCATAGATTGATACAGAATGATCATTTCAGTAGTAGTTTGAATGTATGAATCCGTTCTTGTGATGTTCAAACTTCTACCGATGCAACCATTTCCAGAACAAATTTCAATCGCATTCGATTCTCCTATTTGCTCTCTCAGCCATTCAAGCAATTCGATAGTTGGCAAACAATAAATTCCGTTTTTGTTACACCATATTATAATGTGATTATTAGGAATAGATTCTAATAGACTTGCGGGAACAGGTCTCAAAAAACCATTTTGCATCAAGATAGAATCGAGATAGTTAGTATCAATGTTTTCGAGAATATGAACATTCGACATTATTCACCATTTTTGTTTTGCTGCGTGAACTTCTGCGTGAGCATTAGATTTCAATTATCGCCTCTGATAAGCTGCGGTTCGAACTATAAATTTCAATAAATTCTTTAAGTTCATTAAGATAGAGGCTGCTTCGACAATTTGAAAAAACTTTGTACAAAATACGTAGCAGCAACAACAATGTAAATACATTAAGTGCAAACAAGTATTGTTTTTCAATTAATTCCATGAATTATAATCTCCGAAATTGTCGTCTTGACTGCCATATTCATCATCAGGCTCATTGTCCATACCTTCGTTTTTGATTTTGTCAGCAATCCCCGCACCTATCATAACTTGACTCAACGGGTTGAAAGCAAGCTCAAAAATGCTATGAGCTAAAAAATTAATACCTTCATTGATTTCATCAACTGATGATAATTCCAGAATCGCTTTATCACTTGAAAAAAGTCGATCTTTATTAGTTGTCGCGAAATCTATAAACTTTGGAACAAAATCATCAGATGTAAGATTATCATGAATAAAATCCATGAATTCATTCTGAAAATATGGCGAAAATGTATTTGTAGAAACACATTGATCATACAATCTGCCAATGGTGTCAAAAGCAAATTGAGTTCTTTTCATCGAAACAAAATCAACAACCTGGAAATTATGATTCAATAAAAATCCAATCCCTGCCCTAGCAGTATGATACTCAAGGTCTTCATCTGAATAATCAAATAATTTAGTCAATTCCTTTAGAGTATTTTGAGGCAGAATAGGATCAGAAAGCACTACTTCTTTGAAGTTCTTACACAAATCGCCGCTTACTTCCTTAGGCATATAGCCATCTGTAGATGACCAATTAATCTTGTGATCCTTAATTTCGTAAGGATAAATGTCAAGATTGATAATGTTCGCACAATTATCAGCACGACATACTATAATAGCTTGGATTACATTCGGATCATGACCATAAGCTTGAGCTAAGCCTTTTGGAAATTTTTGTTTGAATTTTTCTATTGAGTCGCCATCAGTGTCGCCATCAGTGTCGCCATCAGTGTTTTGATAGATATACGAATCATAGATCAAAGTAATTGCGTCGGGACTGCCAGACTCGATAAGCACCTTAGCAGCTTTTAATCCCAAGTCTCTGTCTAAGACAGGACATACCGCAAGTATGTTGATATTGCCATCTTTTTCACTTACCACAATAGGGTTGGTGTCAACTTTATCTCCATAATTAGTTTGTTTTTGCAACTTGGCAAAATTTACGAGCGTTTCGAATTCTACAAGTTTTTGATCGTACATGGTAATTCCTTATTGGATAGAAACAATTCTATTTTAGATCAATCATCTTCGTCTGTAAAACACGAAGGAAGATTTTCTTTTTGGTAAACCATTTTGATAAGCTTAAAAGCATCACTAGCGGCATCGACTAGAAATCTAACATTTTGTTTTGATTTTTGCAAATCATCATTTGAAATCTTTTCAATCCGACCAGTGCCAAGTTCAGAATTGAGAAAGCCTGAGGCAATCGTGAGTGCCAATTCTGAGGAAGCAGGATGAATTTCCCGTAAGTATTTTTTGAATTCAGTTTCTTTGCTTATCTTCAAACCACAAACTGGTTTTTTAGAATCTTTGAATTCATTATAATAATCATAATCGCCATTGACCTGATTAAAATGAAATACTGTGTAAGATTCTAAGTTTGGATACTTTTGAAGTTGAATTACTTCTCCTTTGTCAACAGCTTTTAGCTTTTGTTCGACTTTGACAACTTTTGTACCATAATCACCCTGAAAATTATCAGGCTTTTTGATTACATCAAAACTCAATTTGAACCATTGTTTGTGTGTAGCCCATAAATTGATCAAATTGTACTGTCGTTGGATGATTACAGAGTTTAGCAATAAAGCATTGATCCCTGTGTAGAACTTATTGGTATAAGCATTTCGGGGTATTTTAATCGCCCAAGGAATGACATTCTGCTCAAGAGTTTCAACAATTCTTGAGCAGAGAAGATTAAATGATTCGTTTTTCATTACACTCTTTCGTAATTTGCTTGCAATTTAGCTCTTGCTTCTTGTAAAATTTGTGAAACCCTCATTTTAGAATACGGTTTTCCTGTAGTTGGATTGATGTGAGTATTTGCATACTCGGTTTGCCAACCTCGGTTGCTAGTGACTGACAAACGAATGATTTCTTCCTCAACTTGGGTCAGATTACAACTTCCAATAAAATTTTCGAAATGCTCTTTGTCTTCATTGTCTTGATAAGTTCTACAACTCTTATCTTCGAAATCGATGACTTTATTTTCGTCACGACTGTTCATAGAAACAACTTTTTTGATGCGATTGATTCTATTCACTTGCTTTTCAGTCATGCCGAGAATCGTGACAATTTCATCAAAAGTATGATCATTTTCAAGCTTTTTAATTTTACGAAGCAATCTCAAGTCGGAATTCTTTAGAGCACCTGTCATGCGATTTTTATTCATGATCCGATTGAAATGCCGAAAGATCGATGTTTGTACGAAAGTAGACAATTCAGTATCCTTGTCCTGCTCCCATGGTGTCCAATTGTAGATGGAATCTATCAAATGAATCAAACCTTCTTGCATAAAATCATCTAAAGTCAAGCCAGAGTTTTCATTGCTTTTATGAACACGATGAGCCAATTTAGAAATCAACAAAACAAAGTTTTGCATAACAGATTCTTCTACGTTGCGATTACCTAGATCGCTTCGGATGACTTTATGTGCTTCTTGCATGAATGGCAAATCTCTTTGAAATGCTGGAAGGAGATGACTTGGAATAATACAAGTCTTTTTTGTGCCATAAGCATAATGCAAATCAATAACATTATCTTTGATTTTGCCATTCACCACAGCGATTCTAAAAGGTCGATATTTTCTAGCACCAGCAAATGATGCCCACTTCTTCAAAAGCTTATTGCCTTCTACTAGTACATTTTCAACCTTAGTTTTTTGAGTTTCTGTCAATCGAACAACTGGAATTCCAAAAACTAAATCTGACATGTGCAAATCTCCGTACTGAACAACAAAAAACTGATTCGTTACATCCTTAAAGACTTATGAAAACGGTTTTGCGTTCGCATAAAACCAGAATTTTTCAAAATCTGCTTTACATCGTGCAGAAAAAATTTTTTGTTGTCAACCCTAAAAAATGAATCAAGAGAGCGATTCGCACATTTTTTGGCTTGTTTTTTTAGAAATCTTGATCTTGTACCCTTTTTTGCCCAACTCATAACGCACTTCAAGAATGGCGTGGAAAAAATCTAGCAGTTCTTCCTGTGTAAGATTAGAAAGATCGATTTTTTTGGGGCTTTTAGCCTTTTTCTGCATTAATTTCCTTTGTATGCTACGGATGACTGACTTATATTTATATCTTCTGCTATAAAAAGATAGATACAAAAAACAAGAAATTTAGGAGAATTATGATAGCCACATTTGATTTTGATGATACTTTGTGCAGCGAAGAAGGCGTGCCAAACCATGAAATCATCAAACTAGTAAAGAGTTATTCCCAAAAAGGTTATAAATGTTACATCGTGACCGCCAGAAATAAGTCGCACGACACCAAAAAATGGATCAAAGAAAATAATCCTAAGCGTGTAAGAATTTCAGACTTCATAAACCTTTTTAATCTTCCAATAGAAAAGGTTTATTATACAAATCACGCATTAAAAGGTCCATTATTAGCAAAATTAGGCTCTGAAGTACACTATGATGATCATGAGGACCAAATCAAATCTTGCAAAGAACATAAAATCAAAGTTTATCATCCGAATAATATTGAACGAAAAAAGAAAAAGAAGTAATATATCTTCAGGAGATATATAATGGAAAGAGTAAGTATCAAACAAGGCGTAAATCCTATCATCATAGTAGCACCGCACGGATTTAAAGGTGATGACGAAAATACAGACCTCTTAGCCGATCTAATATCATCTCATGCCGATTGTTACGCTGTAATCAATCGTGGTTGGGAAAGAGCAGACGATGTAGATATATTCCAAGATAAAGCTGACTGCAATAACATACAACATTGTTTAGAAAATGTCGTTAAAGATGAATTTTTGGACCCAATCATACGATTTAAAAATAAAATAAGACGACAAACGAATGAACCATGTTATATCTTTTATATCCATGGAATGGCAGATAAACACCGAAAACTTGCCGATGATTTAGATTTAGATATTGTTCTTGGATACGGCGCGGGAAGACCAAATAGTTACACTTGTGAAATCTGGCAGAAAGATTTCATGTTAAATTCTTTAGATGAAGCTGGATTTGGCGTTAGAGAAGGTCGAAAAGGTGGCTCTATGAGTGGATGGGCTAGAAACAATCTAAACCAATACTTTAGAAAATGGGATTATGATACTGGTGTTTGTTCTATGCAATTAGAAATAATTTACGAAATGAGGAAAAATCAAGAGTTTGTAGAACTTGTAGCCGAAGAGATTAGTAAATCAATTTTAAATCTACGCAAGATTATAGGCTTCCAATCCAAGAAAAAATTTGATTGTTATTGATACTCAAGAAATTGTTGTAATATTTCTTTATCAAGCTCAGTCAATTCTAAATTTTTGGGCATCTTAGTTATCTTCCAATCACGACTCAACATTATAAAATCTTTATTTTGATTATTTTTAATCAACATAAAATTTTCATTAAGCATAATTCCCATCAAGCCAATTCGCTGAGAGTTCCAAAGACATTTTTTTTCTAGTTCTGCATTAACTTTTTCAAGTTCCACTATTTTTGATTCTAAAAGAGAAAGCTTGTCATTTTCTGATTTTGAATCAGGCTCTTTCTTTTGAAACTTACTGGCAACTGCTTGATTTAATGAGTTGTCTGTCTTTTTATTGTAAGCGAAATAAATAAGTGCCGATAAAACAAATAAAACAATGAATGTGAAATTGCCAAAACTTAGAAACTTAAAATTATTCATGATTAAAATCTTACAAAGTTTTTATTGATCGTAAACACAACATCATTTTGCAAAACACACATTACAACATCTTTGATCACAGCAAGCGGCTCTAATATCGATCCTCTTTTGATGCAACCAATATGTTCATGGTTTTCAGGTTCGGAATCATAAACTAATCTTCCACAAATTTCATTTTTGTTTTGATACAAATTGATGTCATACAAAACAGTTACTGAATCGATACTTTTTTTTGGTTTTTCCTGCACAACATTTAGAGGCTTAGCTAATTTCAGTCTTGCATTCTCTAAAAGTTGATGCAAATCTTTTTTGCATATTTTATTTTTGTTTTCATTGTATATTTTACGCAATTCACGAACACCGTCAAGAGTCAAATTGAAGTGTGCTTTGAGATTGTTGCATATGAGACACATCGTTTGGTAATTAGAATGTCTGTTTTCACCACCACACGACTTTGCATGAATGTGATCTTTCGTCATTAGAATAAGCTTACCTTCTTCCTCCCCATAAAGATTGAAATGAGGACTTCTGTCGGCGGGGTAACACTCTAAAATCATTTTGGTGCCCTCTAAACCACAGGCTACACAACTCATACACTCTCGAAAAAGAAAGTATCTATCAGAATTCATTTTTACTTGATATTTGACACCATCATATTCATACTCTTTTTTGATATTTTCTTTGGTAAGATAAGGTATGACATCTTCTACAGAGAACTCACCAAGTTTTATCTTTTCTACTTTATCTTTGAGTTTGTCTATTTTTAATAATATTTGATCATTTTTTAAAACTTCCAAATTTTTGTTTGCAATTTGTTTTGCTTCTTCAGCAGTATTTGCAGTAACTTCCCAGGTTACTGTAGCAGTAGCCTTAAAACGCATGTCCTTGCCTCTTTATCTTGTAAAATGGCTCCATACATAATATATAATCTCGAAAGTTTTAAATTAAAAAGGATTAAAATGTTAAGTTTTAAAGAATGGTTCGAATTGAATGAAGGCAAAAAAGATGCTTGTTATCATAAAGTGAAATCAAGATATCGGGTCTGGCCATCTGCCTATGGTAGCGCATCACTTGTCCGATGTCGTAAAGTTGGAGCCTCAAATTGGGGCAACTCTAAAAATGAATCAGTAGAATGCTCTTTTTGCACAGATCAAGCTACATCGATAGAAATGTGGGATGAAGAAGTTCCCGTTTGTGATGCTTGCTCCGCAGGTATTTCAGAAGGAACTTTTGATCTTGAAAAGAAAAGAGGTCTCAGAGGTTGGTTCGATAGAAATAATGGCAAAGGCTGGATTGACTGTAAAAAGAGCAGCAAAGGAAATCTTGTACCTTGTGGAAGAAAAACTGCTGGCAAAGGTGCAGAACGCTCTTATCCTGCTTGCAGACCTACATTATCAGCCTGCACAAGCAAAGGCGTTAAAAGCAAAAAAAGCAATAAATCAGTTGACTGGAAATAATTAGCCTAAATTTAATTCAGCTACCATTTTGTCTGATTCTGCTTGGCTTTCAAGAAGTCTATAAGTGATTATGGCGCACATAGCTGCGCCCGTTTCATCCTCTGTTTTCTTCATATATCTTGAAATCCACTCAAAAACAGTTGGATTATTTTTTCTAATCTTAACTAATTCTTTGGCGACATATTCTTCGTCAATTTCTCCAGTAATTTCATGATCTAAAGAAGCACAAATTTCCCGCTTGACCAAAGGTAAACTCATATTTGATATCTCCGAGCTTCATCAAGAAGCAAATATTTAAGGAAACCAATGTATAATTTTTTCTGAATTCTCAATCAAGAGTTTTGTGCAAAAATCTAAATAAAATATCAAAAAGGAATTAACTATGAAAAGCTTTTACAATTTTTATAAGATGATCGAAGGCTACAAAATATTGCCTCCAATAGATCAAGATAGATATCCAAAAAAAGAGGGGCTAGAAGGTCCTATGATGACCAGAAGCAGCAAAGTCTTGTATTACGATCCTAAAGAAGGGAAATATTACGATTCAGATAGAGACATGTATTTATCCTACGAAGAATTTCAAAATTATGATCAAGATTATTCTGGATTTCATCAATCACCATTGACTGATCCCACTTCAAAAGAATATCAGCATATGCAAAGACAACGACCTTAAACAAAAAAAACGACCTCCTATGAAAGAGGTCGTTTTTTTGAATGTTAATCAATTACTTAGATTCTTCTAAACATACTGATTCATACCAGTCTTTTGCTAAATCGAAGTAAAAATTGATTTTTGCATCATCAAAATCAAGTGGTTTTACGTCTGAGGCATTTGCAACAGGCATTCGAGCTTGTCTTGATAATTCTAAAATAAACTCTCCAAATCCATTTGAGAAACAATTAGGTGGAATTTTACAATTGCTATAATTGCTTCTTCTTGTTGGAATTTTTTCATGAAAAAGTTCACAAACAATAGGCTCATTTAAGGGTGTAATTTCCCCTGTCTTTCTATTTTTATGAACTCGGTTGTGTGGGTGTT
>JACCDW010234513.1_pt1 | contig 10197 bp, 10 predicted proteins | sample 7449781 | NCBI WGS metagenome assembly JACCDW01 (sample SAMN15323449, study PRJNA562643) | freshwater metagenome | isolation source: river surface water | place: USA:Blue River Watershed | collected 2017-08-18 | reverse complement strand
TGATTTTTTGAATCAAAGTCTGACGTGCCGTTTGAACAACACGACGACCAAAATCTTCGAGTTTAACTTCATCGGCTACTTCTTCACCAATTTCAAAGTCAGGCTGAATTTTCTGTGCTTCCGAGAGCATGATTTTATCAGTATCCCAAATATCCTCTGAATTATCGTCAACGATTTCTCGTGTACGCCACATTTCTAAGTCACCACTATCAGCATTGATGATAACGTCAAAATTATGGTCTGACCCAAATTTCTTACGAATCATTGTTCTGAAAACATCTTCCAAAACCTTAATCATGGTTGGACGGTCGATGTTTTTCTCACGAGCAAATTCTGAGAACGATGCTATTAATTCTCCACTGTGCATAGTTTATAAATGATTTATGAATGCTGAACGTTCCGCTGTAGCGGTTATGACTTATGAGTTGGCAGAAAACACTACCTGTTTATACTCACAAATCATTCGTCACAATAGTTTTAAAAAAACTCTATAATATTATTTGAATGAAATAATTACTTCTGACTGCTTGATATTTCCAAACGGAATGGCCATTGGCACAACTTCTTCGTTTTTCTTACGCTTCTTCTCTTCAATAATTGTAATTTGTTCGGCCTCAACGGCTTCTAATACTCCTTTTATTTCAGAACCATCGTTTTGGATAACTTTTAAGCTACGACCAATATTTTTGCGATACATTCGTTCTGATTTTAACGGAAAATCAACCCCTGGTGAAGATACTTCGAGTGTGTATTTTTCGGGCATCATTTCGTCAATATCAGTACCTAATTGACGGCTAATAGCTGTACATTCATCAATTTTGATACCTTCATCGGAGTCAAGCAGAATAGTAACTTTACTGTGTACTTTCGATAACGATACTTTTATATCAACAATAAAAAATTTATCATTTTCGAGTAATGGCTCTAAAAGTTGCTCTATTTTCTGTTTTACTTCGGTATTGGTATTCATATTTTGGTTACTGGCAATTGGTTATTAGTAAACTTGTTTCTTAACTTCAGATTTTATCAGCAATGAGTCAGTAATTTATTATGAAACAAGTTTACAAGAAAAAAAGGAGGGCTTCGCTCCTCCTTTTTCACAATTCTAATGCAAATATAGACAATTTTTAAATATTTTACAAATTTTAAGCGATAATTAAGAGATAAACCTTGGAATATCTACTCAAATTTACGAAATTTTTTCTTTGATAATTCATAAGCAACGATTGCTGGTATATAGAAAGTAATATCGGCAGTAAACTTTGCAAGCAATATGCCCATTGATATATCCCCTAACCAAATAGGGAAATGATACATAAGCATCGGCCGAACGAATAAGCTATCGAAAACTTCAGCAAGTCCAAACTCAACTATCAACGCACGAATATTTTGAATCAAGATTTTGTAAGTGTAAGGCATATTTTTGTATGCCAAAGCACGATTTGTTTGGAAAATATCCGTCAGAAGAATGGTTCCAAAGTAACCAATATTACCAAACCAAGTACCAATCAAAGCAGTTGTTAAATGGCTATTTGTGAATTTATAAGCCAAAACCGACGAAATTAGGGTTATAATTATTGAAACTATTTCAGCGGGCAGATATCTTTTTACCCATTCAACCAATTTCTTTTTCATAGTATATTGATTACATCTTTAAGGCACAAATCTCGTTTATTTTATGTTTTCAAACGAAATTAAATTTCATTCTATCTGCTTTTTTAGTTCATATATTTCAAAAAGTCGAGTTTAGATAGTAATTTTAGGCACAGAAATCGCCCCAACCCAACGATGCAGTTGATAAGAGAAATAATTAAACGTTTTTTGTTCTTACTGAATATATTACTCGCAGTCTATACATTGTTGGTATATCAGCTAAGCTATTCGGTAAGCGTTAAACATTGGTTAGCAGGGTTCTTTATGATGTCAATGCCATTCGTACTATTAGCCAATGGCATTTTTATGCTAATTTGGGCTATACGTTTATCTCCACGTGCATTTCTCTCATTGGCGTTATTACTTATCGGATTCCCTTTCTTATTACGTACAGTTACATGGCATAATATCAATAACCGTAATACCAGTAAAGGATTTAGTGTGATGAGCTATAATATGATGTGGTGCGATGCTGTAACGTATGTTCATGACCATGATACAACCAATGCAATTAATCTTGTAAAAAAAGCTGTTGATATTGATGCAGATATTAAATGTTTGCAAGAATTATATAATTGGGATGGCTTTCCGCAGTTTAGAACTATTAAAAAATTTAGAGGAACACACAAATATTATACGTATGTTCACTCAACGCCTGGTAATGACCGAGGACAAGGAGAAATAGGTTTGGCGATTTTCTCGAAGTTTCCTATTATTAGAAAAGAAGAGAAACACTGGTCAATGAATCATAATGGCTTACTTTCGGCCGATATCGTGATAAAAAAAGATACGATTCGAGTCATAAATGTGCAATTACGCTCAATGGGTGTGCGTGTACAGAAAGTCATTGAAGCCAAAGAGAATAAAGAATTGGCAAAAAAAGAAGCCAAAACGATTTATCATCAGCTTAGAGGAGGTTTTGAGGATAGAGCGATTCAGGTAAAAGAACTGGAAAAATGGATTGAAGAAAGCCCATATCCAGTAATGGTCTGCGGAGATTTGAACGAGTTGCCATATGGTTTTGCCTACGGAAAAATTAGACAATATTTGAGTAATAGTTTTGAAGACGCTGGTCGTGGTTTTGGCTTTACGTACCATCGACAACCAGGCTTCTTGCGAATCGATAATTTGTTTTATGACGAAAAGAAACTCGAAGTGAAGCGTTTTAAAACTTTTTCGGAAACCCCCTATTCTGACCACTTCCCGATTTGGGGAGAATATATTTTAAAATAATCTTTTGTTGCTTTTATAAAGACCTTTTGCTGTTCATGGAGAAAATTTATCAGATTGCCTTGTCGAATGTCGATGGAGTAGGAAGTGTATTTTTTAGACAACTTATTAGCTACTGTGGTTCAGCTGAAAATGTTTTTAAAGCAAAAACTGATAAACTACTCAAAGTTCCTGGTGTCGGTAAAACTGTCATTGAAGGCTTAAAAAAGAAAGATTTACTTCCCGATGCTGAAAAAACATTAAAAGAGGCTGAAAAACAAGGCGTTCAGCTTTTCTTCTCAACGGATAAAAATTATCCTTCACGATTGAAACCACTCTATGATGCACCTGCGGTTTTGTATTATAAAGGCACTACCAACTTAGACCATCATCGTTCCATCGGGATTGTTGGTACTCGTCAAGCAACAGACTACGGCAAAAAAGTTACGGAAAGTATCGTTGAAGAATCCAAAAACTACAATCCACTAATTGTGAGTGGTTTAGCCTACGGAATTGATATTGCTGCTCATAAAGCTGCCATTGATTTTGGACTTCCAACCATTGCTGTAATGGCCAGTGGAATTGATATTATTTATCCTTCTCAGCACGAAAAATACATTGAGCAAATCGTGACCAATGGCGGAATTATTTCCGAACACTCGTTTGGTAAACAACCCATCAGAAATATGTTTTTGGCTCGCAATCGAATCATTGCAGGGCTAAGCGATGCTTCGATTGTGGTAGAATCTGCTGCCAAAGGTGGAGCAATGGTCACGGCCGAGTTTGCCAATAATTATCATCGAGAAGTATTTGCCGTTCCTGGCACATTGGCAAACAAAGTTTCGGAGGGCTGCAATAAACTCATTCAGAAAAATAAAGCCAATATTTACACCAAAATCGACGACCTCATTGAAGCTCTGAATTGGGATTTAGAAGAAAGCACCGAAACTGCAAAGTTTAAGAAAAATGACATTGATTTAAGTATATTTACTGATGAAGAAGCTCAAGTAATTTCGCACTTACGCACGAATGGTCAAATGCAAATTGATGAACTCAGTTGGCAAACCCAAATTCCACTCAATCGGCTGGCTTCGCTCCTACTCAATCTCGAATTTCAAGGGATTATCAAGGCTATGCCAGGTAAAAAATTCGGACTAAAATAAGGTTAAATTTACATTAACCTAAACGTTTTGGGTGCAAACTGCGTTTATATGACTATACTCATTGTTTATTATCAGTCAATTACGTAAAGTGAAATCTCGTCTAAAGTTTATTGCAATTTTTCTGACACTCAGTACCCTTTTTGTTTCGTGTTTTAGTCGATGGATTTTGACTGAGAAAGAACTCAAAGCCCATTATGCTACTAAAATTTCTAAACCGCTCTTTCATATCATTGAGAACGACTCGACCAAACTTCATTATGTAACATTTGGGGCTGATACGGCTCAACCAGTGTTATTTATTCACGGAGCTCCAGGCTCTTGGGATGGCTACATTAATTTGCTTGATGATAGTTTGCTCCAACATAATTTTCATCTGATTTCGGTTGACCGCCCAGGTTACGGAAAATCTCAGAAACGTCCTAAAAAGAAAGTTTATAGCTTAGAAGAACAAGCTCGTAGTATTATTTTAGCTCTCAAAAGTAATCATTCTAATAAAAAAGCAATTATAATCGGGCGTTCGTATGGAGCCCCTGTGGCAGCTAAATTGGCAGCGATGTTTCCCAATAAAATTGAAAAAATTGTACTGCTTTCTCCCGCAATCGACCCCGACACCGAAAAATTTTGGTGGTTTTCTAAATTCGGAAAGGTTTTCTTGGTACGATGGTTTCTACCCGAACGCATGAACACCGCCACTGACGAAAAATACGCACACATAAAAGAGTTGAAAATACTTAAAAATGATTGGAAAAAGATTCAATCGGAAGTAACAGTGATGGCTGGAGGCAAAGATTGGATAGTAGATACAACAAATTTTTCGTACGCAAAAAAGATGCTTATCGGAAAAAATGCTAAATTTATATTTATTCCAGAATCTGGTCACTTGATTTCGAGTTCAAGGCCCGATTTGGTAAAAAAAGAACTATTTAAGTAGTCAACAGACGATAGTCGATAGTCAATAGTAAATACTATGGACTATCGACTACTGACCGTGGACTAAAAATCTAACCATTAACCAATCTTCTTCAACATCATGAAGCAACTCTTTATTTTATGCTCGCTTGTCAGTGTGAGTATTTTTGCCCAATCACCCAAAGAAAAAATGCTCGAAAGTATCGGTAAAAAAGAAATGTACTATGGCGGAATTGCCAAACAAATCTGGAATTATGCCGAAGTAGGGTATCAAGAAACCAAAAGTTCAGCACTTTTGCAGGAAACACTCAGTAAAGAAGGCTTCAAAATAGAAAAAGGCGTAGCAGGAATTCCAACAGCATTTACGGCAACTTTTGGCGAAGGCAAACCAATTATTGGTATCTTGGGCGAATTTGATGCCCTGCCAGGGCTATCGCAAGATTCAACTGCTGACCAAAAAACAGTTGGAGGAATAGCTGGCCATGCTTGCGGTCACCATTTATTTGGCACCGCATCGGCAGCGGCGGCTATTGCAGTAAAAGAATACATGAAAGGAAATAACATTAAAGGAACGATTCGTTTTTATGGAACACCTGCCGAAGAAGGTGGTTCTGGAAAAGTTTACATGGTTCGTGAAGGACTATTCAATGATGTTGATGCGGTGGTTCACTGGCACCCAGGTTCATCAAATAGTGCGAGTTTTGGTACTTCACTGGCCAATAAATCAGGCAAATTCCGTTTTTATGGTGTTTCGGCTCATGCAGCGGCATCTCCCGAAAAAGGCCGTTCGGCTCTTGATGGAGTTGAAGCAATGGATAATATGGTAAATATGCTTCGTGAACACGTGCCGTCGGATACACGTATCCACTACGTAATTACGAATGGAGGAAAAGCTCCAAATGTTGTACCTGATTTTGCTGAGGTTTATTATTATGCTCGTAGTCCACGCCGCACAGATGTAATGGATGTTTGGTCGAGAATCGAAAACGCAGCCAAAGGTGCAGCCATGGGAACTGGTACTCGTGTTGACTGGGAATTAACAGGCGGAACATACGAATTACTGGCAAACGAAACACTGGCTAAAGTGATGCACGCTAACTTAGCAAAAGTTGGTGGCTTAAATTATACAGCCGAAGAAAAAGCATTTGCCGAAAAAATTAGCAAAAGTTTAGGTATGGAAAGTGTCAAATATGAAGATGCCACGGGCGTAAAACCTCTGGCTGCCGAAAGAGGTGCAGGTGGCTCAACGGATGTAGGTGATGTAAGCTGGACAGTTCCAACAGTTGGATTGACAACAGCGACTTGGGTTCCAGGAACGCCTGCTCACAGTTGGCAAGCAGTTGCGGCTGGTGGTATGAGTATTGGTAGAAAAGGTATGGTTAATGCCGCAAAAACAATGGCCTTAACCGTGACAGACCTATTTGAAAATCCACAGATTTTGAAAGATGCGAAAGTAGAGTTCGAAAAAGCTCGTGGTACGAAAGAATTCAAATACCAAGCAATGGTTGGCGATAGAAAACCTGCTTTGGATTATAGGAAGTAATCCCCCTGAATGTAAAATAGTGTGATAGGCAATCTAATCTATCACACTATTTTTTTTAGCTTTTCGTGGATTTTTAGTTTGCTTAGTTTCTCCTCTATCTTTTTCATTATCAACATATTAGGCTGCTTTTCTCGACAAATCACATCGTAGCCTTTGGGTGTAAAAAGTGTTTTCTCAAAGTAGATAATTGCCCATTGGTCAGTGGTATCTACATACAAAATTTGCCATTTACTTGATAATAGCGAAAGTAGCCCATTTCCACGCCATTCAAAGGCAGTATTCTCACTATTTAAGGGTTTATCAAAGCCATTAATTGATTTTGTTCGTCCATTTTGGATATATTTTACTTCATCAATCAAGCCCCAAGTACCATCTTTTTCAGCTATCTTATAATTGAACGTCGGGTTAGTTTTATCTCCTTTCAACCACATCGGAAAATTAGATAAAATGATGTACCATTTTCCTTCGAGGGTTTGTAAATTTATCTTTTCGTGAGTCATTTGTTTTGAGTTTTTCGATGGAAATTATACTATTTACTTCGCCACTCTTTGGGTGTTAAGTGTTTATGCTTTCTAAATAATTTATTGAAATATGGTACATCGCCAAAACCACTTTCAAATGCTACTTGTTGAATTGTCAAGTCGGTTTTATGGAGTAACTGGCAAGCATATTGAAGCCTAAACTCAATCAAGACCTCAACGAAGGTTTTCTTAGTGATATTTTTAAAATAACGACAAAACGATGTGGGTGATAAATCAGCAATATTAGCAATTTGCTCGAGTGAAATTTCTTCTTTAAAGTTTTCAATCAAATACGAAAAAACCTTTTGGAAACGTGCCGTTTCGGATTGATTATATTGATGCTCAAAAAAGAAATCGTCAATCGTAGTGATTTCCGTTGAATTACTCAATGTATCAAAGATTTCTAATAATCCTGCTATTTTTTGTAGTGAAGTTTTATGCTGTAATGCTATTATCTTTTCAGTGAGTACCTCCTTTGTTATACCTACTATTTCAAAGCCCGACTTTGATTTATCTAAAAAAGCCTTCACTTTTTGCATTTCTGGTAATTCAAGTATCCCTTTTCCTAAGAATAACTCACCAAATTGTATGACAATGGCAGAAACATTTTCATTTTCGAGGGATTGATTGACCCAGCAATGTGGTAGGTTTGCCCCTAAAAAAACTAAATCTCCTGCAAAAAATTCATTTACTTGTTGACCAACATAGCGTTGCCCCTCTCCTTTTAAAATCAAGGTCAATTCGTATTCGGGATGAAAATGAAACGGAGCATCGAACTTCGGAATATCGAATTGTCGGAAAATGAATGAACTTGATTGTTCGGTATTTAATTGCTCAAAAACAGCTTTCATAGTTTCATTTTCTCATTATTTAACATATTTTCCAGAATTTATGATAATATAAGACAATTATATGAAAAAAAACTCAAATTTCACGACATAAAATTTATTCAACTTTGTATCAAATCTATTTAAAAAATTCTAAGCAATGAAAAGTCTATTAAATGAAACTTACGAGCTGCCAGCCGAAGCCATTGAATTTTATCAGAAAAATCGCTACATTAAGCTAAAAAATGTATTAGATGCCGAAACGTTGGCTTATTACGGCGAGGCGATTACTCGAAAAGTGAACGAAATCAATAAACAAGATAAACCACTCGACCAACGAGATACGTACGGAAAAGCCTTCTTACAGATTTTTAACCTTTGGCGTGAAGACGAAACCTGCAAAGAGTTTGTTTTGAGCAAACGTTTGGGGCAAATTGCCGCCGAATTGATGCAAGCCGATGGGTCGAGACTTTACCACGACCAAGCCCTTTTCAAAGAAGCAGGTGGAGGAATCACGCCGTGGCACGCCGACCAATATTATTGGCCATTGAGTACTGACAAAACTATCACAGCTTGGATTCCGTTGCAACCTGTCCCACTCGAAATGGGGCCTTTAGAATTTAGTGCGGGTAGCCACGCTATCGTAGAAGGACGTGAACTGGCTATCAGTGATGACAGTGAACAAAAAATTCAGCAAAAACTACGAGTAACCGATTTTGAGCATGTAATCGAACCTTACGATTTGGGCGAAGTAAGTTTTCACTCGGGTTGGGTTTTCCACCGTGCAGGGGCCAATAATACCGACCAAATTCGTAAGGTGATGACGATGATTTATATGGACAGAGATATGATTCTGAAAGAACCAGAAAACGAAAATCAGAAAAAAGACTGGGAAGTGTGGTGTCCAGGAGCAAAAGTCGGAGAAGTAATTGATACGTATTTAAACCCCGTAATTTACAGCAAATGATACATTGCAAAGCGGCAGTTTCCGATGGAAAAGGCAATTTTTCTATCCAACAAATAGCGGTTGCAGAGCCTCAAGGCGATGAAGTTTTGGTCGAAATCAAAGCGGCAGGGGTCTGTCATACCGACTGGGACTCGCAATCGTGGAGTAAACCTTTAGTCATGGGACACGAAGGGGCAGGAATCGTCAAGCAAATTGGCAAAAACGTAAAATCGCTCAAAGTTGGCGATAGCGTAATGCTCAATTGGGCGATACCGTGCTACGAATGTTTTCAGTGCCAAGAGGGCAACCAGCATATTTGCGAGCGAAACTCGGCTGTAACAGCTGGCAATAAAGTCAGCGAAGGACATGCTACTTTCAGTTCTACGACCTTCAACAATACACCCATCGAGCGTGCTTTTAGTTTGGGAACGATGTCAGAATATACGCTCGTTCGAGAAGCTGCTTGCGTAAAAATGCACGTCGAAATGCCCTTTTCATCGGCAGCAATTGTAGGTTGTGGAGTCATGACGGGCTACGGTTCCGTAGTAAATGCCGCCAAAGTAAAAGCTGGTAGCTCAGTTGTGGTGTTGGGTACAGGAGGTGTGGGTTTGAATGTGATTCAAGGTGCGAGAATTGTAGGGGCAGGAAAAATCATTGCCGTTGATATTAATCCATTAAGGCTCGAAATGGCCAAAGAATACGGAGCAACACATACCGTTTTGGCCGAAAAAAACGATGTAGGACTGACCGAAGCCTCGAAAGTTGTAAAAAGCATGACAAACGGACGTGGGGCTGATTATGCCTTTGAGTGTACTGCCATTCCCGAACTTGGGGCTGCTCCATTGGCCATGGTTCGTAATGCTGGCATGGCCGTACAAGTAAGCGGAATCGAGCAAGAAATTATGATTGACATGAATTTATTTGAATGGGATAAAATCTACATCAATCCACTCTATGGAAAAACTCGACCACAAATTGATTTTCCGATTTTGCAAGCCCTCTACGCCAAAGGCGAACTGATTTTGGACAAAATGGTAACGCGTACTTACGCACTTGATGAGTTATCAAATGCCTTTGCCGATATGCACGCAGGGCGTAACGCAAAAGGAGTTATTGTATTTTAAGAAAAGAAAATGAGTCAGTTTTTCACCACCGAAAAAGCCACCTTTCAAGGCTTAGATTTTATTACGGTCAAGAGTAATGCCTTAAAAAGGCGTACCGACATTACGATTTTTTCGCCACCAAACGCAAGTAAAAGTACGCCGCTTGTTATTTTATTACACGGTGTTTATGGAAGCCATTGGGCGTGGGCGATGAAAGGAAATGCCCACACCACCGCCCAAAATCTTATTGAAACTGGGCAAATAAAACCTATGATTTTGGCAATGCCTTCGGATGGATTGTATGCCGATGGCAGTGGCTATGT
>JACCDW010223518.1_pt1 | contig 10197 bp, 7 predicted proteins | sample 7449781 | NCBI WGS metagenome assembly JACCDW01 (sample SAMN15323449, study PRJNA562643) | freshwater metagenome | isolation source: river surface water | place: USA:Blue River Watershed | collected 2017-08-18 | reverse complement strand
GAGTATTGAAAATGGTATGTTTTTACTCTGGATGAATAGTGGTATGACGCATTATGCAACAACCTCACTTACGAACTTCTTAAATAAATGGGTTCATTTTGCAATAGCTAGAGTTTCTGATGTAGTTTCGGTTTATAAAGACGGAACTAAAATTTGGACAGGAACTGTTAATACAAATATTAGTAATAATAGCAATGATTTGTGGATTGGTTCTGGTTCAAATAATGTTTGGAATGGATATTTGACTAATTTTAGATTAGTAACTGGAACATCTGTTTATAATGTCAATGATTTAACTATCAATGTCCCAACATCTGAATTAACAGCAGTATCTGGTACTAAATTACTTTTGAACTTCAGTGAAAGTGGTTCAACAATAGATACAAGTGGTTTTAGTAGACCTGTAAGTATTTTTGGTTCTACTTGGAGTTCTTTGTCACCTTTTGATTAATTTTAATAAAAAAACGATTTAATTTTTTAATATATAAAAAAAAAGAAAAGAAAATATGAATATTACACTTACAAATCCTAAAAAGATTGTTTTACAAGAAGAAAAAAGTAAGACTATTGACTCATTAACAGTAATTAGAGTTGTTGATTTACCAAAGCAAAAAGTTGTAAGATGTTTTGTTGAAGAATTGGATGAGCCAGTTGTTTTGTGGGAAGGAGCAGATTATGATGCAGCTGGACAGTGGACAGATGCTGATGTCATCACAAGACTTACTGCTCTATACAGCGCTTAATTCATCTTTCAATATAATCTTTAAATGAGTTAACTCAAATAGTTGAGTTAACTCTTTTTTTTATACTAACTTTTCTAATTAATTTGATATAATTAGAAAAGAAAAATTCAAAATATGAAAGAAAAATTCAGTGTTTTTCACATTGAAGGAGGAATCGGTAAAAATATCTTAGCTACAGCTGTAGTTTCATCTCTTAAAGAAAGTGACCCCGAAAGAAATATTATTTTAGTAACTGCTTGGCCTCAAGTTTGGTTCAATAATCCAGATATTTACCAAGTCTATCCTTTAGGACAAATAGCAAACTTTTATAAAAATTTTATAAAAGATAAAGACACAAAAGTTTTTAGAATTGATCCATATCATTCAGAGAATTATATTCTAAATAAAAAACATCTAATCGATGTTTGGTGTGATCTTTACGGAATTAAAAATAATCAATCAGGTCCAAAATTGTATTTTTCGCCTCTTGAATTAGAATTCATAAAAATTAAAATATTGAACAATGTTACAAAACCAATATTCTTAATTCATACAAGTGGTGGAGGTGGTGGTCAGAACTCAAGACCTTATTCTTGGTACAGAGATTTACCACTTCAAAATGCAAAAGAGATAGTTGATTACTTCAAAAATGATTATCATATCTATCAAATCGGATATGAAGGCCAAAGACTTATTGATGGTGCTAATAAACTAACATTAGAAACAAGAGAAATCTTAGCTGCTCCTTTATTTTCTAAAAAAAGATTGTTTATCGATTCTTTCTCACAACACGCTGCTATGGCTCTAAATCAAGTATCAGTAGTTTGTTGGATTGGAAATAAACCAAATGTTCTTGGATATGATTTTCATAATAATGTTACACCAAATATTGAAACATCTTTTGATACATATCACTCTTCTTATTTAGAAGATTTTGATATTGGTGGTAATCCAATTCAATTCCCATATGATAAACTAAAATTATTCGATTCAAACGAAATAATAAACAAATTAATAAAACTATAATGAGACAAATTTATTTCATTGGTGGACTACCAAGAAGTGGTTCTACTTTATTGACAAATATTCTTCTACAGAATAAAAAAATGCAAACAACTGCAACTTCTTCTCTTTTAGAATTCATGTTACAAATTCGGGACAACTGGACAAAGTTAGAAGGACATAAGGTTTATGAAGACGGTCAAGATAAGTGGGGTGTAATTAGAGCTATTATGCAATCTTATCATAATACTGATAAAGAAATTATCTTTGATAAAAATAGAGGTTGGTCTTCACATATTGAGTTTGTTGAAAAAGTGACTGGTAAACAAGCAAGAATTATTGCCTGTGTTAGAAACTTAGAAGATATTTGCTCTAGCTTTGAAAAGTTATTTAGAAAAAACAGAGCAGAAGGTGAAATTCATGGAGAATTTTCCAATACACAAATGAAAACAATTGACGGCAGAGTCGGTGTCTGGACTTCTGATGAAGGTGTTATTGGTAGACCTTATGTTTCACTTTTAGATACCATTCAAAGAGGTTTAGGTGATAGAATTCTTTTCTTTCCATATGAAGCATGGACATCAGATCCTGAAACTTGGTTTAAGAAACTATATGATTTCATTGGTGAGGATTTTTACCAGCATGATTTCAATAGTATTGAACAAGTAATTAGAGAAAATGATGCTGGATATGGGTGGGGTAGTGATTTACACGAAATTAAAAAAGGAAAACTTCTACCTGCTACTTCAGACGCTAAAGACATTATAGGTGATAGTTGGGCAAAAAAGCTACATAATACAGAGTTTTGGAAAGTAAAAAATAAGAAATAGTTGATATAAAAAAACCTCTCAATTCGAGAGGTTTTTTTTATTTTTTAACTTTTACAAATTTATACCACATTCTTTCGTGTAGAAAGTAAATAACGGGTTTAATTAATATTTCACCAACTCCTAACATTGAAGCTAAGGCAATAGGTGCTCCAAGACAATAAGCTGTGATAACAGTTGTTAGTGTTCCTAAAAAACGATAACTTATAGTTTTCAAAAAGTGTCTTAATAAGACAGATTGTTCTTTAACAGTAGTAATGAAAGCTATATTGTTTTTTACTTCACAGTGTCCTTTACAACTGATATGCCATTTCCAATCATTTATTTCTTCCATCCAATCTTTAGTGGTGTATGTATGACCATCAATCATTATGTCAGAAACTAATATTTCGTTACCATTTTCAATAAGTCTCCATCTATCTACTTCAGATTTTGAATGTGTGTTGAATCTAATCTGAAAAACTTTAGCTTTTTGCATACTTAGTTAAATAATTTACTATATCTTCTTGAATTGATTCATCAACCATAGATCTCCAAGAGTCATCACCATTCTTGATAGAATCTCTAATCTTTGTAGCTGAAATAAAGCCAATATTATCTGGAGGTGTAAACTCATTAATTTCATAACCTACACCTCTACCATAGTTTACTGATTCAATATCTGGGATTATAACAACCTTAACATCATCACCTTTAGCAGCGTGGTATTTTTGAATCATTTCAACTGTTTGACCAGTAGTAAATGGATTCTTTTCATCAGGTGCAATATCTCTGACCATGATTAAAGCAGGTATACCTTGATTTAGTTTTTGTTGAATTAATTCAATATGGCCCGAGTGATAAGGTTGATAACGACCAATAAAGATGGCGTATTTTTTATCGGGGTTAGTAGTTGGTTCTCCACCATGATTTACTTTACTCCACATATATTTTATTTTTGATTTTTTACTACTAGTTCTACAAGAGTTTTAGTATTATTCTCTAAATCTTCGAGTGTATTGTTTTTTAATACTAAACAATTCTCCGGTGCTTCAAAAGGTGATGAAATACCAGTAAAGTCTTTAATTTCACCAGCTCTTGCTTTTTTATAAAGTCCTTTTGGATCTCGCTCTTCACAGGTTGATAAATCAGCATCAACAAATACTTCAAAGAAGTTATCGCCGATTATTTCTTGAGCCTGAGTTCTATTTTTCTGAAAAGGTGATATAAATGAACAAATTACAATTATACCAGCATCGTTCATCAATTTACATACTTCTGATACTCTACGAATGTTTTCAATTCTATCTTCTTCAGAGAACCCTAAGTTTTTATTCAATCCAAGTCTAGTATTATCACCATCTAAAATATAGGTATGATATCCTAATGAGTTGAGTGAAAACTCAACATTGTTTGCAATAGTTGATTTTCCTGAACCAGATAGACCAGACATCCAAATAGTCATTGATTTTTGGTCTTTGATTTTTTCTCTGTCACTTTTAGAGATTTTAAATTCATGTTTTACAATATTCATAGAGCTTATATGAAAAAAAAATTTATTGTTTGACTTTTTTAGTTTTCTTTTTTTAATATATAATCCAATAAACTAATAAAATAATAATAGAATTATGTCAACTTACTCGTTAGTATTAAGAGGTCAAATCGGTAGAAGACTAACCATCGCTGAAATGGATGGAAACTTTCAATATCTTGAAGAAATTTCACTTTCGGGTGGAGGTACTTTAAATGAAGATTTTGTGTCAATTGGAGGTGGTCTTGGTAATCCAGCAACTGGATCACAAAATTTCACATTTGACGCCGACAAAAATCTTATTGTAGGAAATGGTCACACCAAAAACAACACTGATAATGGTGTTATTATAGGTGGTTATACAAACACCTTAGATGGTGGTTTGGAGGGTTTATGTAGATCATCAATTATTGGCGGTACTCTTAATAAAATCTGTTATGAATCTAACTCATCTTCAATCTTGGGTGGTTGTAGAAACTGTGTTGTAAGCTACAGTGCTCAATCATCTATAGTGGGTGGTAGTTGCAACTGTGTTATTAACTATTCCTGTGAAAGTACTGTTGTTGGTGGTAGATTTAATAGAATTTGTGAAAATAGTTGTTGTTCTTCTATAATGGGTGGGTGCAGAAACGACATCTATGATAGTTGTCGTTCTTCTATAATAGGTGGTAGATGTAATGAAGTTTATGTTAATTCAAACGATTCATCAATAGTTGGAGGTTATGGTAACTGTATATGTGATTCATCAAGTTGTTCTTCTGTAATAGGTGGTTATTATAACTGTGTGCTTGACAATTCACGCGAATCTTCAACAGTTGGTGGGGAATATAATAAAATTTGTGGTTATTCTTGTCAATCATCAATTCTTGGTGGTCAGTGTAATAGAATTTTTGGCAAATATGGAATTACCCAATCTAATGGTTACTGTTTTGGCTCCTGTGGATCTAGTATAATTGGTGGATGTTGTAATAGTATTTGTGATGAATCTAGGAAGTCATCTATCTTGGGTGGATCTTGTAACAACATTACTTGTAAAACTTGTAATTCTAGTATTATTGGTGGTTATAGAAGTGTTATAGATTTAGAATCTTGTAACTCATCAATTATTGGTGGAGTTTGTAACCAAATTTTTGGTTCTACCGCTGGTGGTGGTTATTATGGTGGGACTGGTTCAAATAACTCATCTATTATTGGTGGATGTTATAATCAAATAGTATCAAATTCTTGTAACTCATCAATTATTGGTGGAGCTTGTAATAAAGTTATTGGAGATTATGGTTCTGGAGTTAACTCGATTATAGCTGGATGTGATAATATAATTCGTTGTTCAGATCACTCGGTAATTATTGGTGGTGAAGTTAACAAAATTTATGGAGAATCTGATTATTCTGTTATAGTTGGGGGTTCTTGTGGTTTGATTTGTGAAACACAATACTCTGCTATAATTGGTGGTTGTTGTAATACAATATGTATTGGTGGTAATAATGATAATGGTTATGGTGTTATTTTAGGAGGTGGTTATAATACTTTAAATTGCTACTCTGATAATTCTGGTATTTTAGGAGGTCGCCTCAATAGAATAGATTGTTATTCAACTAAATCATCAATTATTGGTGGTGAATCAAATTTAATTATAACAAGCGGTCTTACTGCTAGTGATGAATTTGGTGATATTTATACCGTTAAACTTGGGGGTAACTCAATTATAGGAGGTCTTACAAATAGTATTATTAACTCTGAAAACTCTGTTATATTGGGTGGTTCAAACTTAACATTAGCTACACAAAGTAATACTGTATTGGTTCCTTATTTGAAGATTAATAACTTAGATGAGTGTAATAATAATACAAAAGTCTTGGTAGCTGATGCAAATGGTAATATAACTTTTAGACAAGCTTCTACTATTGGTAGTGGCGAAATATCCGGTGAAAATAATACTATTGCTACTTCATCTAATGCAGCAATTGTAGGTGGTCAAAATAGTAATATTACTACTTCAAATAATGCAACAATTATTGGTGGTGAGGCACAGTTCATTTGTGATAATTCACATCAGTCAAGTATTATTGGTGGATACATTAATAATATTTGTGGTGATTCAGAAGGATCTTCAATCCTAGGTGGATGCTACAACATAATTTGCGCTGATAGTGATTACTCTTCAATAATTGGTGGTGAAGGATCAAAAATTTGTAACTCTGGTAGATCAATTGTTATGGGTGGTAGGTACGGTATTATTAATAATTCATATCGTGTTTCGATTGACAATGGATATTGTAATATAATATCTAATCAAATTACTGATTCTAGTATTATATCCGGAGTATGTAATTCAATTCTAAATAATACTTGTCGTTCTGCAATTTTAGCAGGATGCGCTAATATTATCGCAACTAGTTCGAATAATTCGAATATAATTGGTGGTGAGAATAATAAAATTGATGGAGCATGTAGAAGTTCGATAATATCGAATTGCAATTCACAGTTGTGTCAATCATACAACTCTGTAATAGTTGGTGGTTCAAATCATACTATTCTTAATTCATCACAAAGAACTGCTATACTTGGTGGACACGAAAACCAAATTTGTGGACAAAGTGATAGATCAATCATAGCTGGTGGTCATTTTAACTGTATTCATGACTCTTCAATCAGTAGTGGTGTTGTGGCTGGTAAATGTAATACAATTTGTACTTCTGATTATTCATTAATTTCTGGCGGATATTGTAATATAATATGTAATGGATCTGACTATTCAGTGATTTCTGGTGGTTACTGTAATACAATTTGTACAGCAGCTTCGAATGATGCAATTGTAGGTGGTTATCAAAATATTATCAACTCGTGTGTTTTCGAATCAGGTATCTTGAGTGGATGTTCAAATAATATTCAAAATTATAGTTATCGTTCATCTATTATTGGTGGTAGAAATAACACTATAAATAACTCATATAACTCAGCTATAATTGGTGGAGTCAATATGACATTAGATGGCGTGAATAGTATGGTCGCTGTACCTAAGTTGAGAGTTTGTTCAGTTTCTAACTCACCTTCAGATGATAAGATTCTTACAAAAGATGGCCTTGGTAACATTAACTATAGAACATTAGTTAGTTTACAACCAAATTTTGGTGGTATAATCAACGGTGCAACTGAGTCAATGACTGGTACAAGTAACTATATTTATAACTCAAGTAATGGTTCTGTAATTGGTGGTTCTTATAATGGTGTTACCGCTTCGGCTGGAGCAAGTATTATTGGAGGTACTCTTAATAGAGTAGATGGTTCTGTTGGTAGTTCAGTAATAAGTGGGAATATAAATAAAATATGTTACAACTCTGATTTCTCATCAATTATTGGTGGAAGATACAACGACATTTGTAGTAACTCATCTTATTCAACAATACTTGGTGGTTACTCGAATGGCATCTATAACGGATCAGGTAATTCAACAATACTTGGTGGTCAACAAAATGTAATAGATGATAACAGTGACCATTCATCCGTAACGGGTGGTAGAAATAACACACTTTGTAGATCAAGCAAATCAATAATTAGTGGTGGTGATGGTAATGATATGTGTAGAGGTTATGCAGGAGCTATTATCGCCGGACAAAACAACTGTATTTTTAATTTAGGTGGTGATTGTAACTATTATTCAGGTATACTAGGTGGTCGCAGTAACAGAATTTGTGGATACGCTCATTCTTCGACAATTTTAGGCGGTTGTCAAAACACGGTACAACAAGATGCTAGAATGTCATCTATTGTGGGTGGTTGTCAAAATGCCATACAGGGTGATTCAAGACTGTCTGCTGTGGTTAGTGGTTTCTGTAACTCTATTGGAACTGAAGGTTCTCCAGACCCAACTTGTAATTCAGTCATTGCTGGTGGTTACTATAACTGCATAAATATCGCGTCTAGAAGATCCTTTATCGGTGCTGGTTGTAGAAACACAGTTTCAAATTATTCAATACAATCCTCAGTTGTAGCTGGAAGAAACAATGAAGTCTGTGACTACTCCTATGAATCGTCAATAGTTGGTGGAGTCGATAACTGCATTTGCAATTCAGATCAATCAAGTATAATTGGTGGATGCTGTAATGTTATCAGAAATAACTCACAGCGTTCAGCTATTCTTGGAGGTTGTTATAACTCAATTTGTAATTATAGTTGTTATTCAGCTGTTATTGCTGGTTGTTACAACTGTTTGTGTAATAACTCTCGATATGCAAGTATAATCGGAGGAGCTTGTAACATTATGAATTCAGCATGTTATGGAAGTATTCTTGGAGGATGTTGTGATGTACTCAACAATTCGGACTACTCAGTGATACTAAGTGGTTGTCGAAATACTCTTTGTAATTCTGATTATTCGACAATTCTATCAGGAGGTTACAATTGTATATGTGGTGGTTCTCATTTATCAGTTATTGGCGGTAGATGTAATCATATGTATTCTTACTTCGGTAACCTTAAAAACTCATCAATACTTGGTGGATATTGTAACTTCGTGGGAAGTGAAGGAGGTAATGTTTATAACTCAGCCATAATAGGTGGATGTTGTAACACACTTTGTTGTACAAGTAACTCTGTAATAATAGGTGGTACTGGTTTGTCAGTCTGTAATTTTAATAATACTATATTTATGAACGGCACAACTAACTTTAGACAAACTGTCGAAGTTTCTGATACAACAAGTACAATCACTTCAACTCCAGTATCAATTAGTTTCACAGATGGTGCAGTAAAATATATTGGTTCTTTAACAACCGATTTTGTGGTTGACTTCACCAATGTTCCACTTATTCCAAATACAACTGTAACATATACACTTATATTAAATCAAGGTGGTAGTGCATATATGATTACGGGTCTTACAATCAATACTACTTCTCATACAATTAAATGGGCGAATGGTGAAGCACCAACTGGTAATGCAGATCAAGTAGATATAATTGGACTTATGTTCATTGTTGATAATTCTGGAACTGTTGCTCAAGTATTAGGACAAATGGGAACATTCGCATCATAAATAAATAAAATAGATAATGATATCAAGAGCTTCAACATTTTTAGGACCTAAAGGAATATTTCAAGGAGGAGGCGCTACACCAAGTTTAGTGCTATCTTTAACTACAGATAATGTGTTATCTTTTTCATCAACTGGATTTACAATCTCTGGCGGTGGGACATCACATACCTTGAACCCTTTCCCAGATCCAGGTACAACTTGGAGCACATATGGTGGTCCTTACCTACAAGGCGGAGATTTTCTAGATTTTGGTACTCCATCAGCTGGTTGGTATATAGTTGATGATACTGGTAGTACGTTCGAAGTTTTAAGTGACTCTGCTTGGTGGACTGGAGGAGATCCAACACCAAAGTACAACGGTCAAGGATGGTTTTTTATTTTAAGTGGGACTTTTAGTATAAGTGGGTCAGCATCAAATGTGACTTTTTATGAAACACAACCGACTGTGACTACACTTTATGAATCGAATATTTGGTATGATTTAAGTAAAAGAAAGAATAATGGTATTTTAAATGACACAAGCGTGTCTGAATATGTAAAGTTATCATTAGACTTCAATGGTACTTCATCTTTTGTGTCATTTACACAATCTAATGGAATACCTCTTGGTACTTCTTCATATACAATTGAAACTTGGTTTAATTCAGACTCATATAGTTTGTCTGAACAGGGTTCATTAGTTTCCTATGGAACTGGATCGACCGGTTACTCCAATGTTATACGATTAGAAGGAAATGGAATTGGAAACTATTGGTCAAGTGATAATATAGTAGCTACTTTTAGTGGTACGAATTCTCTCTATGTTAATAACTGGTATTATGTAGCGGCCTCTTTCGATGGTACTAATAGAAAGTTATATCTAAATGGTGAGGTTGTTGCCTCTGATACACCTGGTCAACATTTAGTGGATGACTCATCAACTTTAAAAATTGGATATGATGGTTTGAATTATTTCAACGGTAAAATTTCAAAAGTTAAAATAAATAGTAAAGCATTAAGTGATAGTAAAATTTTATCTAATTTTAATGCTGATAAAGTTTCTCATGGTTATGTTTTTGGTAGTATGACATTTAGTTCAAGTCAATTAACTTATGTAAGTAG
>JACCDW011647208.1_pt1 | contig 10198 bp, 14 predicted proteins | sample 7449781 | NCBI WGS metagenome assembly JACCDW01 (sample SAMN15323449, study PRJNA562643) | freshwater metagenome | isolation source: river surface water | place: USA:Blue River Watershed | collected 2017-08-18 | reverse complement strand
GTCACTTAGACTAAAAATCTCGGGAAGTAGATCAGTTGGTAGATCGGGTGGTTTGGGACCATCAGGCCGCAGGTTCGAGTCCTGTCTTCCCGACAAAAAAAGGTCCTGTCGTCCAATGGTAGGATAGCCCGTTGTCTGCGGGATGGTTGCGGGTTCGAGTCCCGTCAGGACCGCCACAAAAAAATGCCGCATCATAGCGGCATTTCTGTTTTTTTGACGTATATTAGCAAGACACAAACAGAAGACATGAAAAGAGCAATCATCATTATATTTCTAGCGATGGCAGGAATCTGCCAAGCACAGACAAGCTTGGAGAAGAAGGTATTGGATCTCGCGAACGAATACAGATCTTCTTTAGGCGCGGGAAATCTTGAGTGGAATTCCATCGCGGCGAATTCCGCAGGCATGCAGGCGAAATACCTTGACACTGTCAACAAATGCGCGCAGTGCGCTAAAGATCTAAAAGACAAGAGATTCTTGAATACTTTCGGAAGCCACGAAAATCCAGGCGCAAAGATGAAGACGTTCTACGACCGATACATGCTTGCCTTGGGAAAAGACTCTTCAAGCCACAAACACTCGAAAGTAGGAGAGATAATAGACTATTCCACTCTATACCACGTAGAGAAGTCTCAGAAAGCAGACTCTACCGAAGCAGCATTGGCCAAGATGATAATAGAAAACTGGAAGAATTCGAAAGAGCATAACAAGATACTTACAGACCCGGAAATGAAATACGCAGGAGTCAGAATCTTCCGAAAAAGCTGCTACGACTCTTTCATAACCTCAGAAAACATAGCGACTTCATCAGTAATGGTTCTTACCAGCAAGAAATAAAAAAGCCCTCTAAAAGAGGGCTTTTCAAATTCTACCAACCTAAGTGGAACCACCAGGCATCCTTGTTTCCAAAATCCTCGCACTTCAGAGCTCCGTTCTTTACCCTCTTAGTCTTCTTTATAGGAGAATGAACCTTCCTTTCCTTGAAATGCTTTCTCTTTATCTTCACCGTGCCAGTCTCTACCTCTTTCGAGAGATGATATATCTTCTTTATCTTCGGTATATTGTCCTTTATTCCAGGAAGAGTTACTACGCTTGTCTTTATATAGACGATGCTTATAGTGACATACCTGTATTGCGCGGTCTCTTGCCTAGCCTTGGTCCTCTGCGAATAGGATATCTGGCCAGAATATAGATCCGGGCCTTGCTCCGGCTTTGCAGTTATGTATATGATCGAAGGATCTACTCCAAGCCCTACGAGCTGCTCAGATACGGCATCTGCCCTCCTCTGCGCCAGCGCCGCGTTTCCTTTAAGAGAGCCATAAGACATCTCTACCGGCTCTTTGTCTGTAGAAGACTCTATGATGAAGTCAGTAACCAGCCCGCCTTCTGCCCTTATCTGCGCGACGGCCGCCTTTATTCCTTCGGCAGTCTCGGCGTTGAGCTGGAACTTACCAGTAAGGAACTGGTCTCCGTCAACGTCGAATTTGAAGTCATGAGAAGTTACTATGGTGTCAGGCTTCTGAAGTATGACTTCTCTCCAAAGAGTGTCGACAGAAACGGAATCTAGAGTCCATCCTTGCTTCTGAAGTGCAGCAGCCTGCTTTTCCTTGCTGACCTCGCTTCCCGACTTAACGTCTTTGTGAAGAGTCTGCTTCTTCTTCTTGTCTCCCCAAAAGAAAGTCTTTTCGTCTTCCGCCTTGTCGGCTGGTGCCTGATATTCCGTCTCGATTCCGACATCCTGCTTAGGAGCGTCTGCGGACTTTCCAGAAAATGGGCTGAGCACGCTGGCACCCAGCGCGATTCCGGTCGCCCAGTCTTTGAGCCCTTCTTCTTCGTTCAGCCTGGAATCTTCCAAGAACTGATTGTATGACTTTATGTTTTTCATATAGTATATATTATTCTGAAAAATCGGAATCACCACCCTAATATGTAGGCGAATATGAGAGGGGCGACGATGGTGGCGTCAGACTCGACTATGAACTTAGGCGTCTTTATGTCAAGCTTGCCCCAGGTTATCTTCTCGTTCGGAACGGCCCCGGAATAAGATCCGTATGAAGTCGTGGAATCGGATATCTGGCAGAAATAGCTCCAGAACGGAATCGCTTCTTCTTCCATGTCCTGATAGAGCATCGGAACCACGCAGATAGGAAAGTCGCCTGCTATTCCTCCTCCGATCTGGAAGAATCCCACGCCTGCGCCTCCGCAATTCTTCATATACCAGTCCGCGAGATATGTCATATATTCTATTCCAGACTTGACTGTGGAAGCCTTAAGCTCTTCCTTTATCACATAGGCAGCGAAGATGTTTCCCATAGTAGAGTCTTCCCATCCAGGAACGACTATAGGCAGGTTCCTTTCGGCTGCGGCAACCATCCAGCTGTCTTTAGGATCGATCTCGTAGTATTGCTCGAGAACGCCGGATCTTATCATCTCATACATGAACTCGTGAGGAAACATCCTCTTTCCTTCTTCTTCCGCGCCTTTCCACTCTGCGAATATATGCTTCTGCAGCCTCCTGAAAGCCTCTTCTTCCGGAATGCAGGTATCAGTAACTCGATTGTAGCTGTTTTCCAGAAGGTCCCATTCTTCCTCTGGGCTGAGGTCTCTATAGTTAGGTATCCTCTTGTAGTGAGAGTGCGCGACCAGATTCATCACGTCTTCCTCTAGGTTGGCGCCAGTGCATGAGATTATGTCGACCTTTCCGGCCCTTATCATCTCGGCCAGCGACTTTCCTAGCTCGGCGGTGCTCATGGCCCCGGCCAATGTTATCATCATCTTTCCTCCTTTCAGAAGGTGCGCCTCGTATCCTTTGGCGGCATCCACCAGAGCGGCGGCGTTGAAATGCAAGAAGTTGCTCTCTATGAATCTCGAAACGGCTCCTTTATTTGACATATGGTTTTTGATTTTTTTGGTTATATATAAAATAAGGGCTATCTTTGAATAAAATAAGAAAGATGAAAAGAACTGCTGTCTTAATCTCGATACTCCTTATCTCTGGCGCTGCCTTCTCGCAAAGGGTCATACCGGTGGCGAAGGTCAAATATCCAATCGTAAAGAACCAGATAACGAAAGAAGACTCGCTTAGCGACGAGTACGGATTGGAGTATGTCGAAAGTCCTTTTCAAGGAGCAGAAGAAGATACTGCCGCATTCAACGCGGACTTCAGAATGAGAGAGAAGATGAAGGAAGGCAAGATCACCGATCCTGACAGAGAGATTCCGGAAATAGACTTAGAGAAATGGTTCTATATGGACGCAAGCGACATGGATCCGAAAGGCTCGAAAGCGACGCAAAATAAAAATCAGCCTGCGCGTCCGGCAAACAAAAAATAGCTATATTTGTATAAACAAAGCAACGGCGCCATAGTTCAATGGATAGAATAGAAGTTTCCTAAACTTTAGATCCAGGTTCGAATCCTGGTGGGGTCACAAAATAAAACGCGCCGATGGCGGAATTGGTAGACGCGCCATCTTGAGGGGGTGGTGTCCTATGGACGTGAGGGTTCGAGTCCCTCTCGGCGCACAAAAAAAACACGATGGAAGCAGAAGCAAAATACACATACGAGAAGTTCAAAGAAGACTTTGAAAGCGCGCAGACGCCAGAGGCCAAGCAAGATGCTATCTGCGCCTTATTGGACTCCGATCTCGACGTGAGAGAATACAAAGAGGAAATCCAAGAATACCGCGCGCAGCTGCAAGATCTAAAAGACCAGATTGATAAACAAGAAGACGAGCAAATCTCTCGCGGAATCGAGTCTGGAGACTTCAAGCTATACACATGCTTAGAAGATATAGAAGGCTACAAAGCTGGAAGCCGATACTATGCCAAAGTAGACGGCATAAAGAAAAGATATACGGAGATGATCGCAGGCAACGAGAAATTCGTAAAGGATCTAGATCCTAAAATCCAAGAGTATATCTCTGGATTGAAAGACCTTGTCTGGATAGTGACAGACAGCGGAATCGGAACTCTGAAGAAAAAAAGCCTTGCTAGGTTTGACTTTTCAAAACATTTCGCTATATTTGCATAGAAGATAAAGCAAGCAAGGTCCCTTAGCTCAGTAGGTTAGAGCAACTGACTCATAATCAGTAGGTCCACGGTTCGAGCCCGTGAGGGACCACAAGACGAAGATGTTTGTGTGAAAAACGCCTTTCTCCTTTTAGGCGTTTTATAGAGGAAGAAGAGATTCTTCCTCTTTTTTTTTGAACCAAAAAGAATCGACGGGATATAAACAATATGAAGAAATTCAAGACATACAACCAGATAATGAACGACTGGACAGAAACGATAAGCATATCGGCGCCTCCGTTTTCCAAAGTCGTCGGGGCAGACATCATAGACAATGCCTTATCGATAGTCGTTGAGATAGATTCGCTCTATGAATACGAAGCGGATAAAAAAACCTTTATGTTCTTGATAAAGAAAGAATCGGAATTCGAATTCATGCCACCTATCGGATACGAATATCTAAAGACCTGCTTCTCGGACAACATATCGCTGTCTACCACATCAAGCGGATATGGCCATAACGCAAACATATCCTTAAGCGCGATAAACGACAAGAAGATATATAGAATATTCATCTGCGAAGCGAAAGCGCTGGCAGAAACAAGAGACATCAAGATCGACACCATATTAGAGACGACATGAGCACATACGGAAGAAAGGCGCTTAGCTACTGGGAATATGAAGGAAAGAACAACCAGACAGAGATGGCCAGGTTCAACAGCACTACGCACAACCTCCAGGAAGAGATACTGAAGAAGTGGTTCCCGATAGGAATGACTTGCGAGAAGACAAACAAAGGCGCAGACAGATACTACGGATGCTTCAAGGTGACCGGCTACGTAAAATACGCATACGGATGGAGGCTCAACGTGACAGACGAGAACAACTATACGACGACGCTGCATCCAGGAACAATAAGGCCAGACGCGCAATGGAGAAGGAACAAAAACATAGAGAAGCTAGGAATATGATAAGAACAGCAGAGCTATTCGCCGGAGTCGGCGGATTCAGGATAGGGCTGGAAAGAGCAGGCGGATACGAAGTCGTGTTCAGCAACCAATGGGAGCCAGGAACAAAGAAGCAGTGGGCATCAGAAGTATACGAAGCGAGATTCGGAAAAGAAGGCCACACAAACATAGACGTCAACGACGTAGAAGTGGCAAGCATTCCTTCTTTCGACCTGCTGGTCGGAGGATTCCCTTGCCAGGACTATTCGGTGGCAAGCACGTCGAAGAACTCAAAAGGGCTTATAGGAAAGAAAGGCGTTCTTTGGTGGTCTATACACAAGATACTGAGAGACTCAGAAGAAAAGCCGAAGTATCTCATGTTCGAGAACGTAGACCGAATACTCAAGTCTCCGACGGCGCAGCGAGGAAGAGACTTCGCGGTCATACTTAAAAGCCTTGAAGAGCTTGGCTACGCCGTAGAGTGGAGGGTAATAAACGCCGCAGACTACGGGATGCCTCAGAGAAGGAAGAGGATATTCATGCTTGGGTTCCTGAAAGGAACCGACATCTACGAAACCATAAAATCGAATCAGGCAGTCTGGCTTATAGACAACGGAATATCGACGAGGTCTTTCCCGACGATAAAAGACGAAAGCCTATTCACATCCTTCAAGATAGAAGGCGACATAATTTCGACATCGTCAGACTTCAACAAAGGAAAGAAGACATCTCCTTTCGAGAACTCAGGGGTAATGATAGACGGATTCGTCATGACCAAAAAGGCAGAGCCGAGCTATAGCGGAAGCAGGACAGTTCTAGTAGACATATTGGAATCCGGAGCCATAGACAAGCAGTTCTTCGTAGAAGACCTGGCAAAATGGGAATATCTCAAAGGGCCAAAGAAAGAGAAGAGAACCACGGCAGACGGATTCGAGTATTTCTATTCCGAAGGAGGAATGACATTCCCGGATCCTATCGACAAGCCGTCGAGGACGATAATAACAGGAGAAGGCGGAAGCTCCGCGTCGAGGTTCAAGCATGTCATAGAGCAAGGCGGCAAGCACAGGAGGCTTACTCCCATAGAGCTTGAAAGGCTGAACATGTTTCCTGACAACCATACCTACATAGAAGGAATATCTCCGACAAAGAGGGCATTCTTCATGGGCAACGCCTTGGTGGTAGGAGTAGTAGAGAAGCTAGGAAAAGAGCTTAAAGAAAGGCTGGAGCTCTATGAAAAAGCGAAGAGCTTCGCGGAATAGTACTCGAATTTCGGAAATGCTGTTTAATATATAGCATATGAAGAGAATCAAGACATTTAGAATATTCGAGTCCGGAATAAAAAACAGCCTCGTAGAAGAACTCAAGAAAGAGATACAGGCTCTAATGGACGAAAGGTATTCCCCGAATACCAGAAGAGAGGCGGAATACGACCCTTACAGAGAAGACCTGCCTGAATTCAAAAGCGGAAAGATACATATCGGAGTATTCGGCAACGAGTCGAAATACGGAAAGACTATAGAAGTAAGCTTCCTATACCAGCCAGGATTCGAATGGGGAGACCTAAACGAAGGCATAAGGCAGTCTACCATGGCGCTTGACATAATAGACGCGATAGAAGCCATCGAAGGAAAGCGCGCGCAGCTGATAGGATTCAACGTCTTCGGAGAAAAGCAGATGGGCCAGAAGAACGGAAGGACTCTGGAAATAGAAGACATGATGGACAAGTTCACCGACAAGATACATTCTATGGACCCGGCCGACCGAAGCCAGGACTATACCTTCATGAATCTCTGGTTTCTGATCGCATAATCTGTTTTTTTTCTTATTTTTTTGAATATATACGAGATAAAAAATAAGAAAAAAGAATGACAGAACCATTTGGACCGCACATCACCATCGATCTCAAAGGATGCCCGAGAGAGATATTGGCGAACTACGACTTCCATTTCGACTTCCTGAAAGGAATCCCTGAAATGATCGGAATGACTCCGATAACGCAGCCATACGTTTTCCCATATTCTGGCTTAGTTCCAGAAGACAAAGGCATAACAGGCATACTGATAATAGCCGAAAGCCACATATCGGTGCACTCCTTTGAAGAAAAGGGATACTGCTTCATAGACATATTCTCTTGCAAGCCTTTCGACTACGACTTCGCGATAGCGAAGACGCTTGAGATGTTCAAGCCAGAAAGCCACGAGATAAACGTCGTACAAAGAGGAAAAGACTTTCCGAGATAGCTGGCGGGCCAGATATAGATATAGTATATCATGATGCTACATGAAATAAATCCTCCTCTACAGGGGGATTTTTCGTTTTTATCCTTATATTTGTAGAATAAAATCTAAAATTCGCATATGAGCTACGAGACAGAACAAGAGCAAGAAAGCCAAAAGGAAATCATAATCGGCGACTACAAGCCAAAGAGGAAGTTCTTGAACTTCGTATCGGCGGTAAACGGCGCCAGGATCAGATATATCCGAGACATCGCCTTCGTAAAAGGAGAGAAGCTGTCAGGGATGCTTGAAGGTGCCATCTTCAAGATCACCATCTGCGACGAGGGAACGATAAAATTCGAAGAGCAGGAAGGAACAAGCCTTTCAGACCCGGCCATGATACAGCGCCTCATCGACAACATCGACGAGACCGACGTCACTGGCTACGCGCAGAAATTCGTAGTAGCGGGAATCGAGTTCGCAGACGTAGACGGCGGAAGATGCTATCTCGAAGTAGAGCACGAAAAGCCTATCGACAAGCTTAAGTCGCTATTCGACGAAGAAGAGCCTCAGGAAATATCCGAAAGAGGGCTGTCTATATTGGACGACCTGTTCTCGGGAACCGAAGACTTGGAAGAAGCATTGGATCTATCCGAAGCAGACGCCGAAATTCTCATTGACGAGATCGAGAATCCGTCAGAGCCTAACGAAGCGCTTAAGTCGGCGGCACAAAGCTATATGGAAGAATCTTTCCGCAAGATGAACGAGCAGAAGATCGAAGAGCTTAAAGGACGAATCGAAGACCATCACAAAGAAATAAGCAAGCAGCTGGCAGACGCGAAGCGTGCCGAGAGCAAGATAAAAGAAAACAAGGACCAGATCCGAATCTTGGAATCGCGACTTGACTCTCTTGAGCCAAGCGCGCCATCCAACGGATATGTCTTCTTCGTCTCCGAAGAGAAGAAGCACGAGACTGGACTTGACGAGTCCACAAAGCACGTGGCAGACAAGATCGCAGACATAATGGGACTGAAGAAAGAAGCGCTGTTCAACATGCTGACAGGAGGATACCACGTAATCAAGATCGCCAAGAAGGGATCAGACTACACAGGAGCTTCTCTGAGCAAGAAGATCGAAAGCGAAGAAGAAATCGAGCAGATCAAGAAAGACATGGCCGAGGTTGCCAAGATGCAGTCATTGGTGATGCAGATCGACGCCGACGGAGACTTCTCTCTTGGAGAAGAAGGAATCACCTATCAGGGAAGCCTCAACTGGCATCAGCTCACAGGCAAGATGATCAAGAAAGGATTCGAGCAGGATCCCGACTTCGACAAGGCTGCCGGCTCAAACTCCTATGCAAAAGAAGAAGAATCCACAGAAGAAGAAAATAGCGAAGAATCAGATATATGAGAATAGATGTAGAAGGATCGACGATAGCCATCTCGCTCGGAATAATCGGAACGATGGTTGGAGTCTGGCTGGTAATAGAGGCTGCTTCCTTGATCATAAGGAAGGTATCTATGTCTCACTCGATATTTCTGTACATGGCCATCTGCCGGAAAGCCAAGAAGCAAGCGCCGGTAGGATGGAAATACTCCGCTAACCTCAGCGACTTCGTCTCGATAGACGGCAGGTTCAGAGACATCGTCCCGAGCACGACATTTCCAATATTCGGAAAGGGATATGTCGCATACATCACGATGCGCAGCGAGATAGATCCGAAAAAATACACCCGGACAGAATCGAGGATAGACTGGAAAGGAAAGGCCGACATGAGGACGATGATCTCAACATGCGAAAACGCCAACAAAGCCATAGACTCGGAGGCGCTGAAGATGGCCGCTAGAGAAAGGCGGCTAGGCGAGCTGGGAATATGAATCGCCGACAAAACTTATGGCTATGGGAAGACATATAAAAGTATGGCAAGAAACAACATAGCTATAGGGGCGGCCACATTGGCTGGCACGACTATAAACAGCATCTATACGGGTACCGTCAAATACCACATACTCGGAGAAGATGTCGAAGTATCAGGGCATATTGACGGAAACACGGCGATGATGATATCCACGCTCAACGTCTTGGGAAAGCCTTTCTACGACGAGCTGAAGAAAAACAAGATAAGCTTCTCGAACGATATAGAGGCCTATCTGGAAAGGAAGTTCAGAGAGATCGAAAGAGACGAGAAGATAGAAGAAGTATTGAAAGCAAAAGACGAAAAATAATATGACTATGATGAACAAATTTATCGAAAATTGGCAAAAGATTGCCGATATCCAAAAAGAAGCAATGGCTTCCATGCTAAAGGAAATGACTGAAAAATCGAAGTCCAGCCTGGACGCGACAGAATTGGCCAAGAACATGTTCTCGAATCCTTTCGAGGTGTTCGCTGCCTTCGCGAAGGGAACAGAATCCGCGATCAAGAACTCGAAAGAGATCATGGAAAACAACATCAAATACCACAAGGCATTCATCGCCTATCATGAAGCGATGAAGGACATGATGGAAGCGGTCGCTGCAAACGCGAAGATCGTTACTGGCGAAAAATAAGCCGATTCGATTTTTTTAGCAAGCCGATATTCCGATATCGGCTTTTTTATTATCTTTGTATAAAATAAGAAGATGATAACAGAAGCAAAGATAAAGAGAGTACAGGAAAAGATAAAGGCGGCGCTTGCCTTGATCGAGAAGGAAGAGAACCTTTCGATACAATTCGGATCGATAAAATACAACAGCGCCTTCTATTCGACTACCATCAAAGTATTGACAAACGAGAAGAGCGAAAAGGTACACTCGATATACGAAGCGATCTGCAAGCAGCTGGGATTCACTCAGAACATCATCGGAATGAAGTTCATGGGCAATGGCGGCGAAATGACCATAATCGACATCAAGACGAAAAACAGGAAGTATCCTGTGATCGCGCAGGGCAAGACCGGGACGTTCAAATACTCTGTCGAGCACGTAAAGCGCTGCATCGGCGGAGACAAGCTGATAAACAGAAACGCAAACTTAGACAAGCTTTTG
>JACCDW011362819.1_pt1 | contig 10199 bp, 9 predicted proteins | sample 7449781 | NCBI WGS metagenome assembly JACCDW01 (sample SAMN15323449, study PRJNA562643) | freshwater metagenome | isolation source: river surface water | place: USA:Blue River Watershed | collected 2017-08-18 | reverse complement strand
ATCTTCAATAAAGCGCGCTGGTCTTGATCCAGCTACAGAAAAAGCTATGCTTGGCCGTGTGAACAGTGAGAATCAAATCCCTAACAATAATGGTCGGATGAACAATGAATTGGCGCTTAATATGGTCGCAAAAGCAATAAATAGCGAGCCTAAACCTGCCTCAGCACCAACAAATTAAATGAGTCGTCCATTCCTAAGTGTTATTACCCCAACCTATAACCGCAGTAAATTCTTTGCAGCGGCATTAGATTGTTATTTAGCGCAAACTTATCCGCTTGAGCGCCGTGAATGGATTATATTAGATGATGGCACCGAGCCACTTGATGACATTTTGGCTGCCGCTCCACCTGCAGCCAAAATTCGTTATATTAAAATGGAGCAGAAAATGACAATTGGTGCAAAGCGTAATCGGCTAAATGCCGAGGCGACAGGCGATATAATTGTCTGTTGGGATGACGACGATTATTATCCGCCTGAGCGACTGGCGCACATAGTTCAAAAGTTTGCAGCGCAGCCGCGTATTTCTTTAGCAGGAAGTAGTATTATGTATGTTTATTTTCAAGATGATACATCAATCTGGCAAACCGGCCCATTTGGACCGACGCATGCAACGGCAGGAACACTAGCGTATCGTAAATCCTATGCAACAACTCACCGTTATGATGAAACAGTTGCCTATGCTGAAGAAACCTCTTTTCTTGAAAACTATAGAAATCCAATGATTCAGCTGGATGCAAGGAAGAGTATTTTATGTATTGCGCACAAGGCTAATACATACTCTAAAAGTGGCATGCGATCAAGTCCAAATAAACTGACCTCCTTTAAGTTGCGAGACTTTATTCGTTCCGCCGCCCAGCGCTTAAAGTTTGCCTAGTCAGAGACAATAATATGAACGAAGAACCAATACACAATGGTTATGACCTTCACTTTGATGAACGAGAAATAGTAGCGACTACTTTTGGGGATTTATTGGATGTAACTGGCCTTATATTTGGAAAGGCGCTTAATGAAGATGCACCATCGTGGAATGGTGTAACCGCGCTGCCTCTTTATCGGCACCAACGAACTCTTGTCAACCAAATGATGGCGAAGGAGATCGCATTTCGCCAAGGATATCGTGTTGATGATGATACCTTTTTTAGCCGCTATGCATTCCTTGGTGACAAAGAGGCAACCGGTAAATCATGGACAACAGTAGCTTATATTCAGGCATGTAAGGCAGCTGCCTTACATGCCGCTCAGGAACAATGTTATTTAAATCAACTTAGTGATACAAACTTTTATTCAATTCGGAGAATTCAACATCAACATCAAACTAATTTAATAATAGTTCCTAATACACACATACATCAGTGGGCTGAGTTACTAGAGCAGGCAAACAATCTAAATTACCTAATTGTTCGGCGCCATAGTACAATTCAGTCAGAAGACCTCGTGGAGCGTATTCGGAACAACGACTGTGTTCTTGTCCCAAATACTCTCTATCCAGCCCTTTGTCAGCGACTTGGAGATTTTCAATGGACAAGATGTTTCATAGATGATTGGTCAGCCTGTCAACTGCAAAAATATCAAGTTGTCAATCATCGTCGCTTTCATAATAGCCTTCCTGTACAATTCACATGGATTTTGACTCATGACTGGTTTCCCTTTATGTTTAGCGATGTACGAATTGATAACTGGTATATGCAAGCATTCATTGATAATATGGCAGAGCCTATTCCAGTAGCTGTGCGTAATTTCTTTGAACGGCAAAAGTTATATGGTTCACTTCCACCTAATGGGCGTTCATTACTTTTTGAGTTTATTTGTGCACATCCGCAGCGAGGACATTTAGTGCTGCTTTGTAGCGACGAATATATTAAAACTAGTATGGCAATTGCTGAACCTACCAAAACCATAATACCTTATTGTGGCGACACATTAGTTCGTATTCTTGTATCTTTGTTCAGCCAAAAACTTGGCGAACAATTAATAGCAGGTAATTACATCAAAGCACTTGAAATGGTCGGTGCACAATTTGTACCACGACTTGAAGATGTCACACTCCAGCGACCAGTAGATTTGACTGAAGCTTGTCCAATATGTTTTGAAGAATTACAGTTGCCGACTATTACAAATTGCTGCGGCTCTGCATTTTGCGCGCGCTGCTTATTCCAGGCTTGCCAGACAAGTGTTTCAACTCGCTGCCCATGCTGTCGCGGTACTTTGAACGGCCAACGCCTAAAAGTAATTGCCTCCAAGCCAGCTGTACCACCTTCACCACATCCTTGTAAATTAGATGCATTAGTTGCCGCACTTAAAGCACGACCTAATGGTCGTCATCTTGTCTACTTTCCCTTAGAGCCTATGTATGGTTCACTGAGAGCAGCACTCCGTGTTGCTGACTTAAACTTTGATTGTCTTCTTGGTGGACGCCAAACAGTTTTACGAAAACTGGAAAATTTTAATCGTGGCCATACAGATATACTTATACTTTTTAATCGTCAACAAATACTTATGGCTCGTAATCTGCAATCAGTTTCAGCAATATTTATATATCCTGATATGTATCAGGCTGGACAAAATAATATTATTGAAACAGATATAATACGCTTGACAAAAACAGAACCATTAGAGATAGTTGAATTTAGGGACATGGCGGGTCAGTAAATACAAGTTTAGGCGAAGAAGCCTGCATTACATCACAAACATAATGGATTGGTATATTATGTGTATCATATTGTATACAAATCTCTTTCCATGCATTAAAAAGTGACGATTGTTTAGTGAGAACCCAGGTATACTCTAATTGTTCAATTGTAGGCTGTTTCTTGTTTGCCGGTTTTGGAATCTGATTTAAGTTTAAGTTAAGTAGTTTGCACTTGAACTCAAGTGAAATACCAAGTAGAGGCCAGCATTGATGAAAGAATGCCCAGAAGTCACAACGGTCCCCAAAAAGTATAATCTTCATAAGTCGCCCGTATAAGTCAATTGGGGCCTTTGTGCCAATACGACTTAATAGATTTTGATGAACAAGAAGTGATGCAAGATTCACATCCTTTGTCTCTGCGACAATCTCCTCGTAAATATCCATTTCCTCAAAAAGTGTATGATGAGCAATCTGTTTTGCAATTGTCAACTCCTCCTCATTGTCATCGCCTTCTTCCAATGCATGTTTCTCGCCACGCAGCAACTGACGCAAGTCTGAACCACGCTCATCGTCCTCAATCTTTCTTCCTAACCAAGAGCCGAGCAGCTCTGGAGCTGGCATCTTTACTTCAAAGACTGTCGATAGACGCAGAAGTTGTTGAGCCTTTCGGCCTTGGATTATATTACAACAACATATAAGTGGAGTAATAATTTTCTGCTTACGCATCATACGAATATATTTTAGAAGCTCTTGTAGTCCACCGCGCTCACCGGAACTCATGCCGTCCATTTCATCCAGCAGAACAACATGACCGCGACTATAACGGGAGGACATCCAACTTGTGATTCCAGGCTCCTCTAAAAGTGGAAGAATCTGCTGTCTGAAAGCCGAGCCAGTGCGTGTATGACTTGCATTAAACTCCTTTACCGCAAACCCTTCCTGACGACAAATACGATATACAAGCGTCGTCTTACCGACACCTGGTTCTCCATACATCACAAATGCAGGTGTCGTTGGAGCTTTTAGCCATTTCTGTAAGGCAGATTCAATTGCCGGATGAAGACAGGTCGTGGACTCTAAAATATCCATGAACTTCTCTAATATGCAGACTAATGCTTAAGCGGATGCACTTGGTGGTGCATTAGGGCCAGGCATTGTACCAGGTGGGCATTCTGTGGAGCTGCCGGCTGTGCCTGAGCTTGTAGGTGTCTTATACTTATAGCAGGTCTCACCATCCGTAATCCCCTCCCACGCAACACCCTTAGAAAGCGCGCGCTCACATTGGGCATTACGAAGGGCTGTACCAGGAGCCTCCGTAAAGGTCAAGTCAAAGTAAAACGCATCATCATCAGTGCTTGGCACACCGGTCCATTTCTTCAGTGAAGCGGGCCTTGTACTAACACCGAGTGGGTCTACACATGTAGGCGCGGTCTTGCCATCAGCAGTTGGGCGACCATAGTAGACCAAGTAATCAGGGCAAGTATTTATAATAGGAGGCCACTGCTTTGCAGCCCAAGGACTCTCAGAGTACTCAAACCACCGGAGACCAAAGAAAACAAAGACTATGATGGAGCCAATTAGGAAGGTTATTGACGAAATAGTTCGGCCGGACTGATATAAAAATGCCGTACCTCCTAGACCTATACCAATACACAGGAAGATGTAGATTAATAGGTAATAGTTCATTCTGTTGTTGTAAAGAGAAATACTTACGATACGGTTAGCAACCCTTATTGTAAATATTTTGGATAAAAGTTAGTACACTAGAATTTTAGCTTTCAGCTAAATAGTCGGTGCGGATGAACGGCCTACAGCCGTACTTCCTTACAGGCTTTAGCCTGTGCGGATGAGTGTCAAAGTTGCAAGCAACTTCGCCACAGACCCTTACCGGAAATTTAGCTTTCAGCTAAATTAACCGGTGCGGATGAAGGGACCGGGGGCTGCATTGCCCTTGAGGCCGAGCTGGATGTAAGCAACACCGAAGTCAGAGTCAAGGCCAGAGGAGGTGCCAGTCACACCATCAGTGGCAGTGCCACCCGTGGAGTCAACAATCTGCACACGGCGGTACTGGATAGGGGTGTTGTACTGGGCTGCCGTACCGACACCGTTGGAGCCAGGGTACACATAGTTCACACCCATGTCCTTGAGCAAGCAGCTGCCAGTAGAGAGGAGAGACTCCACAGTGGCGTTGGCAGGAGTAAAGTTGCCAATCACACCAGAGTTAAAGGTGTACATGAAAGAGGACACCGCACTACGGGCAAGAGGACTGAGCGTCTGGGTTGTGGCAATGAGAGCAGGCACAACGCGGTAGTAGCCATTGTTCAGAGGGATTTGCTTAACAACAGAACCGATAGAAGTCATTTTATATTCCTTCCTGAGAAAATAATTTTGCCGCAGGTTGGTGGAGGTGGTCGTAAACTTGTGGTCGTAAACTTGTGGTCGTAAACTTGTGCCGGTGTTTTTTCGCTGGCCTCAAAAGAGATGGATGTCCCAAGCAGCTATGCCGCGACCGCAAACCGGGGAAATCCACCGGAGTTTGAACTACCACTGACCGCGCCCGCCGTCGCCGGACAAAATGGCCGCGTCAACTTCTTCCCCACACAATCTGCCGGTGGCACCCCGGCTACTGCCGGCTTCGGTTATGGTCAAACACCTGATGCCCTTGCAACTGCTGACCTTATGCGTGGTAACTGGGAAGAGAACCCTGTAAGTAACACCTTCTTTGGCATGCCCAATATGGATTACCTGCAAAAAGAGATTGTTCGCCAAGTATATGAGCAAAGTAAGGGTCGCTGGGAGATTGACCCTCAGGATATTGATGAGCTGAAAATTGTCATGCGTGCCATGTATTATCAGTATGGTAAGAACTTACCGACTGATATCCGTGGCCAAGTGAAGGAACTTAATGACCTCGTGCTCGGCTGGTCGGTTCCTCGTATCATGCGTGAGATTGATGCACACATATATTATATTAATGATATTGATAAGCTACCTGTACCTATTGAGCGCCCTGTGCTCATGAGCAAGGCCGGTACAAAGTCACTGCCATTCAAGAGTTTCATGTGAGGAGACATGCTGTCCGCAAGGCGTTTGGCCCCAGCGTCTCGCTGGGGCTTAACCCCTTGGACCCCTCCGCTGCAGATGAAGGGAGGACTCCCCGCTTTGCGGCGAGTCCATCATTTTATCGCCAGCAAAGAAATTCAGAGCCACTTCGTGGCTTCTTCATATGCATTATCAGCCAAAATACACCTAATTGTCAGACAGTTAGGTACAATGGGGCTTAAAGAAAAACACGGCATTTACATCGCCTTCAGAGCAGCCAATTGTTGGTCCATTACAGATTGTACCCTAACTGTTTGTTGCACTGGCACTGCATTTAGTGTTGTAGTCACTGGTTCTTCTTCCCACCAAATTAAAAAGAGAACATCTTAATATATTATTTATATTAAATTTTAGGCTATTACATGGTTATTCAGAATAAAACGGGTGCAGCCCATTTTATTGCGAATCGCCGCTAGAGCTCCCCTCCTCTTACTTCTTGCCTGCTACCTTGCGCTTCTTCGTGGCCTTAGTCGGCGAATCACTCACCTGTGCAGCCCGCTCTGCACACATCTCATTCCACGCTGCCTCAAAGTCGTCCAGATCTCGGAGCCAAAGGTCCACCTCCTCCGTCGCCTCCAGCGCCGCCGCCGTTGCCTCGGCTGCCTCCACCTGCTCCGTCAGCTCCACCACTGCCGCTGCCTTCAGCCTGTCCAGGCGCATGCGTAGCAAATACTCATACGCCTTGATATTCGTCGGTGCATCAGGGTCAGAGAGCGGCGGTAGCTCATGCATCTGCATCTGCTCCACGATATTATCATCCTCGCGCCTGCTAATCACAAGCTCCTCATCCAGTACAAGCTGCACAAACTTACGACGCGCCTGCAGCTCCACCAGCTCCGCCCTCAAAGCCTCCAGCTGCGCCGCCTTGCGCTGCTCATATCCCTCATAGCGCCGACCAATCCAGTCCTCAATCATATCTCCAATACTCGCGTACTTGGAAATCTTGCTCTCAGCGTCAAAGCAGAACATATTACTCGTAGAGTGATTCGCCGTCAGACCAAACACCTTCTCAAACTCCGCAGGAGATGACTTGAAGTTAATGTAACCGTCTGCCGTAAACTGCAGCACAAAGCGCACATCACGGTCGTTGCTCATATCCTCAAATGACAGGAGCCCGTGCATCTCCGCTGGCGCCACTGCCTTCGGCTTCTTACCTGAAGCAGAGGATGCGTCCGTGCCGTCCGCGGCATTTGCCGCTTTGCCCTTCGGCTCCACTGCCACAAACATCGCATCCAGGTCCTCCTTGTACTTATCCGTCCAGACTCCAACCGGCAGCTCTGTCACTGTGATGCTATTGCTCTCATCGCAAAACTCGTAGAGACCATGCGTCACCCAGACCTTGTCGCCTGAACGCGTCACGGCACCGCGGAATCCTGCAAACCACGGGTCCAGGTCGCGCCCCTCCAGCGTCTCAATGTCACCCGCCAGGCGCATACGAAGTAGCTGCACAATGTCCGCAGGATTATACGATGGCACATTCGTACTGAAACCAGTGCCAATACCTACACAGCCATTAATAGCAAGCAGTGGCACAGTCGGCAGATAGTACTCAGGCTCTACCTGCATACCATCATCCTCAGTGTACGCCAGAATGGCCATATCCTCCTTCTTGAAGATTGTATCCACCACCTTCTCCAGTTGCGTGTAGATGTATCGTGGCGAGGCCGCGTCCTTTCCACCACCCAGACGCGAGCCAAACTGACCATTAGGGCGCAGGAGATTCAGATTGTTCGCACCGACGAAGTTCTGCGCCATTCCCGTAATAGTGGAATGCAGCGATGCTTCGCCATGATGGTAGGCAGCATGCTCCGAAACATAACCTGCCAGCTGCGCCACCTTAATCTCGGAACGAAGATTACGCTTGAAACAACCGAACAGAATTTTGCGCTGTGACGGCTTCAGACCATCCATAAGCGAAGGTAGAGAGCGGATATTGTCCGCATTACTGAAGTGAATCAGCTCATCGTGCACGAAACGCTCAAACGGGATGCGTCGCTGCGCGACATCCAGCGTCTTCCGTGCATCATAAGTGCCAAGCCACGCCTTACGGTCATCTGCACGCTTCTTATTGAAAGCCAGGTCAATCGCCTCATTGGACTCATCCTCCCAAACATAGGCAACCTCATTCATATCGCGGAACCAATCCTTTGCCTCCGCCGGTGTACTCGTGCCCAATCCCTTATAGTACTTAATGTGCCAACCGCGTTGATGCGCTGCATCCGCCTCACGCCATGCCTCAAAGGCTGGGAGTGAATAGAAGGAGTGCACGGCGGAACCTTTGCTCACCTTGATAATCGGTGTTAGGAGCGAGCAGATGAAACCTGGAAGTTGGTCAGTACCGAGTTGCAAGAGCGATGGCCACTCTGTATGAAACAGATTCATCAGCAGACCCTTAATGTGGCTTCCATCATGGTCCTGGTCGGCCATCACCATGACACGGCCATAGCGAAGTGATTTCGTGTCGCGATACACCTTGCCCTGCTCCAGACCCAATATGCGCTTGATTGCAGTCAGCTCCTCATTGGCATTGAACTTGACGAGGCTGATATCCTTCACATTGAGGAGTTTACCCTTGAGTGGAAAGACACCGTAGCGCTCACAGCCGACAATCTGGAGGCCTGAGATAGCGCTCGTCGCGGCTGAATCTCCCTCCGTGAGAATGAGAGTGCACTCTGAGCTCTTTGCCGTACCTGCCCAGGTTGCATCCTTCAGCTTAGGAATACCGTGAATCGTGGAGCGCTTCTTACCGTCATTCTTCTTCGCCTCTTTGCTCACCTTAGCCTCTAATATCTCCGCAGCCTCATCAAAGAGACCGAGCTTGCCGAGCTGTGTGACAAGCTTGCCGCCAAAGACGGGCTTGGACCCCCACTTGGACACAGGGCTCGTCATGGTCTCCTTGCTCTGGCTCTCAAAAGCCGGATTGACAATAGTGGAATTGATGAAGAACACGACGCACTTGCGCACCTGGCCCGGTTTCAGGTCCATGCGCTTGCGCTTCGCCGCTTCGCAGAAGTCGCCGAGTACCGTCCGAACGCAGTAGTCCACATGATTACCACCCTTGCGGGTGTTAATTCCATTGACAAAGCTAATTGCACGCTCCTCGGTCTTGACGCTCTCTTCATCCTCAGTGTAAAGATGGCTGGCCAGAATAGCCGCCACCTCCCAGCGCTCGCCGCATCGCTCATAGGCCATGCCGGCGCGCTCATCGCGAAGGAAAAGCTTCACATACTTCTCAAAGTTGTTGCATGCAACTGGCTCGCCGTTCCATGTGACACGGACGCCGGCACCAACGCAGGCAGCCAACTCCATAACGCGCGTCTGGAAGATGGTAACCATATCATCGCTCATTCCACCAGGGAAACGGCTGAAATCGGGCTCCCACTCCACTGAGACAAGACCCTTAGTAGGTCCCTTGCGCACGATGGCAGGCTCGCAGACCGTCATGTTGTTACGCCAGGTCTGCGAGTAGCTCTTTCCGCCACCCTGGGTCTGCACTGTGAAACGATTACTGAAGATGTTGGTAAGCTTGGCACCAAAGCCATTCTTACCACCTGTAATACGCCCGCCCTCTTCCTCGTCATTGTAGTTGCTGCTCGTTAGAAGATGACCGAAAATCATCTCGCCGACATAGACCTTCTCCACAGGATGCAGTTCAATAGGAATTCCGTCGCCATCATTCGTAACCCTAATAGTCGTATCAGTGGCCGAGCGGCGCTCCACGACTACATCAATGTGCTTGACAGATCCGCGCACCCATGCATCACGGGCATTGACGAGAATCTCATCAAAGACCTTGTACAAGCCAGGGTTAAATGCGACCGACCTGTAGGTCATATGTGCCGCCTCAGGGCTGAAAGTCCAGCGACTCTCCTCCGTGATATCCGCTGAACCAATATAGGTATCAGGACGGAGCAGAATCTGCTCCCTCAAAGTAAGCTTCTTATAATCGGCTGCGGAGGTCATTGTGTGGATAGTTAGACTTCTAGTGTGTACCATTTAAGTGAGCTACCGATGAATCAATTTTTCCGTGACCTCCATGAGGCACCAATGTCGTTTAAAATACGGGTTGCCGGCTCAGGCGAAGGCGTCGCATCTTCACACTTGCAGACATCCTTTCCACTTAAAGTAAGTTCCTGAACCAGTGAATCCAAGAAACGGCCAGCCTCAACTGCAGTCTGGACCCGCCGAGCCCGGAGAGTACTTTGAATGCTGTCAGACTTACTTATTAAGTATTGTTGCCCAAGTTCGCCACCTCGGACAATTAGAGAGCAGCATAGCATCTGAAGAAGATTCATGACTTGTCTTTACTTACTTATAAGTTAAGTACGCCAGACTTAAGTCAGCGCCCTAATTGTAATTCCTGTTAATGGGGTGGTCTGCCGCAAAACCGGAGGCGCGATGTCTAAGTAACTTATAATCCGGAGGACCGACTACACTTAGGCGAGGCTTTGGCGACTCAGATGGAGGT
>JACCDW010729191.1_pt1 | contig 10200 bp, 8 predicted proteins | sample 7449781 | NCBI WGS metagenome assembly JACCDW01 (sample SAMN15323449, study PRJNA562643) | freshwater metagenome | isolation source: river surface water | place: USA:Blue River Watershed | collected 2017-08-18 | reverse complement strand
CCGAACGGCTTTCGATTCGCCAGGCGACCAGCAAGGCCACGCCCAGGCAGGCGGGGATGGCCCCCACGGCCCACAAGCCGCCTTCGGACCGCAACTGGTAAAGCAGCGTCATCAGGCCCACGCCCACACCCAGGCTGATGAGGCCCGCGCGCAGGTTGGCGCTGGCGCTCCATCCGCTGGGGCGGACTTCGTCCCGGTCTTCATCCTGCACCGCCTTGATGAATTCAGCCGGTACGGGTTGGCCAGCGGAGGCCAGGTGGCGGATGGACTCATGCAGTTCACGGCTGCGGCGAACCTTCACCCAGCCGTTGATGCCGATGGCCAGCAGCGGAATCATCAACGCGATCACGGGGATGAGGAAGGGTGCGAGGTGTTTGAGGGTGGTGCCGAAGTCCATGTGAATTCCTGTTGGGTGTGGAGGTGGCTTGGACGTTCGCGCAGCCTCGCTTGGATTCAGGGATTACCCGCGTGACCTCGCGGCTTACCGCGCGACCCATCCCCCACACACCGGAAACACCTGCCCCACAAAACAGTTGGCCGCGTCGCTGCACAGGTAGGCCGCAAACAGGGCGTCTTCACGCGCGGCCACCAGGCGGCCCAAGGGCACCTCGCGGGCCAAGCGCTCTTGAAAGCGCGGATTGGCCTGCACCTCCGGCGGGAAGTAGGTGGGGTTCTCCACAAAGTTCTGGGCGATGGCGTTGACCTGCACCTGGTGGGGCGCCAGTTCCACGCCCACGGCCTGCACATAGGCCAACTGGGCCCCTCTGGCCGCGCTGTAGGTGGAGGCGCGCTTCATGCCGCGCAGGGCCGATGCGCTGCCGATCACAAGGATCTTGCCCGCACGGCGCGCCACCATGGACGGTGCAGCCGCGCCCACCAAGCGCGGCAGGGGGTCGACCAAGGCGGCAAAGGCGGCGCGCCACTCGTCTTCGCCCACTTCAGCGGCGGGTGTGGTGGGGGCATGAAAGGCCAAATTGGCCACGAGCACGTCGATGGGGCCAGCCTCTCGCACCACGCGTGCGGCAGCGTCCGGATGCGCGAGCGCTTCGGTATTCGCGATAACCTCGGCACCTTGCTGCGCGAACACTTCGCACAGCGCCGGGCCCATGAAGTCTTCGGCCTGGGTGATCAGCACCCGCTTGCCTGTGAGTGTGTGCATCATGCTGCCCAGTTTAGGAGGCCTGTTTGCGCCAATCCCCCGGAGTTTCCCGCCGCGCGCTGTTGCAGCATGCGGCTGCACTCGCCTGCACAGGCGCGTGGCCGAGCGGGGCGGATGCGCAGGCCTTGGCTGCAACCGCACCGCCGTCTACACCCCTGCCCCAGGGGACGGTGCCTGCGCCCTACACCCCGCGCGTGATCGACGCGGCGGGCGCTCAAGCCGATGTGGCGCTGTTGGAGCGGGCGCTGAAGGCGATACACCCGGGCCTCACCCGCCGCAGCTCGGCCGCGGAGATGGACGCGGGCTTTTCCAGCCTGCGCGCATCGGTGCAGGGGCCCGTGGGTGAACTCGACTTTTACCGAGAACTCTCGGCCCTGCTGGCCCTGGTTCGCTGCAGCCACACCAAGGCCGAGGCGCCCGCCGCCTTCGAGCGTTGGCGCCGGGTGCACCCCAGTCACGTGCCGCTGCGCTTTCGGTGGCTCGAAGGACGCATGGTGGTGGTCTCGTGTGCGGACGCCGCCTTGCCGGCGGGCAGCGAGGTGCTGGCCCTGAATGGGCGGGCGGTGTCCGATTGGATGCAGACCCTGGGCCGCTTGGTTTCGGTGGACGGGCACACGCCGTGGGCCCGCGACGCGAACCTGGCCGATGACGGCGACCTGATGGGCAGTGGCTTTGACCACTTTCTGCCTTGTGTGGCCGGCCTGCCCAAGCGATTTGAACTGGATGTCATCCGCCTTGGTGAGCGCAGCCCCAGCCGCTTGAGCCTGGCGCCGCTGTCGTTTGAAGATTGGCTCAAGCTGCCCAACGGCAGCCGCACGTGGCGCGCCAACTTTTCTGAGGCAACCCAGTGGCGCTTGCTGCGCCCGGGTACCGGTTACCTGAGGGTGGGCACGTTTGTGAACTACCGCAAGCCCACCGACGCGCAGGCCTTGTTTACACGGGCCATGCTGGACTTGCAAGCTCAAGGGGCACGGCAACTGATCTTGGACCTGCGCGACAACGGTGGGGGCTCAGACGACGCCGCCCTGGCCTTGTTGGACCACCTGGCCCTCAAGCCCTACACCTACCAACGCGCCATGCGCCTCAAGGCCGTTCGCTATGGCGACTTGGAGGCCCACATCGAGACCTGGGGCGACCGCCAGGCCTTGTTTCATGCGCCCCTGAGCCAGTTCACCCGCACGCCTTTGGGCTGGTATGAACGGCGCGCCGAAGACCACCCTGAACACCTGCAGCCCCGGCAGCCGGCCGCGGCGGCGTTTGGCGGTGAGGTGGTGGTGCTGACCGGCCCCTTGAATGCATCGGGGGCCACGATGGTGGTGGCCAAGTTACAGGACATGGGCCGGGCCCGCTTGGTGGGCGGGCGCTGCGGCGGCAGTGCCGATGGCCCGACGGCCGGGCGCATCTTTACCGTGGTGCTGCCCAGCAGCGGCATCCGGGTTCGCATCCCGCTGGTGTTCAACCAGATGGCGGTGACGCGTTACGACCCACGCGGGGGCATCAGCCCGGATGTTCTGGTTGAGGAGACGGTGGAACACTTCCGGGCAGGGCACGACGAGGTTTTGGCGCAAGCCTTGAAGACCTTGGGTACGGCTTGATCGGTGCAACATGAAAGGCCATGTGGACGGTGGTGAAGAACGTGGATGACGCAAGCAAGGTCGACGCCAGTGAGCTGTCTCGGGCCATCCACGCGCGCGAGGTTTCGTGCCGTGAGGTGATGCAAGCCCATTTGCAACGCATCCACCGGCTGAACCCTCGGTTCAATGCGATCGTGAACCTGGCGCCCGATGAGCTGCTGTTGCAGCAGGCCGATGCCTGCGACGCAGAGCTGGCCCAGGGCCACACACGCGGCTGGATGCATGGCCTGCCGCAGGCCATCAAGGACGCGGCCCAGGTGGTGGGTTTTCCGGCCACCTTCGGTTCGCCCCTGTTGAAGGACTTCAGGCCGGTGCAGGATGGCCTGATGGCCGCCCGTATGAAGGCCGCGGGCTGCATTGTGGTGGGCAAGACCAATACACCCGAGTTTGGATTGGGCTCGCATACCTTCAATGAGGTGTTCGGCGCCACGCGCAATGCGTGGGACCCGCAGGTGAGCGCGGGCGGCTCCAGCGGCGGTGCGGCCGTGGCCTTGGCCTTGCGGATGCTGCCCGTGGCCGATGGATCCGACTTCATGGGCTCACTGCGCAACCCGGCGGCTTGGAACCATGTGTTCGGCTTTCGGCCCAGCCAAGGCCGGGTGCCCCTGTGGCCCAGCTTGGATGCGTGGTTGGGCCAGTTGAGCACCGAAGGCCCGATGGCGCGCACCGTGCGCGACTTGGCGCGGCTCTTGGCGACGCAGGCGGGCCCGGATGCCCGAACGCCCTTGGCCCAGACGGCGCCACTGCCGCCGATTGATCACCTGTTGGGGGCAGACGCGGGCCTGAAGGCCCTGGACGCATTGAAGGGCTTGAGGGTGGGATGGCTGGGCGACCTGCAAGGCCACTTGGCGATGGAGCCGGGCTTGTTGGCATTGGGTGAGGCCGCCTTGGCGCGGCTGGAAGCCGCCGGCGCTGTGGTCGAGCCCCTGGCGCCACCCTTTGATCCGGACGAGGTGTGGCAGGCTTGGCTGGTGTGGCGCAGGGCCCTGGTGGCGCCTCGCGTGGCCGGCTTGCTTCGCCAGCCTGGCGCGCGCGAACACATCAAGCCCGAAGCCCTGTGGGAATACGACCAGGCACAAGGCAGCGCCTTGATGGACCTGGTGCAGGCCAGTGCGGTACGCACCCGCTTTCATCAACAACTGCGCACGGCCTTTGAGCGCTTTGATGTGCTGGCCCTGCCTTCCACACAGGTCTGGCCGTTCGCCGTGGACCAGCGCTGGCCGCGCGAGATTGCCGGCCGCGCCATGGACACCTACCACCGCTGGATGGAGGTCACGCTGTACGCTACCTTCGCCGGCTTGCCCGCTTTGAGCATGCCGGCGGGCTTTCATGCGAATGGGCGCTGGCCTGCGGGGCTGCAGTTGATCGGGCGGGCCCAGGCCGACGTCGAACTGCTGACGGTGGCTGCGGGCTACGAGCAGGCCAGTGCCGCGCTCTTGGCGCAGCCCTGCCCGCATGCGTGACCCTGTGAGCTGAGCTCAGTACTGCGCGGCCAAGGGCCCCTGGGCCTGGTCTCGGTACTTGTCGGCCAAGGCTTGTGAGGCCATGCGCAAGACGCCCAGGTCGCTGCCCACGCCCACAAAGCGCATGCCCTGGGCCAAGTAGCGCCGGGCATCGGCTTCGGCTGGGGCCAAGATGCCGGTGGGCTTGCCCGCCGCCTGGGCCGCTGCCAGCACCTGTGCGATGGCTTCCTGCACCTCGGGGTGGTTGGGGTTGCCCAAGTGACCATAGGAAGCGGCCAGGTCTGAGGGGCCGATGAACAGCGCATCCACGCCGTCAACCGCGGCGATCGCGCCTGCCGCCTGCACGCCGCTGCGGTTCTCAATCTGTACGAGCACGGCCACTTCCTCGTTGGCCTGCGCGTGGTAGCCCGCCACCGCGCCGTAGCGGTTGCCGCGGTGGGACACGCTCACACCGCGAACCCCCTGCGGCGGGTAGCGCGTGGCGGCCACGGCGGCGCGCGCCTGCTCGGCGTTTTCAACAAAAGGGATCAGCAGATTGGCTGCGCCGGCGTCGAGCAGGCGCTTGATTTCCACGGTGTCGTTCCAGGACGGCCGCACGATGGGCGCGCTGGGGCTGTCCTTGAGCGCCATCAGTTGCGGAATGAGCGACAGCACGTCATTGGGCGCGTGTTCGAGGTCGATCAAGAGCCAATCAAATCCGGCCACGCCCATGACTTCGGTGGTGATGGGGCTGCCCAGCGACAGCCAACTGCCGATGAGGGTGCGGCCTTCGCGCAGCGCGCGGCGGAAGCTGTTGGGGAATGCGCGATAGGGGGTGGGTGGTGTGGGGGTGCTCATGACAGGGTTCCTTCTTTTTTGGATCAGGTTGGGTCTCAGGTTTCGGCCCCGGATTCGTGTCAGGGTCAGCGAACCAAGCAAGGCCGCTTGGGGTCGAAGGTCCATCCGGGAATCAGGTACTGCATGGCGGCGGCGTCGTCGCGCGCGCCCAAGCCGTGTTGCTTGTACAGGGCATGCGCCTTCTCGACCGCGGCCATGTCCAGCGTCACCCCCAGGCCGGGCTTGCGCGGCACCTGCACATGGCCGCCTTCGATCTTCAGTGGTTCTTGGGTGAGGTATTGGCCGTCCTGCCAAATCCAGTGGGTGTCGATGGCCGTGACCTTGCCGGGTGCTGCAGCAGCCACATGGGTGAACATGGCCAGCGACACATCGAAGTGGTTGTTCGAATGTGAGCCCCAGGTCAAGCCCCAGTCGCGGCAGGTTTGCGCCACGCGCACGCTGCCGGCCATGGTCCAGAAGTGCGGGTCGGCCAGCGGGATGTCCACGCTTTGCAGGGACAGCGCGTGCACCAGTTGCCGCCAATCGGTGGCCACCATGTTGGTGGCGGTGGATAAGCCGGTGGAGCGCTTGAATTCGGCCATGACTTCGCGGCCGGAAAAGCCACCTTCCGCACCGCAGGGGTCTTCGGCATAGGCCAGTACGCCGTGCAGGTCGCGCAAAAGGCGCACCGCATCGCGCAGCAGCCAGCCCCCGTTGGGGTCCAGGGTGACGCGGGCTTGAGGGAAGCGCTCGTGCAGGGCCTGAACGGCTTGCACCTCTTCTTCGCCGCGCAGCACCCCACCCTTGAGCTTGAAGTCCTCGAAGCCATAGCGGGCCTGTGCGGCTTCGGCCAATCGCACCACCGCTTGAGCGTCCATGGCCTTTTCGTGGCGAAGCCGGCACCAGTCGTCGGCGCTCTGGGGCTCGTCATCTGGGCTGGCGTAGGGCAGGGGTGTTTGGCGGCGATCGCCCACAAAGAACAGGTAGCCCAGCATCTGCACCGCATCGCGCTGTTGGCCTTCGCCGAGCAAAGCGGCCACGGGCACGCCCAAGTGTTGTCCCATCAGGTCCAGCAGGGCGCACTCGATGGCCGCCACCGCATGGATGGTGATGCGCAGGTCAAAGGTCTGCAGGCCACGGCCGCCGCTGTCGCGGTCGGCAAAGCGCCGCTGAACCTGGCGCAGGATGCGCTGCATGTCGGCAATCGGCTGGCCCACCACCAGCGAGGCCGCGTCCTCCAGCGTTTGCCGGATCTTCTCTCCGCCCGGCACCTCGCCGATGCCGGTTCGGCCCGCGCTGTCGGTGAGGATCAAGAGGTTGCGCGTGAAGTACGGTCCGTGGGCTCCGCTGAGGTTGAGCAGCATGCTGTCGCGGCCGGCCACAGGGATGGCCTGCAGGGCGGTGATGCGAGGAAAAAGGGCAGCGGCGGTGTTCATGTTCAAGGGCTTGTGGGCAACAGGCGGGACGGCTTGGGCCGCCACGGGGGTGTGGGGTGCGAAGGTGTTTTGCGCATCTCAGGTGACCGGTGCGGGGTTGAACAGCACGAGCGCGTTGTGCAGCTTCCAGCGCTCGGCCCAGGTGTGGTGCCGCCCACTGGCCACCTCCAACATCAGGTTCAGCAAATCCAGCCCCGCTTGCTCAACGGTGCAGGCGCCGTCTGCCACGCGGCCTGCGTTCAGGTCAATCAAGTCATGCCAGCGCTGTGCCAGTTCGGTTCGGGTACCTACCTTGATCACCGGCACTTCGGCCAGTCCGTAAGGCGTTCCACGTCCGGTGGTGAACACATGCAGGTTCATCCCGGCGGCCAGCTGCAGGGTGCCGCAGATGAAGTCGCTGGCCGGGGTGGCGCAGTACACCAGGCCGCGCTGCCCACGCGCCAGCTTGTCGCCGGGCTTGAGCACGGCCTGGATGGGGCTGCTGCCGCTCTTGACGATGGAGCCCATCGCCTTTTCCACGATGTTGGAAAGGCCACCAGCTTTGTTGCCCGGGGTGGTATTGGCGCTACGGTCCACGCCACCGCGCTGCAGATAGCGGTCGGTCCAGGCCAGCTCGTCGATGAGCTGCTGCGCCACTTGGGTGTTGGCTGCTCGCGAGGTGAGTTGCTCCACGGCATCGCGCACCTCGGTGTTTTCCGAAAACATCACCGTGGCCCCGGCCCGCACCAGCAGGTCGGTACAGGCGCCCACCACCGGGTTGGCGGTCAGGCCACTGAAGGCATCGCTGCCCCCGCACTGCACGCCCACCACCAGTTCAGCAATCGGCACCGTTTCACGCCGACGGGCGTTCAGGCGCTGCAGATGCGGCGCGGCTTGCCGCACGACGGCCTCGACCATGGACATGAATCCCACATGCTGCTCGTCTTGCAGGCGAACCACGGTGGAGGAGACGGATGCTGCGGAGGGCCCATCGACGGTGATGGGCACCACGCGCAGGTCGGAGGGCATCAACCGATCGGGCTGCAGCTTTTCACAGCCCAGGCTGATCATCAGCACCTCGCCGCCAAAGTTGGGGTTCAGGGCGATGTGTCGCAGGGTGCGGATAGGTATCTCAGCCCCTGGGGCCTCAATGGCCACGCCGCAGCCGTAGCTGTGTTCCAGCGCCACCACGCCGTCCACGTGGGGGTAGTGCGGCAGGAGTTCGCTGCGGATGCGTTCGGCCGCCAAGCGGGCAATCCCCGCCACACACTGCACGGTTTGGGTGATGGCCAGCAGGTTGCGCGTGCCGACCGACCCATCCGGGTTCCGGTAGCCCTCAAAGGACAGGTGGCTCAGGTCGGGTACCGCTTCCCTCGAAGCTACGGCATCGGCCCTTGGCAGCCCCTCCAAGGATCGTGCCTGTGGCATGTGCAGAACACGTTCATGCACCCAGGCGCCCGCCGGCAGGTCGCGCGCAGCGTGGCCGATGACCACGCCGTAGCGGCGCACGGGCGCCCCCGCGGCAATGGGCTCAAGGGCGACCTTGTGCCCCTGAGGGATCCGTTCAAGCAAGCGCAAGCCATCGTCGAAGATGGTGCCGGCGTCGAGCCCGCCGTCGTTGACGACGATGGCCACGTTATCAACCGCATGCGTGCGGATGCGGCGGGGAGGGCTGAGGCTCATACCGTTGTGTGGTGTGCTGGGCTTTACTCGGCGGTTTAGTCGGCGGTGATCTTGCGCGACTCGATCAGCTGCTTCCAGCGCGCAAACTCGGTTGCCTGGAAACGGGCGAACTGCTCAGGCGTGTTGGCGACGATTTCAAGGCCCTGCGCCAGCCAGCGCTCCTTGATGGCGGGGTCGTTCACGGCGCCCACCACGGCCGTGTGAATCTTGGCGCGCACTTCAGCCGGCACGCCCTTGGGCACGGCCACGGCTTGCCAGGATTGGACTTCGGCACCCCGCACGCCCTGTTCCTGAATGGTGGGAACCTCGGGCATCAGCGGCGAGCGGCTTTCGGAGGCAATCCCCAAGGCGCGTACGCGGCCGCTGCGGATGTGTTGCAGGATCACGTTGAGATTGACGAAGGCGGCGTCGACCTGACCACCCAGCAGGTCGTTGATGGCCGGTCCGCCGCCCTTGTAGGGAATGTGGATGCCCTCGGTGCCAGACTGCTGCCAGAACAGTTCGGCTGAGAGATGGTCGGAGCTGCCGTTGCCCGATGAGGCAAAGCTCAGCCTGCCGGGTGTCTTGCGCAGGCGAGCCAGCATGTCTGCCAGGTTGCGGTCGGGTGAGGCCGCAGGCACGACCAGCACATTGGGTGCCTGCACCATGATGGTGATCGGGTCGAAGTCCTTCAGCGCGTCGTACTGCACGTTCTTGATCAGGTGCGGTGCAATCACGAAGGGGCCCAGTGACGAAATGAAGATGGTGTGGCCGTCCGCAGGCGCGCGCTTGACAAAGGCTGCACCGATGGTGCCGGTGGCGCCGGCCTTGTTGTCAACGACGAAGCTTTGGCCCAGCTTGGTCTGAAGGTGTTGGGCCACGGTGCGGGCCAGGGCGTCGGTGGAGCCGCCCGGGGGGAACGGGACCACCACGGTGACGGTGCGCTCAGGCCAGGATTGGGCTGCAGCGGGCACGGCCCAGCCCGTGAGCAGGGCCAGCCCCGCCATCAGGCCCATCAAGCAGTGGGCACGGCGCCCAGCGGCGTGGGCGCTTGTGGGATGGGCGGAGCGGGGTTGGGCTTTGGGGGTCATCATCGTGTCTCCTGTTGAGGTGTTGCAGTGTTCAGGAACGGCGGCCCGCTGCGGCGGGCTTCTTGGGAAAGGCGGCCCGTCGGCGGGCCAGGCTTTGCTGGATATGGGCGCGCATGGCCTGTGCCGCAGCGGCCGGGTCTTGTGTTTGGATGGCGTGCAGGATGGCGCGGTGCTCGGCATGGATACCGGCGAGGTAGCCCGGTTCGGTGGCGCCCGGTGAGCCCGGTGTGGACAGGCGCGCGCGGGGAATGGCGCCCTCACCCAGTGCCGTCATCAGGCCTTCAAAACGCTGGTTGCCGGTGGCGCGCGCAATGGCCATGTGAAAGGCCAGGTCGTGCTCCACCGCTGGCTGGCCTGAAGCCAGGGCCGTCTCGAAGGCCTGCAGGGCCAGGCGCATGGCACGCAGGTCAGCGGCCTTGCGCCGCTGCGCAGCCAACGATGCGGCTTCTGTTTCCACGGCCAGACGAAGCTCCAGCACGTCGATCACGTCCGTGAGGGTGGCCAACTCTTGGGCATTGACACGAAAGTGGGCGCCGTTGGCGGGCTCGGCTACGAAAGTACCGATCCCGTGGCGGGTCACCACGCGCCCCTCGGCTTGCAGGCGAGACACCGCTTCGCGCACCACGGTCCGGCTGACGCCGAACTCCTGTCCGATGGCCGCTTCCGTAGGCAGGCGCTGACCGACCGCGTAGTCTCCCTTGCGGATACGGGCAGCCAACTCGGACTGCAGCGTCAGTGCCAGCGTGCCATCTCGTGGGCTGCGGGCCACTGGCCAGGGGCTTGGGGTCCTGTTCGACATGCGCAGCTTGGAGCCGGGTGTTGGGATGTATGACATCCTACAACAAGCGGTTTTTAAGGGCCTCGGCTATGCCCATTCGGAACGCCTTTCACCGCCGGTGCGACCCCCAGCAGAGCGCTTTGCGCTGCAGGCCTAAGCGCGCGGCTTGGGCCCGCCCGTGT
>JACCDW010065540.1_pt1 | contig 10201 bp, 6 predicted proteins | sample 7449781 | NCBI WGS metagenome assembly JACCDW01 (sample SAMN15323449, study PRJNA562643) | freshwater metagenome | isolation source: river surface water | place: USA:Blue River Watershed | collected 2017-08-18 | reverse complement strand
GCCTCCATCTAATCGGTAAAGCGGTATAGAATCAAAGAAACCAGAACGCTTATATGTTAGATGGGTACTTCACAAACAACTCTGGCTATTGTTGTTTCAATTATTACAGCTACTTTTTCAGCCTTACTTGTTAGCAATACTTCCTTTTTACAAGCCTTTTTACCTGATAATATTATTTCTTTATTAATTTTATTTATTATTCCAATTTTTTGTTATGGAATAAGTATTGCTATTAGTGCTGTTTATCAATTTGGAAAATGTAAAAAGGTGGATGTAAAAGGGATTGCTGTTGGAAATACAGCTGTTCTTGGAACAACTGGAATTTTATCTGGATTGTTGTATTTAGAATCCATTCCATTTTTGAAATATATTTTTGGTCCCTATGCTCCCAGAAATCCGATGACTGGATTGCCTTTAACAGAAGGAACTCCAGAATTTACCGAAGCACTTTCAAATGAGAAACATTATAAAATACAATTTTTCTCAAATATTGTAAAATCTGTTTTACCAATATATCTGTCAGAACCTGTAAAAGATGGTTTTGCGTATATGTATTGGATTTTCTGGATGACTATGTTACCTATGTATTTCTTGTTAAGTCTCCAGGGAGCATGTACTTTTTAGTTTTTATGAAATGAAAAAATTTTTTTAATCTTGAGGTTCCACTTCACCTAAATACACATATTTTGGAACTCCAGAAAGTTTAGTGGCTTTCTTGTTCAAAACATAATATCCCTTGGGTAACTCAACCGCTTCCAAGTCTAAATCACCTTCCTCTAATACAGATTGATCAGAATAATTATTTTTACGATTCAATTTTCTTGAAGTTTCATTTACTGAAATATTATTATTTCTTTTTATAACAACAGGTTCAAATAATAAGACAATTACATAACTTACAATTGCCCAAACAAGACAGAACATCCAAAATGGAAAAGGTGTGTAACGAGTATCCAATTGTCCAATTCCAAATTCTTTCCAATCTCCATCCGGAGTAAACATTAAGCTAGGCTTTGTGATTAGTATAATTGCTATACCAATCAAATAGACTATTCCAGCGATCATAAAGGTCCACATCTAAATATTATTAATAATCATCTTCACGCATTTGTTCCACATCATTTCCAGCATCTGCTTCATTTATTTCACCAGACATGAATCCAAACATATCCATAGCTCTACCATCTTTGGGTGGTCCTTCCATAGCATAATCTGTTAAACCAGCCTGAGCACGTTCAATGCGTTCTGCTTCATAACGGTCTGCATCATATTGACGAATTGCTTTGGATGCTCCAATTGCCCAATCTCCTAAACCTAATTTTTTATTAATTAATTCAACTTGACGTCTATCTTTTGACATAACATCCAATTTTTTAATAAATTTCTGTTTTTCTGCTTCAGCTCTTTGTTCTAATTTGATACGAATTTCTGCTTCAGATGGTGTATAACTTCCTTTTTCATATTTTGTTAAAGCAGCACCCAAAGCATAATATATTTTATTAATATTTGATGTTTCTGGTGTTCCAGAATCTTCTTCTGTAGAAGGAATAATTTGCGAATTAGCTAATTTATATAAAGAACCCATAACATAACAACGTAATAAAAGTTTTACAATTATCATTCCACCAGGAGTTTCTGATGCTCGTAAAAAAGGGAAAACTTCTTTACAATAACAACTTAATTCTTGAATAAAATAATCAGATTTTATTTTAGCTAATCCTCTATAATCTTCTTTATCTCCAATTGGTGCTAAATGATTTCCTAATCCGCTATTCATAATATCAATCTTTGTTTGATCACTTAATTCATATGAATCTAAAATACGAAAATGAGGTTGCTGAGCAAGCTTTTCTATAATATTTGAACTTTGTTGTCCCAATCCATTTTTCCATCTTTGAAAAGGAACAAGTAAAAATGTTTTTATAATTTCACCCATTTCACGAGGAGATTGTTTCACAATTCGTTCAATTGTTGGAAATGCTACCTTTAGTTTAGCTTTTAAAAAGTTTTCCTTTGCTTCCAATTCTGTATAAATATCAGAAGCTGCCTCTGCTAATTTAATATCATTTTCTTTATCATCTTCTGCTAAATCTTGAAAGTTTGTGTAAAACTTGTATAATAATGTTGCCCAGGTATTTTCAAAAGGCCAAAAAGGTAAAGCAGACAATTTACGAAATAAATCATTTTTCTTTTCAATCGTTGGAACTTCTAAAGGATTAGCATAACTTCTCTGTTGAACAGTTTGTAGGAGCTCATAAAAGGTATCTTTAGTAATAATTATTCCTTCATTTTGTAAATGAGCTTTTAAATCTTCAATTTTCTTCATTTGCTCATCTTTAGTTCCATCTAAAGGTAAAAATGGATTTTCTTTGAAATGTAATTGACAATTGAAACATGTTAGTCCTAATCCAAGTTCATGAGGTAACCCCTTTTTCTCCCCTCTATAACAAACTTTTACAAAGAGTTGATAAAATTCTGATTCTTTTACTTCTGCTTCCAACAGAACAGGTGGTATGGTGAAAAAGGTAGTTCTCGCAGTTGTGGAACGATAGTTTGTTTTAGAATTTTGCTGTTCATCTAAAGCTGGTAAATTCTGACTGTCCCAGAACTCAGTTGGTTTTTTAATACTATGTAAGCAACATGTTGTGAGTGAAAAAGGAGTGTCTGGGTGAAGTGCTGCTGATTTTCTGACTAGACTGTGAGCAGTCTGAATCCAAGCTGCGGACTGGTGTTCTGGACTCGCAACATTTGCTACAATCTGTTCTTTAGCTGCTTCTCCTTCAGGAATAAGATAAGGAACTGGACGAAAAGTTGCTGGGATTTGATCTTTATTACCATCACTTACAGTTCCATATAATTTTAGTAAGTAATCTCTCTTTTTCTCTAGTGATTCTCTAATTTCTGTATAATTTATAAATTTAACAACAAGTGCTTTTAGATTTGGTAAAAATTTTTCTCTTCTACTTGTAACATTATTTAAATCTTGTAATCCATTCGAATTCCAAGGAAAAGCATTTTCATTTATACTACTTACAATCGAAGCTAAACAGAACATTCCATTTTGTTTTTGTTCTGATTCATCAAGAGGATATCCATAAAACCCTTTCGCACAGTCTGCATTGGTGTAATAGATAACATATTCTGGAATTCTGGTTTGAATATTTAAGAGTAAAGTGGCAGCAGCTGCGGCTGTATAATTAATAGCATAATATTTTTGATATTCTGGAGCTCCTTTTTGTGATGCTTTGACTAATGCTTCATATTTATTTTTATCTGGTAGCTTGGCTAAATAAGAAGAAAGAGTATTTAACATTTTTTCATAATCATCCTTTTCTGGATTGATTCCAGCATTATTGGCCATTAAACGAAAACATCTGTACATTGTATTTTTTTCTGGACTACCAAAGTCATATTCTGGCTGTGTTTGTGCTGGACCAGATAATAAATCTTCTATTTCTTGTTCTTTTATAGCATCTGTATCTTCCATAACAGAACGTCCCATCATTGGACGACCTTCATCATCAAATTCTATATTTGTATCAAAATCTAAATTGGAAATTCCTTGCCCACAAACACGACAAATAAATTTTCCACTAAATTGTCCCCCAGAAAATTTAATTAATAACTCTTTATGAATATTATCTTTTTCTTTGGGACGTAAAAATTCTTGGATTTGGAGAACTTCGTGCGCACATAACAAGTGTTCATTACATTTAAAACAATATACCCAATTTTCTTTTGTTTCACCACGGTATTTATCTAAAAATTTCTTTAATGCTTTCATCTTGGTATAGTCTTGTGGTTCATCTCCAATTTTTTCAACAACTTTACGAATTGTTTCTAATTCAGCTACATGTTCGCAAGTATTTATTCTAGTTGGTCGAGCTGATTCTTTTTGTTTTACAATAATTCTGTAGCCATTCAATTGGGCTTCCAAATATTTATCTCTAACACTCTTCAATCGTTCTTTCGCAATTAAATCACCTTGTTTTCCTAAAACAGTCAGTAATAAATCAGGAAACTGGAGTAAAAGATAAGAAAACCAATTTGTATCTACCTTTGACAAATCACCCATATAATCTTGTAAATCTTCATACGCTTTTTGTAAAATACCTTCTGTTTGAATTGTATCTAATAAACGAGTTGAATCTTCTGGTGATAAAAGATCTTGAGGTTCATATTTTAAATTCGATAAATTTACAGCATTTTCTTCACGCTGTTTTGTCATAAATATTTTTAAAGCGGCTAAATGTTCTTCTACTTTCTTTTGAAGAACCGCAAGTTGTTCAGAATTAAATTCTAAATTTTTAACTCCATAACCTTGTAAAAGGGAATATACATCACCAAGTCCATTTACAATTAAATTTAATTCATTCAACCAATCTGACAATGTAATTCCAGAAATTCCATCTAATCCAATATTTAAAATTCCTTCTGCTGTTGGAAATGCTGAAACTTCTCCTAAAGTATCTAATAAATCTGTAATTAATTCTGGAGCACTCATACCTAAACTCATATCTTGTGCTAAAGAGCCGCTACGAATAGGTCCAAATTCACGCAAGGCTGTTCTTGGAAAAACTAAAACATTATCATATGCTGGAGCTTCACCTGGTTCCACAATTCTGTTTGGTTCTCCTTCCAAGAAACGTACTTGACGATTTTTTAACGCACGTGACATCTTAAAACCAGCTTGTTTAAAAGAAGGTTCTGCTATCAAACGAAATGGACCTGTTAAAACTTGTGCTGGTTCTGTATCAAGATCTGGTATTTCATTCACAAATATATCTTCATCTGCTTTCACAACTCTTTTTCCACTATCAAATTGATAAGGAGTTTGAATTTGTCTTCGATATTCTTCCATATTCATAAAAAAAGTAGGTAAGCCTTGTGTGACTAAATTTTCTGTTAAAGAAGATTCTAGTCTTTTACGTAACTGTTCTTCTGATTTTAAAAAATCGGATAGAAAGAATTTAACAAATTCAGGATGAATCAAGATATTTGAATCAACAGTTTCTTTTCTTAAATGTTGTTTGCTATGATCTAAATATATTTCTCTGCGTAAAGTAGCAACCTTTTTTGCTAAAGGCATATCATCATTCAGAATCAATTCAGAAAGTGTGGTAAGACTTGTTGGTTTAATTCCACGTGGCTCTCCTGTAACACCATATTTTACTACTTCATTTCGAAGTATCATCAGAACTTCCACTAAACGACGAACTTCTTGGAGTTTTACTGGATTTTTTTGTTGGACCTCTGGAAGAGCTCTGATTAATTCAGAAAGCATTTCAGAACGTTGATAAATATCTGGATAGATGCGTTCTGATGATGAAAGTTCAATTACTTCCTCATCCAAAGGAATTTCAATTTCTTCTCCTATAACAAAATCGCCAATGACTGCTCCATCAGCAATATCAATTCCTTCTGTATCTTTTGGTTTTTGTTCAACCTGATCTCCTGTAACAGCAAAATTATTGTTTCCTTCTTCTTCAGTAGCCGGAGGTTGTCTTGTTCGTATCACTTCATAGGATTCATCTCGAGGAATTCCTGTAAAACCAAATAGTAATTCAAAACGATCTCCAGCTTCAGTTAGAAATACAGCTGAATCTTTTTCTTCATCCACACTTTCTACTTTAAAAGTGCCAGCAGGTTCGCCATTGGCTGTAAACATTTCGGCTAGGAGACCAGGATGCATGTCGGTTAAAAAAACAAAACCAGGTTTTACTGCTTTCTTTAAAATTTGGATTTCTTGGATTCCTAGTTGTGGATCAGGTTCACCATCCACAAGCGGAATATGTAAAACAGTACTTGTGGTACCGAGTGGCTGAATTGTAAAACGATCTGTTTGAATACCATATAAGGTACCAACAGTCTTGTTGTAACGTCCACCAAAAATGACTATTTTATCACCAAGTTCAATTCCAACTTCTTCTTCTTGAGTAACAGGCATCGTTTCCATAGGCTGTTCTGCCATTCTAAACTGCTTTCGCATAAATCTTTAGCTGTCAAAAATAAGTATAAGTCTAAAGATTTATTAAAACTAATATATAATAAAATGATTCATTTACAAGTATTTGCTGATTTAATTTCGGAAACAAAAAGTTGGGATGAATTTTTTAATACATATCAAAATAAACTTCGTTTCAAACAATTTGGGGATACATATTGTTTAATTCGTTTTTGCGAAAGCAAAGAAGAGCAAAATGATTTTACAAATGCTTTTCGTTCTGTAGTTTGGAATATGAAGACTCATCGTCCTGTTTGTGTTGCACCAGTCAAAAGTCAAAGCAACCCTTTAACACCTGACTTGCCAGATTTACATATTAGTCAAATAATTGAAGGAACAATGATTAACGTTTTTCGGGATGATGAAAATAAAATTCGTTTTGTCACTCGTTCCAATTTAGATGCTACCAACAGATTTCATAGTGAAATGACCTTTGGCTCTATGTTTTGTGAAGCTATGTATCATAGTCAAATTGATTTTAATTTTTTACAACAAGGTGAGTATTTAAATTGTGTTTTACAACATCCAGAAAATCGTATTGTTTCATATGTTTCAAAACCAAGAGTTTTTATAACACATATAGGCAGGGTGTTAGAGGATGGTTCAGTAGAATACTCACATATTTTACCAGATCATATTTCTAAATTCTCTCCACATACTTTCAAAAATATGGATATTTTAACTAATCCAATTTTTAAATCATATAATTACAAAGGATTTATGATTCAAGATCCAAATTCAACAAAACGCTGGAAGATTTTAAATCCAGAATATACCAAAGTTCAAGAACTTCGTGGAAATGAATTTAGTGATGTTTCTCGTTTTTTACGTTTACGTAAAGAAGGCAAAGTCAAAGAATATTTAAAATATTTTAAAGAAGATTCTGAACTTTTTTGGGGTTTTGAAGAAAAACTACGTCAAAGAACTCATGAACTTTATGAAGCTTATGTGGATATGAATAAATTGAAAAAGAAAACAATGAAAGATTTACCTTATTGCTTTCGTCCACATATTTATAAAATTCATGGCGATTATTTAAAAACTTTACCAAATCCTGTTCCTGTGTTAAAGGAGAATATTGTTAGTTTTATGAATAATTTGTCTGTGGATGAACAAGAAAATATTATGAGAGGTATTTAAAAAAATTGTTCTTTCAAAAAATACGTTTTTAAATGGACTTGAGTTTCTATTTAAAAACATATGACATAAATAAGTCAGTAAGATGTCAGTGGCTATTGGAATTGATTTAGGAACTACTTTTTCGGCTGTTGGTGTTTGGCAAAATGGACGTGTGGAAATCATCGCAAACGACCAAGGCAATCGTACAACCCCATCCTATGTGGCTTTTACGAGTGAAGACCGTATAATTGGTGACGCAGCAAAAGGACAAGCCGCAGCAAATCCCTCTAACACCATTTATGATGCGAAACGTTTGATTGGTCGTAAATTTAACGATCCAATTGTACAACAAGATATTCAACATTGGCCTTTTAAAGTTGTAGAAAGTAGTAATGGTCGTCCAAAATTTGATGTTGAGTGGAAAGGTGAAAGACACCAATTCTTACCAGAAGAAATTTCAGCTGCTGTTTTAACTAAAATGAAACATACTGCTGAAGCTTACTTGGGACATTCTGTTAAAGATGCTGTTATTACAGTCCCTGCTTATTTTAATGATTCACAACGTCAAGCTACGAAAGATGCTGGGGCAATTGCTGGACTCAATGTTTTACGTATTATTAATGAACCAACTGCTGCTGCGTTAGCCTATGGTCTTGACCGTGTAGGTGATAAAGGTGAAAAGAATGTTTTAGTATTTGATTGCGGCGGTGGGACACATGATATCAGTATTTTAACATTAGATGAAGGAGTTTTTGAAGTAAAAGCAACTGGAGGTGATGGTCATTTAGGTGGCGAAGATTTTGATAATATTCTTGTACAATTCTGCGCAGATGAATTTAAACGTAAAAATAAAATAGATATCTCCTCTAACATCCGTGCCTTACGTCGCTTACGAACTATGTGTGAAAGAGCAAAACGTACTTTATCGACTGCTACACAAGCTTCAATTGAAGTTGATAGTTTAGCAGAAGGTTTAGATTTTCAAACCACTATTACACGAGCCAAATTTGAAAGTTTATGTGATTCTTTATTTCGTAAAACTATTGCTCCTATTGATCGTTGTTTAGCAGATGCGAAAATGTCAAAAGATCAAATCCATGAAATTGTAATGGTGGGTGGTTCTTCTCGTATTCCAAAAATTCGTGAATTATTATCGAATTATTTTAATGGTAAAAAGTTAAATGATTCAGTTCATCCAGATGAAGCTGTTGCGTATGGTGCTGCTGTACAAGCTCATATTTTAACGGGTGGTTCTGAAAAAGTAGATTCCATTATTTTATTAGATGTTGCTCCTTTATCACTTGGTTTAGAAACTGCTGGTGGTATTATGACTCCTTTAATCAAACGTAATACAGCAATTCCAAAGAAAGCTACACAAATCTTCAGTACATATGCTGATAATCAGCCAGGTGTGTTGATTCAAGTCTTTGAAGGTGAACGTCAATTCACTCGAGATAATAATTTATTAGGTAAATTTCAACTTGATGGAATTCCACCTATGCCTCGTGGTGTTCCACAAATTGAAGTTGTATTTGACGTGGATGCGAATGGTATTTTAAATGTGAGTGCTGCTGAAAAATCAACTGGTAAATCGAATAAAATTACTATTACAAATGATAAAGGGAGATTAAGTAAATCTGAAATTGAACGTTTAGTAGAAGAAGCCTCCAGATTCGAAGCAGAAGATAAAGCTAAATTTGCCAAAGTCGAAGCACGTAATTCACTTGAATCATATTTATACAACGCTCGTAATTCTTTACAAGAAGAAAAAGTAAAAGAAAAATTAGGTTCTGAAGCTGAAACTGCTTTAGAAGATATCGACCAAGGACTCCGTTGGTTAGAATCAAATCAAGATGAAGAAAAAGAAGTGTATGAAGACAAACAAAAGGAAATTGAAAATAGAGTTAAACCAACATTCATGAAATTATACCAAGATGCTGCGAAAGATTTCCAACCTGAAGGTAGTTCAAGTTCAAGTGGTCCTAAAGTGGAGGAAGTAGACTAATAAATTAGTCTACCAAAACTAAGATATTCGTAAGCTCATATCTTAGGAAGTAGACTAATAAATTAGTCTACCAAAACTAAGATATTCGTAAGCTCATATCTTAGGAAGTAGACTAATAAATTCTATTTTACACAATTGAATAAAAAATATAAATTATATTTCTTATTCAATAGTATGATTGATTTAACTGAACAAATTTTAGCAATTACAGCTGGAGTTTTAACAGGTTCTATACTAATACGTTGTTTAATACGAAAGTGTAAAAGGGATTGTTATGATGTTCATTTACCTGCTCCCGCAAATACACCACAACCTCCTAGACAAATAATTATTCATCCAGAAGAACAACAACAGATTTCCTATCCACAACCAACAGCTCCACCATCCTATCCCTATTACACACAACAAAATAATCCCTATAACTCCTATTCGTCCTATCCACAAGATCAAAGATATGTTGTTTACATACCTCCAACAGCAAGACATGTTTAGTGTTTATGGGTTTTTCTTTTGTTTCCTTTTAAATGTTGTGACAAAGGGTTGCTTTTTTGTTTTCTTGTTTTTCTTTTTCCTCCCATAATTGAACAAGCTTTTCCTTTTTTGCAATTCTTTTTTTTAGGTGGGGATTTTTCGGCTTGACGCGCAGCTTGGAGTTTTTCAATTAGATTGGCTTGTTTTTGAGCTTTTTCTTGTTCCAATTCATTTAACAAATTTTTTACAGCATTTAGTTTGTTATAAATTTTTTCTTCTTCATTATATTCTAAATTAAGTTCATCAAACATTTTATCAATAATTTTTATAAATAAATCAATATCTAATTTTTTTTCTTCTATTAATTTTTTATTTTTTATTATATTATCAATTATTTTATTATATTTTTTATATTTCTTTACAAAATTAATTTTCAAATTAATTAAATAACTATTATTACTTTTATTGTAATTTTTTTCTTGAAATTTTTTTAAAAAATCTTCTAAATCATTATTTTCTATCTTGATATTTTCAGAATTATTATTGTCAGAATTATTATTTTCAGAATTATTATTTTCAGAATTATTATTTTCAGAATTATT
>JACCDW010749884.1_pt1 | contig 10202 bp, 6 predicted proteins | sample 7449781 | NCBI WGS metagenome assembly JACCDW01 (sample SAMN15323449, study PRJNA562643) | freshwater metagenome | isolation source: river surface water | place: USA:Blue River Watershed | collected 2017-08-18 | reverse complement strand
TTTTGCGGACCTTGGGTTTGGGGTCTTGGATGCGATGGTCGAAACCTGTGCATACGTCCTTCAGCCCGAGAGCTTGAACGAGAAATGAGAGACTCGGTCGTCGCATACAGAATCATGAGCCGCATCCGATCGGCTGACACGAAGGCCGAGATTGCGCTTAGATCGGACTTGTTCGGCCGTGGGCTTCGGTTTCGCAAGAATGACCGGCGCCTTCCTGGTGTGCCGGACACTGTGTTCTCAGGCTCACGCGTCTGTGTTTTCATCGACGGGGATTTTTGGTACGGGCGCGAATGGCGCCGCCGCGATCACCTTAGCCTTCGGCACGAGTTCAAGACTAACCCGGATTTTTGGGTAGCCAAGATTCAGGCCATGATCGCGAGAGACAGGGCGCGCGCCACCTCGTTGCGGGAATCGGGCTGTCGTGTCCTGAGGATTCGGGAGTCAGATGTAATGAGCAGCGTTACCAGAGCGGCTGACCGTATGGAAAAACTTCTGTCGGTAAAGCCGAGACGAAAATGAGCAAAGGCCGCGCTACTTCTATATTCCTGATGAGCACCAAACCCCTTGGCGGGATTTGGGTGGCGCCCCGTGCTTACAACGGCATCAATCGGAGCCAGCGCTGGGAGGTTGTGGGCAACAAGTTGCGCTGGGAGCCGAGCCCACCACTCGACGCCCATCTTCGCGAACCCACCATTCAGAGGCTCATGACGCTAGCCATAGCCCAGGAAGAAAAGGGTAATCGCTCATTTCTCAAGCTAAGTGGAACCACCAAGACCGGTATTACTTGGTCGCTCCCGCCGGTCGGCTCGTGCCCCATTATCGATGAGACCTGTGGTGGCTGCTATGCGTTGGATGGGTGGTACCGGACCAACCTCGCAGCGCAATACGGCCGAGTAAAGCGGCAGGAATATCTTCAAGCTCTAATCCGCAAAGGGGATTTGCGCGATTGGGTGGAGTGGATTTCAACGCAAATCAACAAGCTTAAGGCGGTCGAGGCGTTCCCAGACCACGTCTTAACCCAACCATTGAAAGCACATCTTGAGTCAAGAGGCATCGATGGTCCCGTGGCGTATTTTCGTTGGCATGATTCCGGCGATCTGTTCCACTCTGATTACGCCCGAGCGGTTTTTCAGGTCTGTGACCAAACGCCCCGCGTGTTTCATTGGATGCCCACGAGGATGGGGCCAATGATCGCTTCTATCGCCCGACAAGGCGTGGCCATCCCCGCAAACCTGACCATTCAGGTTTCTGCGCACCGTGATGGCAAGAATGAGGCGGCCCAAGTCGAGGCAGTGAAACAGATCAACGTTGCCCAGCCACGCGCGCGCGTCGGTTTGACATACGTTTTCAATGGCCCTGCGAGCAGGGAGGTGGATATGACTCAGTTGCGTCAAGAATTCGGCCCCACAGCCAGTCTTTGCCCGGCTACCGTCGCAGAAAAGAGTGAAGACCGTGTGTGCGACGGCTGCCGACGTTGTTGGGCTCAGGCTTCTATCAAATCCCCAATTATTTATGCGGTGCACCGTGGTAACTAAGAAAAACGGCGCGCAATTAGCGAGGAGCAAGCCGCCGGACCCAACGGAGAAACAGGGGCTCACCGTTGTCTCATTATTTGCTGGGGCCGGGGGGCTAGATATCGCAACCTGTCGGACTGGTCATATTGGCAGGCTGTTCTCCACGGACTCCAACAAAGTCTTCCTTCAAACCGTCATCGATAATATTCAAACCCATTTCCCCGCCGTACGCCACACACACTTAGTGGTCGACGCACATGACCTAAGCGGTGCCGTGATTAGAAAGGCGTTGGGAATGGAGAAAGTTGATTTGGTCGTCGGTGGCCCACCTTGCGACGACTTCACATCAACTGGAAGGAAGAGAGGATCTGAGGGGAACAAGGCACCGCTTGTATTTCAATTTTCCCGCCTCGTCGATGAAATTCGTCCGAGAGCGTTTCTGTTCGAGAATGTTCCCAATTTGAAGAAAATGTGCGGGCCCTTCTTTGATACGTTGCTGGAGCAACTCACAAATTACGGATATACGCTAAAGGTCACCGTACTTGATTCCTCTACCTATGGAGTGCCGTCAATACGAAAGCGGCTTTTCGTCGCGGGGTTTGATGAACAAAATCTAGCGGAGCGCTTCCAGTTTCCACCTGCCACCCACGGTCAACCATCGTCGACACCAACGCTCTTGGAACCTTTGGAAAGCCTTCGCGCATTCGTGAGCGTAGGCGACGTGCTGGCCGATTTGCCGGATATCACGGACCAAAGGGCTGCGAACCATTTGAATCACACCGGACGCACGCACAGGCCTGGGACAATAGAACATTTAAAAACTGTGCCACAAGGTGTTGCTGTCCAAAAGTCCTACCGTTATCGCGCGCCTTGGAATGGTCTTAGTAGGTCGCTAACGGCAGGAGTAGATGATGCGACGAAATCCTACATTCACCCGATTTATCATCGTGAAATGTCCGTACGGGAATACGCACGCATCCATGGGTTTCCGGACTCCTGGGAATTCAGTGGCAACCATCACAATGGTATCAAGCAAGTCGCAAATGCCGTGCCGGTCCAACTTGGGACGCCCGTTGTGTTTTCAGTTGTCGAAGCATTGTTAGGAAGGGCTAGTCGATGAGCACAGCAATATTCATACGGCTAACTGGACAAGACGACAAGCAGTCTGGCCTTGCGGAGTGCATTTCGGCAATTGCCGCCGGACTCGATCTGAAGGAATCAGTTTTCCTTAGGAAATTAAGCGTCTTTCAGAGTCTGCCATTCCATACACTCGGCTACTGGGTGTCTCCGAGGATCGCTGGGGTATTTGCAGATAGCGATCAATTTGAGGCTTCAGATCGATCCGCGAAACAAGGCTTGGCGACTGCTGACGACTTCCGGTTTGTTCGTCTTTGGTGGGAAGTGCCGCCAAGAAACGTTATCAAACCTCAAGCGCAGGAGGGGTCTCACGATAACCTGATGTTTCGCCAAGATTGCCTAAGACAAGCGGAGCAGAGTAAGACATGGGCGCCATTTGCAAAGGGCGGTGCTTACTCGCCGTTTTTCGCAGATATTGCGCTTGTAGTTAATTGGCGGCGGGATGGTGTTGAGATTAGAAATTTTACAAATCCGAAAAACAATCGGCTCGCTTCGAGACCCCAAAATACCGATCATTTTTTTCTGCCTGGGCTGACATGGTCGTTGAGGACTGCTAAGGGAGTCACTTTCAGGGCGCTTCCCGCGGGCTGCATATTTGGGCACAAGGGGCCGGCTGCCTTCGCCGATGACCCCTTGTCATATCTCGGTCTGTTGAATAGCCGACCATTTAAGGCTTTGCTTGGCATGCACATGGCGGTCGGATCCTATGAGGTAGGGGTCATCAACCGTAATCCCGTGCCGCGCAACATCCCGGAAGATGTGAGCAATCTTGCCTTAAGGGCTTTCTATGCGCGCCGAGATTGCCTTCGTGTGGATGAGACGGATCATTGCTTTTCCGTGCCAGCCATTCTCCGGCGGCCAAGGGGGACACTAAGAGACGCCACCGCTGCTTGGCGCGAGGAAGCGTCTAGTGCAGAGCGCTGTTTGGCCTTATGTCAGCGTGAGTTGGATGTCACCGCGATGCAACTCTACGGATTTGACACCGCTGATTTGGGGGCTCTTGAAGCCGCGTTGGCTAGCCAAGCGTTTGGTATTGCAACCGATCAGGAAGACGAAGTGGAGGAAGACATCGGAGCTTCCGATACAGGGCTTACTGCTCAGTTGCTCGCGTATGCCATCGGTGTGGCCTTCGGTCGTTGGGACATCTGCGTTGCAATGGAAGAATCGAGGGAGCGAACTCTTCCCGGCCCCTTCGACCCACTGCCCGTCTGCTCCCCGGGGATGCTCCAAGGTCCGGATCGTATGCCTCTGGAGCCCGAGCGAGATGGCGTGAGGAAGGTAAATAGGCAGTCGCCATATCCCATTGCTATACCTTGGGATGGTCTACTTGTGGATGACCCGAATCATCCGCTCGACATTGCTCGCCGCGTTCATGAGGTCATAGAAATCATCTGGAATGACCGGTCGGAGGCGATTGAGAATGAGGCCTGCAAGATTCTTAGTGTGGCATCGTTGCGCGAGTATTTTCGTAAGCCATCCGGATTTTTTGCAGAGCACCTTAAGCGCTATTCCAAGAGCCGACGTCAGGCACCCATTTATTGGCCGCTCTCAACCGCCTCCGGTAGCTACACTGTGTGGCTCTATTACCACCGCTTTAGCAAGGACACGCTCTACAAGGTACTCGAGCACGTCAAGAAAAAGATTGCTCACGAAGAGCAGCAGCACACTCACCTACTGGCGGAGGGCGGGTCAAGCCCTTCTGCGGAGTGGCGCAAGACGCTGACCGCCAAGGTCGAGTTTGTGACGGAGCTCAGGTCTTTCTACGAGGAGGTGGCGCGGGTCGCGCCGCTTTGGAATCCTGATCTTGATGACGGCGTGGTCGTTACCTACTCGTTGCTTTGGCGCATGATTGCTTACAAGCCCTGGCAGAAGACCGTAAGAGCGTGCTGGGATGAACTTGCCGCCGGCAAGCACGACTGGGCGCGCCTCGCCATGCATTTGTGGCCCGATCGCGTCGTGCCCAAGTGCGCGATGGACCGTAGCCTTGCCATCGCTCACGGTCTTGAAGGGATATTTTGGGTAGAGGCTGCGGACGGCAAGTGGGCGGCGCGTGCGACTCCGCTCAAGCCGATTGATAGCATTATTCGAGAGCGCAGTTCGCCCGCCGTCAACACAGCACTGCGAGGTCTTATTGAGCCGCAAACCGTGTCGGGCAATAGCCGCACTTCCGGTCGTCGCAAAGCAACGCTTACTGGCAATCGGAAGTGAAGCCGCCAATGCACCCATTACACGAATACATTGCTAAGCAGCTGGCCGAAAAACTGAAGAGCAGGCGGCTTGTTGTTTGGTACGACGCGCGATGCGAGTTCACCCCTTTTATCGACGAGGTGCGCGGTGGTGAGCGAGGAAGCCGCGAAGCGGTGCCGGTTTCCATTGGGGCCGTTTCGGCGCGGCTGGCGGAGTATGACGGTTCGATGTTCGAGCTTCGCGCACTCGTGGAACCCCTGGTCTGCGGGGACGTGCCCGAATGTGTCGTCCTCTATTTGGCTGGCTGTGAGCGGGACCGCCATGGCTCTGTGCTGATGGAGCTCGAGAAAGCCGGTGAGTGTTATGAGCCGCAGCTGAAGCGGCAGGCACGAAATGTTCTGCGGGAGCGGTACACCGACGGTGTCATTGACGAGATGCTTTCCCCCGAGCACGTCACCTACGACGACATCGCGCGTGCATCGTCGGACACGTCCTCAATGGAGCCGCCCTCGATTCTCAAGTCGATTTTCCATGACAGCCCCGGGCGAGATGGGATGCTTGCGGCGTGGCTGGAGAGCGATGCGCTCGACGCGGAGATCGACGCCAAGGAGGCAACCCGTGAGCTCGTTAAGCTTATCCGGTCGCGGCTTGGCCTAGAGCCCCCCGATGACGCGGGGCTCCCGAAGCTTCGCTCTATCACGCTTCGGTACGTGCTCGCGAGCGAGTTCAGGGGGGACCTGCGCTGTGCCCCACCGGCAAGTCTCGACGCGGTCCCCGCACCAAAGGCTAAGGACGAAGAAACCGCGGCGCGCGAACTTGCCCGTCAGCTTCGCACCAGATTCCCAAACAGCTACCCCGCGATGGCTGATCGCGTAGAAGCCGAATTGGGTCTTCGTGACGCCAGATTGCCGGCGAACGCCTTGGGCTCGATCGACACGTTTCGCTTTGAGGAGCGCACGCTGCTCGCGTATTGCGGGAATCTCGTGGCAGCAAAGAAGTTCGATCAAGCCCTGGAAATCATCAGTGGGCGGGAGCGCAGCTTCTGGCTTGATCACGACGTCGCACGAAAGGCGCAATGGGAGGCCTGCCGCCGCATGGCTGAGTTGGGAAGCTTGGCAATGAACGTGCGCGCAGCGGTTGGCAAAGCTGTTGGCGACGCAAATGCCTGGGTTGCTGCCTACGTGTCTACGAACGGTTGGTTCCGTATGGACCAAGCGCAGCGGCGTCTTGAGGCATGGGTGGCGACTCTCGACGACGAGCCGGAGGAGCGCTCGCTTGGGGTTGTTCGAGGCGCTTATGAGGATGCCTGCCACGCAATGGCCGACGGGTTCACAAAGGCACTTATAAAGGCGAATTGGGCAGCGTCTGCGTCAATACATCAGACACATGTCTACAGTGAGGTCGTCTCTGAGCGCCCCAAACCGGTCGCCTATTTCCTCGTCGATGCCATGCGTTTCGAGATGGGTGTGGAACTTTCCGAACGGTTGCCGAAGACCGCGGAGGTAAATATTCGACACGCCGTCGGTGCGCTACCTAGCATCACACCGATTGGCATGGCGGCGCTTCAGCCAGGAGCGTCAGCAAGTTTTAGTGTCGTCGAGCAGAGCGGCAAGCTAGGTGTGCGCATTGGCGATGCATTTCTTCCGGATCTTGCGGCTCGTAAGAAATTCGCATCCGCGCGGGTAGCAAAACTAGCCGACCTTTCATTGGACGAACTCCTGAGCCTCCAACCCTCGCGGCTTGCAAAGAAGATCGACGGGGCCCAAGTCATCGTGGTTCGCTCGCAGGAGATCGACCACGCTGGGGAGGCAGGATTCACATTCCAGGCCCGGCAGGTAATGGACACTGTTATCGACAATCTCGCGCGGGCGATTCGAAAGCTTGCAACTGCCGGTGTCGAGAACTCGGTTGTTTCGGCGGACCATGGCCATCTTTTCTTTTCTGCTGATCGGGATGAATCGATGCGCACAGATGCGCCAGGGGGTGGGGAAGTTGAGCTTCATCGGCGTTGCTGGATAGGGCGGGGCGGCGCGACGCCTGCCGGATGCGTTCGCGTTCCCGCGTCTTCCCTGGGGTATGCCTCTGATCTTGACTTCGTTTTTCCAGTCGGCGCCGGCGTGTTCAGGTCGGGCGGTGATCTTGCTTTTCATCATGGCGGCCCCTCGTTGCAGGAGTTGATCGTTCCAGTATTGACTGTGAGGCTCGCGCTTCGCGAGACAAGACAGCCCACTGCGGGGCGCGTGAGCGCCACTGGGTTGCCGGCGGCTGTGACGAACCGAATCTTTACCGTCATGCTCGAAGGGGATTTGCTGAGTTCTGAGCAGGTTGTCCGCCCGCTACTTATGTTCTCTGGGCGCCAAGTAGGTGCGGTCGGTATGGCAGTTGAAGCGGAGTTTGATCGAACCACGGGATGCGTGAAACTCCAGCCTGGTAAGCCGACATCAATTGCTTTCTTGCTATCGGACGAGGGCGCGACGTCAATTCGGGTCGTAGTTCAAGACCCAATGAGCGACGCGGAGCTCTACCGATCCCCCGCCGATATCCCGGTTCGACTAGGAGTTTAGACTATGAGCAACGGAACATCCCTGACACGAGACGCGCTCGATGACAAAGTGAACCGGCTATTTGCTGGAAAAGTAGTGCGCAAGGATCTTGTCAGAAAAGTCAAGGTGGGTGCGAATGTCCCCGTCTTCGTGCTCGAGTTCCTCCTCGGGAAGTACTGCGCATCGTCGGACGAGGTCGCTATTCAGATGGGATTGCAGGTCGTCAATGACACGCTGGCCGACAACTATATTCGCCCGGATGAGTCGACGAAGGCGCAGAGTAAAGTCAAAGAGAAGGGGCGTTACAGTTTTATCGACAAGGTTAAGGTGCGTTTGGTCGACTCCGACTATTGGGCCGAGGCGGTCAACTTCGGTAGCAAGTTTCTTCACATTCCTGCGCAGTACGTTCGCGACTTCGAGCGGCTGCTGATGGGCGGTGTCTGGTCCCAGCTAGATATGCGGTTTGAGTACGACGAGGAGGCCAAGGGAAAGTACCCGTTTTGGATCGATAAGCTCACGCCTATCCAGATCGCGACCTTCGATCTCGAGGAGTACCGCCGCATCCGTCGTGACTTCACGACGGATGAGTGGATTGACTTGATGGTTCGTAGCATGGGCTACGAACCTCGCGAAATGCCTCGCAGGCTCAAGCTTCACTTGCTTGTTCGGCTTGTCCCTCTTACGGAGCGTAACTACAACCTTGTCGAACTCGGCCCGCGTGGCACTGGCAAGAGCTATGTTGTGCAGGAGGTCTCTCCCTACGCGGCGCTCCTTACTGGTGGGACCACAGTCGCCAACATGTTTGGGCACATGTCCGGGCGACAAAAGGGCATGGTTCAGATTTGGGACGTCGTCGGGTTCGACGAAGTCGCCGACCTTCAGAAGATGCCGAAGGAAGTCATTACAACCATGAAGACTTATTGTGAGTCCGGCACGTTCCAGCGAGGCCAGGAGGCCGTCGCTGGCGATGCGAGCATCGCGATGTTCGGCAATACGAACCAGCCGATCGATGTGATGGTGCAGACCGGCCATCTGTTCGCGCCGATGCCGGATGTTATACGCGACGATATGGCGTTCATCGACAGGTTGCACTTTTATCTCCCTGGCTGGGAGATCCCAAAGATGCGAAATGAGCTGTTCACCGACCACTACGGTTTCGTGGTCGACTATCTCGCCGAGGCGCTCAGGGAGATGAGAAAGCACAATTTCACGGAGGTGATTGACCGGCACTTCTCACTAGGTGCTCATCTCAATGCGCGAGACCGTAAAGCGGTGCGAAAGACAGTCTCTGGATTGATGAAAATCCTCTTTCCGCACGGTGAGGTGACGCAGGGGGATCTGGCGGAAATCCTCGAGTTCGGCCTTGAGGGTCGTCGACGCGTAAAGGAGCAGCTAAAGAAGATGGGATCCTTCGAGTACTACCACACATCCTTCAGCTACACCCTGCAAGAGACCGGTGAGGAAAGATTTGTCGGCGTGCCCGAGCAGGGCGGCCGCGACCTTGTATCTACTGACCCACTTGCGCCGGGCACGGTTTACGCGGGTGGTGTCACATCTGATGGCACGGTCGGGCTTTATCGAATCGAAGTTTCGGTTTCAAGCGGAAACGGTAAGCTCAAAATGGCGGGCGGTATCTCCGGCGCCATGAAGGAGTCTCTACAGCGTGCCTTCAGTTACGTTCAGACGAAGAAGGCCGAATTTGGAATTGCTCGAGATCTCGACATAAGTGACTTGCATGTTGAGGCAATTGATCTTCTTGCAAATCGCGTCGAAGTAGAGTTGGGCATTGCATTTTTTGTCGCCTGCTATTCAGCTCTACGCAAAGCTCCGGTTACCCCCGCGCTCTTGGTGCTCGGCGACATGAGCGTTCAGGGAAACATTAAGCCACTACGCTCGCTTACGGAGCCGCTTCAAGTGGCCAAGGACAACGGTGCAAAACGTGCCCTGATTCCCATCGAAAACAAACGCAATTTTCTCGATGTCAGTGCGGACATTATGGAGCATGTAGACCCGATTTTTTACGGCGATCCAAAGACTGCGGCGATGAAGGTATTGGGGCTATCGTGAACGCACATTTAAGATCGTCGACTCTCCTTTAGGCAATCCTGATTAGAAATCTGCCTCAGTAGGCTCAGGATTTGAACGGACTACTTTAGTCGAAAATATGCGCCCGCGGCTATTGACAGCGAGGTTTTGAGAGAGCAGAATCCAATTTGCATTGAGAGTCTGGGCTGACGCCCAACACCAACCTGCCACATCCGGGCAAGGTGGTTAGCCAATTGGCGATGTGACCGGTAACGGTAACCAAGCGGAAAGCGTCAGCCCTCTCATCCAAAGAGGGCTTTTTTTATTTCCGGCCCACTTCACCTGTTCTTTAACAACTTGGAAGGGGTAAGACATGGCGAAAGTCATTGAAAACGGACGGTTCACGTCCGTCGTGGTCGAACACCAAGGTGATCAATTCAACATCTGGCGGTTTAATCGAGATCAGCGGGAGTACGAGGTGTTTTGAAATCGAAGGGGTGGGTTATCCATCACCTTTTCGGGCGAGGATGCCGATGAACTTGAAACTGATCTAAAGGCGGTAAACGCTGGACTGCTATCCAAGCAGGATCTGGAGAGCAAACTGGCAGCAAAGATCGATGGGTTTTTGGGTTCCATCGAGCAGTAAATCGAATCGGGAGGGGCAACCCCTCCCGCCGGGGGATTTAGATCCAACTTGCCAGCCCGGGCATATTGCAAAAACTGGCTAAACAGGAGAAACGAGATGAGTAAACTGAATTGTAAGGCCGGTGATTTGGCTATCACTGTACGTGCAGAA
>JACCDW011174051.1_pt1 | contig 10206 bp, 10 predicted proteins | sample 7449781 | NCBI WGS metagenome assembly JACCDW01 (sample SAMN15323449, study PRJNA562643) | freshwater metagenome | isolation source: river surface water | place: USA:Blue River Watershed | collected 2017-08-18 | reverse complement strand
TGCACAGTTCGGGTAACTAGGCAGGAGGATTGCGCTCCGACTTCAAACTAAACGGCAAGCGAATCGCCGCCCATAAAATTGCACTTAGGTTGGGAGAGTTGGGCGCCTAAGTGTAGACATTACGGATTGTAACGTGGGCGGCGCTGGGTCACGGTGTCGCCCACCGATGCCCTATAGTGTCTTCAAGCGGGACGGGGATCCCGCACCACACCCTAGGACTCATGACCGTCACCACCACTCGCCGCAGCGCCGCCGATCTTATCGCCCTTGGCGCACTGGGCGATGCCCGGACCTTTACTGTAGTTTGCAAGGGGGAAACTATCATCTTTGAATCTACTTTTATGGACGACACTGCGTGGGATCTTATGTATTACGTGCCCGGCAACTTCGCCCGTAGTTTGTATGAAGCGGAGCGTTTGAGCGAAAAGCAACTCGCTTGGGTTCATAAGTTGGCAGTGGATTATGCTGCACAATACGCACCCCAGAATGATAATAAGGTCTCGCAATTTGAGGCGCTATTTAATGCGTTTGAGGCAGCGAAGGCGAAGGGTGCTAAGCGTCTGACGCTGCGATTCGCTGGGGTTAACGTTAAACCTAACAGGGATCTCACCGCTCTGTGGGTTACATCTCAGACCGAATCTGAGATGGGAGAGTATGGCATGAAACCGAAATACCTTGGCAAGGTAACTAAAACCGCACTCGATTCCCGCCTCTCCGATGATGTGAAAGCAGTGCTATTAGATGCTGCTAATGATCCCCTTACCGCTGCAATCCGTTACGGTAAGGTGAGCGGGGAGTGTTCATGCTGCGGGCGTGAGTTAACCGATCCGCAGTCAATTGAACGGGGGATTGGACCTATCTGCGCCACTAAGTTCGGTTGGTAAGTTACACTGGGGGAGGCGCAATCCTCCCCCCTATCTTATTCGTTCGTGAGCGACAGTTCTTTATACTTAGCGGGTGCATTATTCGTTCGTGTTTGACAGTTAAGCGATCCTTATGTGGCGGTGGGGGCGGTGCGATATAAAATCAATGGGTCCCTGTAATCTATAAACGACCCAGATCGACCTTTAAATATCACTCGATTCAAAAATTTTCTCAGGGTACAACTTGTTCAAAAAGGAAAAAAACTATATAATTTGAAAAATCAAAAATAATACAGAGAGATGAAAAAAAATTCCGGAGAAAATTTTCAACCGCTACAGGTCGATCCAATTTCTGGGGAATATTACATTGTAATTCCAGAATGGGCGGTAAACGAACTCTCATGGTATGAAGATACTGAGATAGAAATAAACGTAGATGGTTCTGATTTAATCTTAACAGAAAAGGAAATTGGTTAACTTGACTTAGTATAGATAATGATGTATGATACTGAAGTAATTACACACAATTATGGCTAAAGGATTCACTGTAAAAGCAGCAAAACCACCATCAGTTCAAAAAGAACAAGAATGGGATTATAATTTAGCAAGACAGATGGTCAATGGAAAGTCCGTTGTATTTTGTCTTCCAGGCAGAGGAGTTTCTTACCTATACCTCAAGAACTTTGTACAACTGTGCTTTGATTTGGTGCAGGCAGGTGCAAGCATTCAAATCTCACAAGACTATTCATCAATGGTAAACTTTGCACGATGCAAGTGTCTTGGTGCAAATGTTCTTCGTGGACCAGACCAAATTCCATGGGATGGTAAACTCAAATATGATTGGCAACTTTGGATTGACTCTGATATTATCTTCAATACAGAAAAGTTTTATCAACTTGTTCTAATGGACAAGGACATTGCCGCAGGTTGGTATGCTACAGAAGATGGTCACACAACATCAGTAGCACATTGGTTAGATGAGGAAGATTTTCGTGGGAATGGTGGTGTAATGAACCACGAAACCGTAGAAAGTATTTCTAAGCGTAGAAAACCATTCACAGTAGACTACACTGGATTTGGTTGGGTTCTTATCAAGAATGGTGTATTTGAACATTCAGAAATGAAATATCCTTGGTTTGCACCAAAAATGCAAATTTTTGAATCAGGTGAAGTTCAAGATATGTGTGGAGAAGATGTTTCATTTTGTCTAGATGCAAAAGAAGCAGGATTTGAAATTTGGTGCGATCCTCGTATTAGAGTCGGTCACGAAAAAACAAGAATTATTTGATGAATGGTAGAAAAATATAACATCCTCTATAAGGGAAAACTCATTTATTCAAACCTTACAGAGGAACAATATTTCGATACAATGGAGAATCTGTCTATCGAATTTTATCAGACAGGTTCTCCAAGACCTGAAGATTTTAAAACTGAAATTATTGGAGATTAATTATGGCAAAAGCAGCAACTGGTTCAAAGCGTACTGGGTCTTATGTGCCTGGTCGCCCCAAGAGTACTCTTCAAGGAGCAGGAAGTAACACTAAGTATTCTGCAACTTCTCGTAATAAAGCTCGTAAAAAATACAGGGGACAAGGTAAAGGATAACTTCTAACATAATTATTTACACCTATCTTTCATAAGGTAGGTGTTTTTTTTTCAATTACCTAATATTAGAAAAAATGTCATATTTAAATCATAATCTTCCAGATTGGTCTTGTTATATCCGTAACGAATTTCTTTTCAATCATATAAAGGGTCATGGAGAAGTGACTAAGTGTGATGTTCATTGTGTCGCAAGTATAGAGAAAAGAGTTCCTTTATTTGAAGCATTTCTTGAAAATGGGGTGAATTGGACACGGCGACCTCTTCATGCTTTTTGTTGGAAACCTGATGCTATCATTGAACCTCTGGAAGATATTATGTATTGGGACTGCTTTTCTCCTTATGTTGATGTACAAAAGCGTTCTCGTCTCGCTGGATTACATGCAGAATTAATCAAACCAAACGGAAAAAAAGTTTTAGGAACTTATATGTTTACAATTGATTGGTCTTGGGAAAACAAAGGAATACCTGATCTTAATTTTTCAGAGACTCCGGAGCATAAATGTGCTCATTTATTCAAAGTAGAGACTGGAAATTACTATGCTTATCCAAATAATCGAATTATTTGGTATGATAATGCTTGGACATTCAATAGAATTGAAGAAAATCCTGGTTATGAAATTGATATGACCATTTATTCTGTTGAAAATAAGAGAAAAATTGAAACAACTGATCATTACATGTATGAAATCAATGATTTAGAACAAAAATAAATAAATTTTTTATAAAAATTAAATTGGAACACTTTTCGATGGGTAAGCACCTCCTTTTAGAGGTTTACAATGTCGATTTTAACCTTTTAAATGACATAAGTTCTCTTCAAAAAGTCATGGAAAGGGGTATAAATCGTGCTGGAATGACAATTTTGAACATTTTTAGTCATAGTTTTGATCCACAAGGGTGTACAATTGTCATTGCACTATCAGAAAGTCACGTTTCTTGCCATACTTGGCCTGAAAATGGGTGCATTGCTATTGATGTATACACATGTGGGGATGGAAATCCTAAATTAATTGCGATAGAGTTATTAAAATATCTAAATCCTTACTCTTATAATCTCAGAGAACTAGATCGTTAAATAATATAAGGAGATAGCAACCTCCTTTATAAAAGTTCTGTTTTATTTAATAAAACAGGAGCTAAAATGTCTAATTTACCAGTAGATAGAGACAAAAATTACATGTATAAAATGTGGGGAACTACAAAATTAGTCACTGATTATGATAATATTAGTGAAAGGCGAGTGATTCAAGAAATTATGCATGATACTGCACCGAAGCATGATTTCAAAAAACAAGTTGAACTTCATGAAAAAATTAGAAATGATGAAGATTATGATGATTGGGACTATGGAACAGAACCAGTTTATGGTTCTTCATGGAAATAGGCATAAATAGATAAAGAATTTTTAGTGTCCGATGACAATAACTAGGATATCTAGATCTTTCAAAGATATTAGTTTATCCTTTGATCCACATCCTGTGACAAAAGATCTTCCCATATTAAAAAATGAGACCGCGATTATCAGATCAATTCGTAATTTAGTTGAAACAATCCCAACCGAAAGGTTTTTTAACTCAACTCTAGGTTCAGATGTAAGATCAAGTTTATTTGAATTTGTTGATTTTGCAACTGCATCAGTAATTGAAGATCAAATTTTAAATACAATTTCAAATTACGAACCTAGAGTTAATCAAGTTAAAGTTTTTGTTACTCCATCACCAGATACAAACGAATTTGAAGTTACGGTTAATTTCAATGTTATCGGACAAGAAATTCCAACACAACAATTTTCATTTATACTAGAGGCAACAAGATAAAATGCCTTTCACTAAGTTTACTAATTTAGACTTTGATCAGATAAGAACCTCTATTAAAGATTATCTTCGTGCCAATTCAAATTTCACTGATTTTGATTTTGAAGGTTCTAATTTTTCAGTTCTGATCGATACTCTGGCATATAACACTTATATTACTGCATTTAATTCAAATATGGTTGTCAATGAGTCATTTTTAGACTCAGCAACTGTAAGAGAAAATGTTGTGTCTCTAGCAAGGAATATTGGATATGTTCCTCGTTCAAGGAACTGCTCGACTGCTTTAGTATCGTTTACAGTCTCAGTTCCTCCAATTTCTACAAATCCAGTTAGATACTCACCAACTATAACGTTACAATCTGGATTAGTTTGTACAGGTTCTGTGAGTGGATCTTCTTATGTTTTTTCTACACCAGACAACATCAGTGTAAATGTTGTCAATGGAGTAGCATCTTTTAATAATATAGAAATTAAAGAAGGTACATTTTTAAGAAAACAATTTACTGTAAATGGATCTTTAGATCAAAGATTTATTTTAGATAACTCATTTATAGATACTTCAACAATCAGAGTTTACGTTAAAGGTATTAGTGATTCTGGAGTTGGAAATCAATATACTCTCGTAGATAATATATTCAATGTAAATTCAGAATCAAAAATCTTTTTGATTCAAGAAGTTCAAGATGAAAAATATGAATTGCTTTTTGGTGATGGAATTTTTGGCAAAAAGTTAGAAAATAATTCAGTAATTACTGTTACATATATTGTTACAGATGGTAAAAATGGGAATGGATCAAGTTCATTTACATTTGCAGGATCGTTAACTGATTCATCAAGTAATATTGTAATACCAACGAATACAATAGTAGTAACAACTAATCAACCATCACAAAATGGTTCTGATATTGAAGCGGTAGACTCTATAAAAAACTACGCACCAAGACTTTACTCATCACAGTACAGGGCAGTAACTGTAAGAGATTATGAGTCTATTATTAAATCAAAAATTTATCCTCAAACAGAATCAGTATCTGTTGTTGGTGGAGAAGAACTAGATCCTCCACAATATGGAAAAGTTTTTATAAGTATTAAACCAAAAAATGGTACATATGTTTCAGATTTTAATAAGCAACAAATTAAAAATAAGTTAAAGCAATATTCAGTTACTGGAATTAATCCAGAAATTATAGATCTGCAAATTCTTTATGTTGAAATAGATTCATCAATTTATTATAATTACTCTCAAGTTGATACTGTAGAATCTTTAAAGGCAAAAATTTTAAGTTCACTTAGCAACTATGCAGAGTCTACAGATCTAAATTCTTTTGGTGGGAGATTTAAATATAGTAAAGTTCTCCAAATCATTGATAATACAGATTCTTCAATTACTTCCAACATTACAAAAGTAAGAATAAGAAGAGATCTTAAAGCATCAATTAATTCACCTACTCAATATGAAATTTGTTTTGGAAATAGATTTCATGTAAATTCTGCAGGAAAAAATATTAAATCTACAGGTTTTACTATCTTAGGTGAAAATGGTGTGGTTTATTTAACTGATACTCCAAATAGTGATCTAAAGACAGGAGTTATTTCGATCGTACAAGATATCTCTGCTGTTGGTGTTGCAACAACTACAATGGAGTTTAAAAATAAAGTTATTGTCAAATCTGCCGGTACTGTAAATTATGAGACTGGGGAAATATTATTAGGTGTATTAAACATTACATCGACAAGTTTACCTCAAGATATTATTGAGATACAAGCATACCCTGAATCAAATGATGTTATAGGATTAAAAGATTTATATTTATCATTTGATGTCTCAAAAAGTTCAATAAATATGATTAAAGATGTCATCACTTCTGGAGATGATACATCTGGAGTTATATTTTCTAGCAGTGATTACTACAGATCAAGTTATTCTAACGGAGAATTAAAGAGGTTGTAATATGATACAAACTGGTTTTGAGTCTAGGGTAAAGGTACAACAAATTATCAATAGTCAACTTCCAGAATTTATATTAGATGAAAGTCCAAAGACAACAGAATTCTTAAAACAATATTATATCTCTCAAGAATATCAAGGGGGAACCGTTGATATAGTAGAAAATCTTGATCAATATCTTAAGTTAGATAATTTAACTCCAGAAGTAATAGTGGGGACTACTGTTTTATCTGAAAGTATTTCCTCTACTTCAAAAAATATAGTTGTTTCTAGTACTAAAGGTTTTCCACAAAAGTATGGACTTTTAAAAATAGATGATGAAATTATTACATACACTGGAATAACAACAAATACATTTACTGGTTGCATTCGTGGTTTTTCTGGAATTACTAGTTATCATAAAGATTTAAACTCAGAAGAGTTAGTATTTTCAACATCAGTATCATCTTCACATAATACATCCACAAATGTACAAAATTTAAGTGCATTATTTTTGCAAGAATTTTACAAAAAAATTAAGTATAATTTAACACCAGGTTTAGAAAATTTAAATTTTGATTCAGATTTAAACGTTGGTAATTTTATTAAGGAAGCAAAAACCTTATACAAGTCAAAAGGAACAGAAGAATCATTTAGAATTTTATTCAATGTTTTATTTGGCGAAACACCAAAAATAATTGATCTTGAAAATTATCTTATAAAACCATCATCTGCAACTTATTTGAGAAGACAAATAGTAGTTGCAGAATCTATTTCTGGAAATCTTTCTAATCTTGAAGGACAGACTATTACTAAAACAAAAGACAGTAAAAGTACAGCATCTATCTCAGAAGTTGAAATTATACAGAGAAAAGGAAAAACTTATTATAAACTACTGCTTTTTGTTGGATATGATGATGCATATCCAACAGTTACTGGATCTTTTTCCATAACTGGAAATACTAGAAATATTAATTATGTTAGTGCTGGTAGTTCAATAATTACAGTAGACTCTACCATAGGGTTTCCAAATTCTGGCAAAATTTATGCTTCAGATAATGAAATTACATATACTAGTAAAAGTGTCAATCAATTTTTTGGTTGTTCTGGAGTTATAACTGGTATTTCTACATCTTCTGTAATTAGATCTGACGAAACTTATTATGGATATGAAAATGGAGATCTATCTAAAAAAGCAGAATTTAGAATAACAGGAGTTATATCAGATTATCAATCAATTTTTGAAAATTCTTTCATATCTGTAGGTGAAGAAATCAGAGTTAAAGGTGTAGGAGAGTTAATTAGAAATCCAGATACTAATCCAACATATAAAGAAATTTTTGCAAATAGTTGGATTTATAATACCAGTTCAAGATATCAAATTGATACTTTTTCTTATGGATCAATCTCTCAAGTTACATTAAAAAGTAATATTGATAAATCAAGTTTAAAAGTTGGTGATTACATTGATATACTGTCAAGAGGATCAAATAATATTATATTTTCAAATTTATTAGTAACTGGAATTTCAGGGAATCAAATTACACTAAATCAACCTTTTGAATTGAACGTAGGTTTAAATTATGATATTAGAAGAAAAATTAAAACCGTAACAAGTTCTTTAATTCCACTTGAATACGATTATTTGTTTTCTGATGTTCAAAATCTTTATAATGAAAACGATGAATTTATGTATATTGCATCAAATTCTCTACCATCATATAATATAACAAATAAAATTTTTTCATATAATGCATCTGGGGTATCTGATCAAAATACGATAACTAAATTATATTCAATTATTTCTTTTTCTTCTAAGGTTTCATTTATAACTGGTAGTGAAGTTTATTATAAACCATCAAATTCACCTATTTCTGGATTGTCTGAAGGTTTATATTATGTTGAAGTTCTTCCTGGAAATACACAAATCAGATTATATGCATCAAGATCAGTTATTGGATCCTCAAATTATCTGTACTTTGGAAATTTAACTGTAGGTACACATAATTTCACTTTAAGTTATCAGAAAGAGGGCGTAATATCTCCACAAAAAATACTAAGGAAGTTCCCATTAAGTATTATTAAGAAAAAAGGAGGATCCGATTTAACATTAGCAGGATCTGTCGGAATGTTGATTAATGGTGTTGAAATTTTAAGTTACAAGTCTAATGATAAAATTTATTATGGTCCTTTAGAAAAAGTTAATGTATTAAATGGTGGTAAGGAATATGATGTTATAAATCCTCCAGTATTATCCATTTCTGATGGAAATGCTTTAATTCAACCAGTAATCAGTGGTTCAATTGAAAAAATTGACGTAACACCACAAGATTTTGATATAGATGTTGTAGTGTCTATATCATTTACTGGAGGAAACGGAAAAGGGTGTTCTTTCAATCCAATAATTGAAAGAAAAAGAAGAGAAATTGAATTTGATGCTAGAGAACTTGGATCAGGTGGTGGTGTAGATATAAATTTTGAAACTATAACATTTAAATCAAAGCATGGTCTTATTGATGGTGAAGCAATTATCTATCGACCAGGAAGAAATTCTCCATTAGGAATAGGTTCTTTTGGTGGTAATAATTTCGGAACTGGAAAAACTTTAAAATCAGAATCAACATATTATGCAAAATATATCAGTGATACTACAATTCAATTATATCAATCATATAATGATTATATAAGTGGAATTAATACTGTTGGTTTTACTACTGTAGGTACATCTGGAATTCAAAAATTTGCTACTGAACCAAAAAATACCCTGACAGAAATTAAGGTAATTAATGGTGGATTTGGATATACAAACAGAAAACTTAGAGTTTCTCCCGCAGGTATTTCTACAACAGATCACACTATTTCGTTTACCAATCATGGTTTTGAAACTGGAGAACTTATAGTTTATGAATACGAAACTACTGGAATAATCGGACTATCTACACTAAACCAATATTATGTAATAAAAATAGATGATGATAGATTTAGAATAGCAAATGCTGGTGTTGGTGGCACATATTCAACAGATTTCCAACGACAAAAATATGTAAAATTTAATAGCATAGGATCTGGATATCAAATTTTTAATTATCCAAAAATAATTCTCAATGTAGAATATAGTGCAGTTGGATTAGGTAGTACTCAATTTAGAGGAATTATCGGTGCAAATCCAATTGTTAGGGGAAAAATTTCAGATGTTTATGTTTATGAGTCTGGAGTAGGATATGGTTCATCTATTTTAAACTATCATAAAAAACCATCTATTTCCATTAAAAATGGAAAAGATGCACAATTGAAACCAGTTATAGTTAATGGAAGAATTGTTGATGTTTCCATTCAATATGGTGGTTCTGAATATTATTCAGCACCAGAAATAAAAGTCATTGGAGATGGTACAGGTGCCTACTTGAAACCTGTAGTGGTTAACAATAAAATTGTTGATGCAATCATTATAAATTCTGGGGTAGGATATTCCTCTTTAAATACATCTATTGTTGTAGAACCTTCTGGGAAAAATGCAATTTTTGACCCTATTGTTAGATCAATAACCGTTAGCAATAATGTTTTATATAATGATATTGATAATACAACATTTGCCTCTAATGAAATAATTGGACCTTCATATAATAAATTGCAATATTCAGTTTGCGGATATTCTGACCTCATTCAAACATTTTTTGGCGATAATGGTTTATCACACTCTCCATTAATCGGATGGGCATATGATGGAAATCCAATTTATGGATCTTATGGTTATTCCGATCCTAATAATAAAAACTCATCTATTAAAAAATTACTTTCTGGTTATACACTAAAAACCAGTAATATAACTAACAGACCATCTGGATTCTCTGAAGGATTTTTTGTAGAAGATTACCAATTCACCAACTCAGGAGATTTAGATGAATACAATGGAAGATTTTGTGTAACTCCAGAATTTCCCAATGGTGTTTATGCTTATTTTGCAACATCTATTATTGATTCCAATGGAAATAATGTA
>JACCDW010804291.1_pt1 | contig 10209 bp, 13 predicted proteins | sample 7449781 | NCBI WGS metagenome assembly JACCDW01 (sample SAMN15323449, study PRJNA562643) | freshwater metagenome | isolation source: river surface water | place: USA:Blue River Watershed | collected 2017-08-18 | reverse complement strand
GTGCTCAGGCCGCTTTGTATCCACTGGCCTGTGCCGTTGTTGCCGGTAACACTGGCCGACACCGCGAAGGCCGCTTTGTTGGCGGCGCACCCGCTGTCGTAGAGCGTGTGCAGGCAGCTGGCCTGGTACAGGTTGCGGGGCAGCTTGCTGTTGAGCAGCTCAAGCAGGCTTTTGATGTCGCCCCTGAGCTCTGAGCGCTTGCCCGACATGTCAGACACCCGCCCACTGAACAGCACTACCGCGCCCACAGGGGGGTGCGACCAGTCGGTCAAGAAGGCACGTTGCAGCAAGACGTTGGCACCATCGAGCGCCCCCTTGAGCGCGGAAGGGATGAAGGGCTGACCGTCGAGCTGATGGTCATCGTCTGTACTTGACGCCATAACGGTGATGTCGAGCGTGTCCACCTCAAGCCCCAGCACGGTGCGCACTTGGCCGCGCCGAATGAGGGGACCACGGGCGCTGAAGGTGTGGCCGTCGTGCGCAATGTCAATGCCTGAACCGGTGTAACGCAGCACCGTGCCTGATGCCAAGGTGATGGTGTACAGGTCGGCCATTAGAAAAGTTGTACTGCTGTTGAGCAGCGCAATCAGCTCGGGGGTCTGACTCTTCATGTGCGGTCTTTCACGGTCTGGATCTCGATCTTTTTGAGCGCCCACAGCTGGTGCAAAAAGCGCTCGAAGTCAGCGCTGTCTTGCACGAAGCGCACGCGGTAGTAAAAATCACCCGTCCAGCTGAGCACTTGGCCGGGTGTGATCGGCGTAAGAAAGGTGACCAGTCCATCAACACCCAAGGTGTAGTGCGTGCCCGCCGTTTGGGGTACACCGTTGACCGAGATGACAACTGCGCCCGAGCCCGAGAGTTTGGGGGCCAGCACTGGCTCAACAAAGCCGCCATAGGCGCGCACCAACTGGTATTGCGTTTGACCCGCAGCGGCGAGGCCGAAGGTTTGATTTAGCGCCGAGCTGTCTTCGGGGTCAGCGTAAAGGAAACTGTCGAAGCTGCCTTTGCGCGCATTGAAGAAGCCGACCAAGGTCTGCAACTCGGCCAGAGCGCCAGAGCGCAAGACTTCGTAGCTGAGGCTGATCTTCCACAACGGAGCGCTGTAGTAGGCCGCCCGCAGCTCGCGCCCACTGGCAGAGTGCTGAATTTTGGTGGACCACATGGGGGTCTTGACAGACCCCCACTTGAGGCCGGGCATGGAGGGGAAGACGGCTTGGCTCATGTGGCTTGGATCGGGTTAGGTTTGGAATCGGTAGTCGCGCTTCATGGTGGTGAGCAGCTTGGCCAGGTCGCGTTTGTGAACAAAGTCACCACCCGTGGTATGGATGACCACGGGCGCACCGTCGCCGCCCTGCCCTGTTGTTTGACTGCCCTGTGCAAGCGATTCGCGCAGGGGATTGGCAATGTGGGCGGGCAGCACCATTTCTTGTTCGTGCAGCTGGGTCATGGGGTTGAGTCCACGCGGGATGTCGAAGCCGCCGGAGGCGCTGGGTATGCGGGTAGTAGTGGTGCCACCACCACCCTTTCCACCACCCAAAACCATGGACATCATTGCGGCGAACGCTGCGGCAGCCAAAATTGGACCCACGTACGGGATGTTGGCTTGTGACTCAGCGGACTTTGCAGCAGCAACCGGAGCAATAGCCGCCAGCTTAGGGGCCTGCTCACCCGCCACCAGTGCGGTCGTTGTGCCTGACGCCAATTGTTGGTTGCTGATTGCGGCACCAGCCAACAGCTTATACAGCGCAGACTCTCGAATCACACGCGCAGCAACCATCGCCAAAGGCTTGGTGACCATCTCTTGCAGGAAAGCTGTCGAGATCGATTTGAAGATGCTCGCCATTCCCTCGCGCAATGTTTGTGCGCGAGTAAGCATGCCGGTTATGGCTTCACCAAATGCTGTTTGCATGTTTCCGAAGATGTTGAATTCGGGGCTTGCTTGCTGTGCATTGAGCTGATTTTTGAGACCCTTTAGCTTGAGCTGGTACTGCTGTTCAGCTTGCAAAATTTTTTCTTTTACCTCTGCATACTTCACTGGATCATCAGACTCGACCATCAAAGAAAGACTGTCTTTCAGGGCCTGCAGCTTGACAGCGTGCATACGCTCTTCAAAAAGGATCTGCTGCTGCAACAGTTGCTCTTTGGTGATGAGCCCCATGGCGAGCATGTGGTCGGCGTCTTGGCGGTCGGCTTCGATGTCGGCCAGGGCTTTGTCGCGGCGCATTTGAGCCTCGATGTTTGCAAGCTGGGCCTGCTGCTGCACTTGCTTGCGCTTTTCTTCGAGCACCTTGCCGTAAGCGGCGGCGGCTTCTTTGCTTTCGGCGCCGTACATGGCCACCGTCTTGGCATGGGCCTGCTCAGCCAGGGCGATACGCTGGGCAAAGTTGTTTTGGGCGGCTTGCTTGCGCTGGTCAAGATCGGCCATTTCGACAGCAAATGACTCAGTGCGCAAACCGCGCTCAAGGTCGCGCCACTTTTTTTCGGCGCGGGCTTTGTCCTCGGCGCTGATGCCTGCGCGGTTGGATACTTCTTGCCAGTACGCAGCCTCTTCGGCTTTGCTGAATTGACGCAAGGTGCCTTCGGCTTGGGCTGCTTTTTCAAACAGTTCGATCTTCTTGGCCAGCTCGGCTTCGTAGATAGGCATTTGAGAGGGCTCTTTGGCGGCTTTGTCTTTTTCGCCACCGATCTTGAGGGGGTCTGGCTTGCGTGCGGGCATGCCTCTTCCGCGCGCCTCGTTGCCGTAGTTGCTAGGGTCTTTGCTCGAAGCATCGGCAATGCGGTTATTTTCAAGCGCTTGCAGCTCTTTGAAGTATTGCAGGCGCTGGCGGGCCATGGTCAAGGCTTGGCTCAAGCCCGATGTGTCTGAACCAGCGGCCTGGTAGCGCTTGAGTGATGCCTCAAGGTCTGCCACTTCTTCAGAAAATGCCTTGACTTGCTCGGTGGTGTCACGAAAGCCGTTGATGGGACCGATGCCCCGAACGGTGCCCCAAAAACCACCAAACACCTTGGTGCCCAGCAGCATTTCTTCGGACAGCTTGTTGACCACTGGCAGCAAGTCGCTGACGGCGGGCATGAGGCTGGCACGAATGGTCATGCCGATTTTGTCCAAGTTGTCGTTGAACAGCCCTGCCTTTTTGGCGAGGTCTTCAGTGATGGGGTTAAGGCGCTGGCCTTCTTTGACCATGGACTCCAGGCCTTCACGTCCGCCAGAAAGCATGGGCACCATGTCCATGCCTGCTTTGCCCAGCAGTTGCATGGCTACGGCGATACGGTCGGCGTCTTGCAGGCGGGGGAAGACGTCTGCAAGGTCCAGCAAGACATCGTCCGCCTTGCGCAGTTGGCCGCTGGCGTCGGTGGCCTTCACGCCCAGCTGATCGAACAAGCGGGTCAAGTCTTTGTTGCCTTGGCCTACTTCGGACAGGCTTTTGCTGAGGGTGCGCAGACCCACGGTGAGGCTTTCGGAGCTGGCACCGCCCATCTTGGCGGCGTATTGCAGGCCCGCCAAGGACTTGACGCTGACGCCTGTTTTTTCAGAGAGTTCGTCCATGGCGTCTGCGCTTTGGATGATGCTGCCCACCAGCCCGCCGGTCATCAATGCGGGGATGGCGAGCAGTGCGCCTTTGAGGGTGAACAAGCCTTGAGACAAGTCGCTGAAGGACGAGCCCACGCCTGCTTGACCCTTGCGAGCCGCATCGACCATGCGGCGCATGGATTCTTCAAACGGGTTGATGTTGGCATCGACCCGAAAGCCGGTGATGTTGTCAGCCATGGCGTGGTTCTCTCTGTGGTTGAAGGGTTGCGATCAGTCGATCAAATCCAGCATGGGGTCGGCTGGTCGGCCATCGATGGCGCGCAGGCCTGCCATGCCTGCGGCCATGGCGATGTCTTGCTGGCTGCTGGGGGTGGTGGGTGTGGTGGTGGCTGCCATGCGGGGCGTGGCGAGGTCGGCACCGGCTTGCAGGCCCAAGAATTGGGCAATGCGGCGCAGTTGCACGGCGGGGGGCGGGACTTCGTGCCACCAGTCGCACAGGGCGAAGTAGGTGGGCAGGTCGCAGTCAGAGCGGACGTGCTGCCACGTCCACCCTGTGTTGCTCACGATGTGGGCAATGATGCGGTCCCAGCGGGTTCCCCCAGCTTGCCGCCCTCCTGAGCGGCGGGCATTGGTTGTTGTTCGGCCTCTGTCTCCAGGCGCTTGCGCAGCAGCCCCGAGATGTCGAGGCACATTTGCAGCACGTCGAGGACGTTGTCCAGACCCACATGCTCGGCCACTTGGGCGCGTTCAATGTCGGGATAGTTGCGGCGCAGGCAGGCGTGGGCGAAGTCGGTGACAAACAGCAGGTCGCGCAGTGAGAAGTTGCCACCGGTGGCAAAGGCTTCGTTGACTTTGTCGAGCTGGTCGGCCATGGCTTCGAGCGTGCCCAGGCTGGCTGAGGGCAGTGTGTATGTCACTGCCCCCAGCACCAGGGGGATGCCCTTGAGTGGTGTGGGGTTGTTCATGGCGGTCCTCAAAATTGGCAGATGTAGCCCACCGAGCCCGATGCGTCGGCGAAGGCCTCGGCATCGAAGTCGGTCATGGTGAAGTCGTCGTTTTTGAAGGGCAGGCCTTGCTTGCCCATGACGTTGGCGTTGAGCTTCATGACCAGTTTTTTGCCCATGTATTCGTTGTAGAACAGGGCGCTGAAGGTGGGGGTATAGCCCATAAGGTTGTTGCTGATGGCGAACAGCTTGCTGGCAGCGTCGCTGGCTTTGCTGTATTCGTAGCTGATGAGCACGGGCTTGAGTGTGTCAGCGGCGGCGAAGGTGTACACGCCCGTGGCAGCGTTAAGCATGTATTGACCAGCCGCCGGGGAAGATGCCACGCGGGTGAGCGCTACGCCGGTGAGTGCGTTGGTGACGCCCAGGTCGGCCACAAAGATGCCTGCGTCTGGCGGCGCAATGGTGATGGCAAAGGGGGTGGCCGGGATGCTGGCAGCAAAGTCGATCACGGCCCCTTTGCGGGCAGTGGTGGGTTGCGAGCCGAGCAACAGGCTGCCGAGGGCAGCGGCATCAAAGTCGCCGGTCTTGGCTTTCCAGCCGATCTTGGCTTTGCCACGCGCCACCGCTACTGCGAACTGGTTGGCTCCGTGCAGGGTTTTGGTCTCAAAGTCGAAGTCAACAGACACGTCTTGCAATACGGCGATGGTGACGGGGGTAGGCACTGCGATGGCGTTGCCTGCGGCGTCGGTGGTGGGCACAGCGATTAGCTTGCCTGCTCCAAAGAGGATCATGATGGGGCTCCGGGTTGTTGGACAAAAAAGTCGCGGGTGGGCGGCTTGGAAGGGAGAATGTGCAAGTGGCTTACTGCGGCGATTGCAAGTTGGCCTCTCGCATGGCGAGGGTGATCTCGTAGGTGTGGTTGGCCCAACCGGCCGTACCGTCTGCTGACTCTTTGCGCCAGTTGCTGCGCCGCCAACGCACGCGCAGGGCTTTGCCACCGAGCGATGGGTCTGACATGACCAGTGCATGTGCTGCGGCCCAAATAGACGAGGCCATGGTGCGGGCCGAGGCTTCTTGGCCTGTAGCGTCAATGGCGCTGCGGGTGTAGATGGCCATGTCAAGCTGCACTGTGACTTTCAAGATGCTGCGGGCGGGGTGCTGGTCGCCCAGGGTGTCGGAGGCGGCGTCGGTCAGCGCGATTTGGATGGCCGGTGCGTCGTCGTGGGTGTAGGCTTGGGTGCGGTCTTCATAAACACCGGTGACGCCTGGGGTGGGCGTGACGGCGGTGATGAAGGCTTCTATGGCTTGATCGATCAGGGTGGTCATGGGTGTTTAGCCTCTGGCTACCTCGAGCGCGGCCCGGCTGAAGGTGCCGTCGCCTTGTTTGCGGGGCGGCTGGTTAACCCGGTAGACGGTGCCGCCGATCGTCAGCGAAGTACCCACCGCCAACGTGGGGGCGTCGGTAGTGGTGTATTCGATGGCGAATTGGGCGGTTTGCACCGAGTCGCCAAACAGCACTTCGTCGGGCTGCACAAAGCCGACGATGAAGCCCATGTCACCCGACACCTGCGTGCGGGTGGCACGGGTGGCGAGGCCATGGGCTTCAAAGACGGCTAAAAAGCCGTGCGGGTCAAACATGGCTTGGCCAGCGGGTTAGCGCACTGCGCCGTCGAGGTAGACGGTGCCGGTGGTGCTGGGGTTGGTGGCTGCCACGGTGGCCGCACCCACCAAGGTGTTGTCCGCGGCTGTGGTGGTCATGAGCTTGGCTGTGTCATCCCAGTAGATCTTGTCGCCAACAGCCCAGGCTTGGGCGCTGACTTTGGGCAGCTGGAAGACGCCTTCGGTCATGCCTTCGACTGCTGCGCCGGAGGCGGCGGCTGCTGTGACGGCTACAGCCACCAGAGCACCGACTTTGAAGGGGGCACCCGATGCGACGGCATAGGGGGCAACGAGGGGCAGCGTGTGGCCGCGATGGACAAAGCTTTTCATGGGGATAGCTCCAAAAAATGAACAAGGAGAAAAACAAGGGAAACACGGAAAGCACAAGACCACCGCTGTGGGTGGCCTTGTGGGGGTCAGGCGGGTTTATTGGCCTGCGTTGCGGTACAGGCCGCGATGGTCAATGGCCTTGGCTGCAAACACGTGGCGAGCCTTGATCTCGACGCCGTCGATCTCGAAGCCTTCACGGCGTGTGGTGAACAGGCCGTTTTCGCCTTCGAGGTAGGCGTATTCCACAGTGTCCACACGCGCTGGGGTGCTGGCCAAGAACCACTGGTTGCCGGTGACGCGGTTGTCTACGGTCACGCTCAAGGACGTGTTGAACGCGGGGTTGATGTCCACCGACTTGGCCGCCACGAAGTTGGCGCTGGTGTATTTGAGCGCTTCGGCTTCTTTGTCTGGGCCGACGATCAGGATCTCGGGGGCCAGATTGAGCACGCGACCATTGGCACCGGTTTGCTTGCGCATGGCGGCGCGGCCTGCGGCCAGGGTTACGTCGCTGATGGCACCCCCAGAGCTAGCCAGATTTTTGTGGCTGGCGTGGAACAGGGCCACGTTGTCTGCCATGACTGGGTTGCCTAGCAGCGCAGCGTAGACCAAGTCGCCTTCCAGCGCGGCGGCTTCTTCGGCAATCATCATGGGGATGCGGCTGAAGGCGCTCAGGTCGTCGTTGATGATCGATTCCCATGTGATGGCGATGATCGCGCCGTACTTGCTCAGAGAGTACTTTTCAGCGGTATCGCTGAAGGTGGCCAACTTGTATTCGCCGCCTTCGTTGATCTTGCTGAATTGGCTCATGCCGCTCAGTTGCAGCAGCGACTTTTCACGGAAGTCTTTGTTGGTGGACTGGCGGGCCCAGCCGGTGAAGGTGCGGGGCGCTTGCTCGTAAGCGGCACGCAGGCTGCGGTTGACTGTGCTGGCCAAGATGCTGGGAAAGTCGCTGGTGGACATCATGCCTGCGTTGCGGCGGCTGTCTGCGTCGAGGTTCAGCGCGGCCATGGCGACTTCGCGGCGGGTCAGGCCGTCGGCATTGCCACCGGCAGCGGCGATGGAGCGGCGGGCCATGTCCATCAGGTCCATGCCACGGAAGTTGCGGGCACCTTCGGCGTCGATCTTGACGCCGCCGCGCTCTGTGGCACCGGGCGTGACGCGCAGCACAAGAGCATCAGACATGCGGGTGCGCAGGGTGTCGGTTTCGTCTTGCACGGTGCGGATGTTGGCCGCGCCACGCACGCCGTTGGCTTGGCTGCGCTCAGCCAGCGAGTCGATGATTTGCTTACGCGCATCATCGACCGACACGCCGGCATCGATCAGGCGGGTGGCCAGTGCGTCAGCGTCAGCACCCAGGGTGCTGCGGGCGGCTTGCACTGCGGTGCGGATGTCGGTGGCGCGTTGGCGCTCTGCCTGCACACCGGCTTGGCGGGCGGCGTCGGCGTCGACGGTGGAAGTGGCGGTGTTGTCGCCAGTGGCTTGGTTTGCTTGAGGCATGGCTGCTCCAGAGTGATTGAGGTTGCGGGTTTCGGCTGTGGCCACCGCCGTGGTGGATTGCTGAGCTGCAGCGAGGGCTGCAGGCGGTTGATCAAATGTGGGTTGGGTGCGTGATTCGCTGCGCATGGTGACTTCGGTCATCTCGCACGGGAATGCGCGCAGTTCGCGGCCATCGGGCGTTTTGAAGTTGCCACCTTCACTGCGCACGACTTGGGCGTCCATGTCGGCGGGAATGGGCACCAGCGAGTTCTCCATGACGGTCCAGCGCTTGACGGTGTAGATCCAGATGCCGTTTTCTTCGCTGGGGGCCATCATCTCCACCCGTTGGCGGGAGTAGCCCACTGAGATGTTGCGGATGACGTTGTCTTCGAGGTCTTGCACCACGCCTTTGACGCTGTCGCGGCGACTGAGCTGAGCTTGGCACACGCCCTGCCCGCCTCGGATTTCTGGCTGGTCACACACGCCCAGCTGGTCCTCCAGATCCCACGCCATGTGCGTGTTGAGCAAGGGGACACCACGCTCCAGGCGGGAGAGGTCAATCGCATCTTCAGAGACCTCCAGCACTTCCATGTAGTAGCGGCTGTTGGCCCAGTCGTATCGCTTGACGGGTGCGCCGGTGCTGAAAATGATCTCGAAGCGGGCAGCAGGTGCAAGGGCTGGTGCGTCGCCTTCAGCGCGGTTGGCTGTGTCTGCAGCCGCTTCGCGGCGCACGTTGCGAACGGCCATTTGCAAGCTGGCCAGCGGCATGTCTTGCAGACGGGTGGCCGTGGTGTTGGGAGTGTCAGGCGCGCGCGGCTGCGCGCCCGGGGCGTTTGCCTGGGGCATAGCGGATCCTTTGGTTAGAGGGGTGGTTAAGAGAAAAACTCAGCCGTCACATCACGGCCAATGCTCAGGCACAGGCTGAGGCCCAGCGCTGGCGAGTAGTAGTGCGGGGCCCGCACAAACGGGGCCAGCACGGCCTCGGTGCAAAACACCTTGTGGGCGTCTTCTTTGCCGGGCAGCATGGTGGCCAATGCGCCGCGCTTGTCGTAGCGCACACCGGCAGAGATTGCGGCGTCAAAGTAGTCGATGGACTGCTGCACATCCCACTCTGGCACGTCGGTGATGACCCAGTGCGCGGGGTTGAGCTTGGCCGCCTTGCGGCGCACGCCCTTATCCATCAGGCTGCTGGATGCCATGGTGACGGTGCCGTCGTCATGCACGGCGTGGATGGCTTCTGTGTGCGTGCAAAGGTCATATGGGCCTTTTTGGGCCAGCACGGTGCAGTGCCATCCAATGCGCGCCAGCACGCCTGGCTTGGCCGGGCCGGTGTAGTGCGCGATGATCACTTTTGCTCCAGCGGCACGGTGGTGACCCAGCGCAAAACACCCACAGCAAGCCCCACGACCGCAGTGAACCAGCCGTATTGATCGGGTGTAAAAAACCGCTGGAACAGCCCGATGTTGACTTGCAGCACGCCCAGCACTACGAGCGCCAGGCTGAGCCACATCATTTTTGAGCGCAACGCGCCGATCAACTTGTTCATTTATTACACCTTTCAAACACGTGGCGCAGCGCATACAGCCACGCGAGCCGCAACACAAAGAACCAGGCACTCATGACGACGCCTTGGTGCGTGGTGATTTGCACACCAGCCAAGTGGCCGACTACCGGAATGGACAGCCAGCCAAAAAGCATGATGCCCAGCGAGGCAACAAAGGCTTCAAGAAGTTTCATGCTGAGCCACCTTGACCACCTTGAGCCCAAGATGGGCTACGGCTTGTGGCCAGCCGCAGGTGTAGACCTTGCATGCTGAGAAAAGCGCCTGCACGGTCGCTAGCGGCACCGGCTGACCGGCCTCAACCGCAAGCGCAACCACTTGTTCAGGGTGCCCTGCGCATTCGTCGGGGCGCGGGCTGGTGCGATCCTCTTCGGGCGTAGCGTCCCAAATTTCGCCATCATGCAGTGGCAGCAAGTCGGCAAAAGCGCCCCAGATGCTGCCTGCGCTGATGTAGTGAGTCGGGGGTCTGCCACTGTCGGGCGATAGCTCTGTGACCCACATGCCAGTGCCAGATTCACCCGGCGCGGCGGCTGCGGCCAGCGCACGGGCAAGTGGCGCAAAAGCCGCAGGCACGACCATGACTCTGTGTTGCCAGTCGTTCATACAACCCCCTGAATGCCAAATTGTTTGGCGAGTGCTTTGCGGATTTTGGTGCGGATGGCGTCGGGCTGGGCGGGGCAGATGAGCAGCGCGAAATGACGCCCCCG
>JACCDW011445255.1_pt1 | contig 10210 bp, 3 predicted proteins | sample 7449781 | NCBI WGS metagenome assembly JACCDW01 (sample SAMN15323449, study PRJNA562643) | freshwater metagenome | isolation source: river surface water | place: USA:Blue River Watershed | collected 2017-08-18 | reverse complement strand
TTGTTTTAACTACAACTGGCACAGGAGCCGTAGTAGTTAACAGCAATCTAACAGTCAATGGAAACTTTTATACTCAGGGAAATATGACTGTTGATGGTATTGTTACTATCAAAGGTAACATTACTATTGGTGACGAAACTACAGATACTATTGCTATTCAAGCCGGAATTAACAGCGATTTAATTCCAGATACGCAGACATTTTTATTAACTGGCGCAGTAATTTCTAATACTACACCAGGTGTTTTAACACTACAAACTAGAGTTTTATCTGGTGTAACAATTACAGGAACAGCAGGTCAATTCAGCTGTACTTCAACAAGTCCAGCACTATATGTAGGACAAGAATTATATATTTCAGGTGTGTTTGCTGGTTCTGGTGGCATTGGCGGCTACTCTAATACACCAACGACTTATTATATTATTGCTACTAACGGAACTACAACCTTCCAGCTAAGTTCAACAAAAAACGGATCGCCTATTACTACAGTTGTTGGTACACCAACAGGATTAACTTATGCTCCGTATATGGGCTTTCCATTACAAGCAGGCATGTGGCTAAGTGGTGGAAACGTAACTCCAGGAACTTATCTTGTTAGTGGCGCTGGCAATTCTTGGACACTTAACCAAGCGGCAACTGGAACACCAACAGTAGCAACTCTAAGTTATAACTTAGGTAGCCCAAGTAAAAATTGGAAATCTGTATACACAAATATTGCTAACTTTGACAATATTAACGTTTCTAATTTCTTAACAGGTAATTTACAGTTTTCAAATAACACAATTACTAACGTTATTCCTAACGCCAACATTAATTTTAATACAACCGGTACTGGCGGCATTATTATTGGTAATATTAAAATTAATGCTAACAATATTACAAACGTTGTTAATAACGCTGTAACTACATTCAATTCAGTTGTAACTAGTGCTAGCTTTTTAGGTACAATATCTGGAACTACTTTAACTACTACAAACGTTGTAGGAACTATCACCAACGGAATGAATGTTTTTGGCTCAGGGTTAGTAGTTGGTACATATATTGTTAGTCAGCTAACTGGCTCTCCAGGCGGAGCAGGAACATACGAAGTTTCAGAAACACAAACACTAACACCAGCAGTAGCAATGACCGCTTCAATTAACGGTTATGTTAGTATCGGCGGCACTAACGGATTTGTTATTCCAGCAGGTACCACAAATCAACGTGCTGGCGCTCCTGTAGCAGGTATGATGCGATTCAATACAGACCCAACTAGTTTAGCAGTTGAAATTTATACTGGTTCAACATGGACTGGTGTAGCAGGTGTTTCAGCAGGTATTTCAATAACACAAGCAAGCGATACAGCCGCCCAGTGGGCGTTAGCATTAGGATAAAATAAATGGCAACCTCGTTTAAAAATGTATTAAGTTCAGGAGTAGGTTCAGATCCTGTGATTGTTTATAGAGCGGCAGGTAACGTTCGTGTTACTGCCATAGGTATCAGTTTTTCAAATTTAACTAACGGTTTTGTAACTGCTAGTGTTTCGGTAGTTGATCCAGCACCGCAAGGAACTTTTCAAGCTGACACTAATACCACAACAACTCCTGTAGATACTTCTAAAGTGTTGTCAAACGTAAGCTCTTTTAATAACGTATCTGTAGGTGCTACACTAACAGGCGACGGCATTCCAAGCAACACAACTGTTGTATCTTTTGATGTAAATGCTGGAACTATTACATTAAACAATAGCGCAACTGCTGCCGCAACAAATGTAACTATTTCTTTTATTGGAACTGATCCAGTTACTGCTTATTATGTTAAAGATGCTATTGTACCGCCTAACCAAAGTTTACGTGTTATTAACGGCGGCGAACGTTTAGTTATTGGATCTTCAAATAGCTTGGTATTACAGACTAATGTTGATGGATCTTGCGATGCTATTGTAAGTTTAGTTGAAATTATCTAAGGAATAAAAATTATGAGTAATCCATATTATGCTGGTAGTGTATCGTTAAACGATATTTTAGGTCAAGGACAGTCTCGTTATTTTTACGGCCTTAGAAGAGACGATCAAGGCATGTTATACTTTGGTAAAGTTGACCAAGTAACAGGAAACGATGCCATTGTTATTAACGTAGAAGGTTTGACAGAAAATAACTTTGAAGAATTTGAATACGGAGTTGATTTCTTTGACGGGCGCTTGGAAGAAGACCATACCCGTCCATTTAAAAATTTATACTGGGATCAGTATCGTTGGGATAATAAAAATATTTCTTATTATATTGATACAAATGGTATTTTTGTTGTTAGAGTTAACCAAGCATACACATATCCAGCTGGATCACAAATTAGTTAAGGATTAAACATGGCAGAATTTAAAATTGGTAGATTGCGTTATACATGGCGTGGTGTTTGGACTGCTACAACATTTTATAATAGAGACGCGGTAGTTCAACATCAAGGTAAAACATACGTTTGCCTTGAAGCACACACTTCGTCAACAAATTTTGACGCAGAATTAAATTATGTAACACCGAGCGGCGCCAGCGAACCTCGCTGGAGTCTAATGATTGAGGGTAAGACTTGGAAAGGCGTTTATACTCCAGGAACATACTACAGTTTAGGAAATATAGTAAACTACGGTGGTACAGTTTATCAATGTACAGTTCCGCATACTGCCGGCGCTACTATAACACTAGCAAATTGGACCGTTGGAATATCGTCTGCTAATTTTCGTTCTGATTGGACTTCTAACACTGCCTACGGTGTTGGAGATCAAGTTAAGTATGGCGGCGTAGTTTATAATTGTACAACAGCACACGTATCCGCTGCCACAACATCTTTAGGGTTAGAACTAAATTTAGGAAACTGGGCAGTAGCATTCAACGGAGTTGAATACAAAGGTGACTGGTCACCAGTAGTTAGATATAAACTTAATGATGTTGTAAGACAATCTGGGTCATTATGGATTGCTGTCACAGGTCATTTATCTGGAGCCGCATTTGATGATGCTGATTGGGCACTATGGCTTCCAGGAGAAAATTATAAAGAATTTTGGAACGCACTAGTTACATATGATCTTGGAGATGTAGTCAAATACGGCGGCTACTCTTATATTAGTAATATTTCAGAAAATTTAGGAATTCCGCCATCAACTAATTCCGTTGAATGGTCTTTAGTTACTATAGGTTATAATTTAAGGGGCGACTGGTTGTCCTCAGCACAGTATCGCGTAGGTGATGTTGTTCGTCGCGGCGGCCGTGTGTTTACGGCAATAACAGATAATTCAGGAACTGATCCATCAGGAGCAGTAGTAAGCACTAACTACGTTGCTACAGGTAGTTCTGGTACAACGTTAAAAGTTACTTCAACCACTGGTATTCAAAAAGGAATGTCTGTTGTCGGCAACGGATTTAGTCAACGCCAAACAGTAGTTGCTGTAGTTAGTAGTGACACATTAACTGTCAGCGAAGGTCCTAATGAAACACCAATCGATGGTACTACAATTAGATTTACAGGCATCAACGCAACAAATTGGAAATTTGTAACAACTGGAGTATCCTGGACTAATCGTTGGGAAGAAAGTGTTGACTACGGCATTGGCGACTTAGCAGTATGGCAAAATGCCACATATATTTGTGTTGCTAATCATACCTCATCAACTTTAATTAATCCGCTGAACGATACTAATAGAGAATATTGGCAAGTTTATTTGTATCATGCAAGAAAAAATGCGATGAATACAGACGGCGATCTAGTTTCTTATAACAATGGTGCCGGAGAAGCAGTTCATATAGGGGAAGAATCGCAAGTTTTAAAAATTGAAACGATGTCGCCTAATTGGAAGACTATCAATGTTATTCCTAAAGTATTTTACGTTACACCTAACGGAGTTGATGCGGCTTTAGCACAAGGCGAAACTGTTGCTCCAGGCGCCACTTGGGATAAACCGTGGGGATCTATCAAATATGCTTGTGATACAATCCGTCTAGGGTTTTATTATCAGAACGCTTCGGAATTAATTTTACAAAATAGAGCATTTTTACAAGCTGAAATATGGAATTGGATGGAGTATCAATTTGACTTAGGCACGTTGCCTCCGTTCGATACACCTGCTACTCTTGACGAAGCTAAAACTAAAAGAGATGTTGGATATATTATTGACGCCATTGCCTACGATATGAAGCGAGGCGGGAATAGTCAATCAGTTGCCGCAACTTTAGCATATTTTTCAATTGAGCCAGGCGAAAAGTTTATTACAGCCCAAGTAGAAGCACAGATGCCATACTTTGTAGCGGCACTGGAACAACTACGTGTTGAATTAGGTTACGTACTTAATAATAGCCCTGCGCCATTCAGCTATCAAACACTAAACGGCCTTTCTCTAGCACTACAAGTAGGACAAGTTGTTGATACACTAGCAAATCCAGAAGCTAATTCAGCAATTGAGTCACAAAGCCTGATCGATTTAGTTATTAATTCGTTATCAGTTCAAGACAAGGATTTGTTACCACCGCCAAACAACGGAATTACTGCTACAGTTATGGTAAAAACTGGAACATATTATGAGTCATTACCAATTATTGTTCCAGCAAACACAGCAATAGTAGGCGATGAACTTCGCGGCGCAACAGTTACTCCAAAAAATGTTATTAATACTGTAGCCATTGCTACAGATTCAGCAACAGATAGAGTACAATTAATTTCTTATAATAATGTATTAGTAGGCGAGCCTATACAATTTGTAGGAAATAATTTAGAAATGTTTGGAGGACTTGAGTCTGGAACAACATACTATGTTGCTGACGTTGACACAAGTTTAGGTATTATTTTATCTAACACACTAGGCGGAACTGCTCGACCTTTAACTGACGGTGTAGGTCAAATGACAGTCTACGGCGGCGATGCTCTACGTAATATGTTCTTGTTAAGAGACGCTACTGGATTGCGTAATATGACATTGAGCGGAATGCTAGGAACACTTGGCCCAATTAATCAGTACGAAACACGTCGACCAACAGGCGGAACATACGTTGCGTTTGACCCAGGCATGGGTCCTGATGATTCTAGTGCTTGGATTATTCGTCGCAGTCCGTATATTCAAAACGTAACAACATTTGGTAAAGGAGCAGTTGGATGTAAAATTGACGGCACACTACATAACGGCGGATTACATTCCATGGTGTCCAACGACTTTACACAAGTTATTGGAGACGGTATCGGTGTATGGTGTACTGGACCTAACTCACTAACAGAACTTGTTTCTGTATTTGCTTACTATGGTTACGCAGGCTATCTAGCAGAAGATGGCGGACGTATTCGTGCTACTAACGGTAACACTTCTTATGGTACATACGGTGTTATTGCTGAAGGCTATGACATAACGGAAGTTCCAGTTACTGGTAATGTTTATAATCGGTCAACACAAGTTCAAGCTAGTGTTCAAAGTAGTTTTGGACAAAACGCTCAGTTAGTTGCGTTAAATTATTCTAACTCTGGTTCAGCATACAATACAACAACTACTAATTTAATTAAACACAGCAATCACTTTGACGAAACATCAGTTTGGACAGATGATAATAATGTATCAATACAACAAAACGTATTAGCACCAAACGGCTACGCAGAAGGTTGGACACTAACTGGTAATACATCTGTTGTTGGCAGCGACTATATAGAGCAAGATATCGCAATTCAACCAGCTGGAGCAGCCTATACAAATATTCTAGCTACAAACATTACAGGTAGCGGTGTTAACGCAAGTTTCAATGTCACAGTAACAAGTACTGGCTATACCGTAGTTGTTAACAGCGGCGGCTCTGGATATGTTGCTGGAAACACTATGTTTATTTCAGGTAGCACCTTAGGTGGTGTTGATGGAAATAACGATTGTGTTATTACTGTAGCTACACTATCTGGTAGCGCAATCTTAACAGTAACTAATACAGGAACACCTCCAATTGGAAGTAATTTAAGTTACACTATCAGTATCTATGCTAAAAAAGGTACAGCTACTCTATTCGATTTACAAGGCATTTTCAACGGAACATCAGATAGAACTAGCGGTATCACATATAATTTTAATACTGATACAATTACACCTTATAATGTAACAGCAGGATTTGTACCAACACAATATGGCCGCACACCATTAGAGGACGGTTGGTACAGAATTTGGTTTGCTCTTAATGACTTAACAGCACAAAATGATACCTTAACTCTTAGATTATTTCCAAGAGGATCAGCAGGTGTAGCAGGTTATAATTATTTCTACGGATCTCAAATTGAATTATCTGATGCAGACTATACTCCAAGTTTCTATTTAGAAACAACAACTCGCTTAGAAACTGCCTACGCAAATTTCAAAGTTGTAGGCGCTGGCACTGGAGCAGACCTTGTTGGTAATGAAATTCGTTCAGGCGCAGTTTTTGAAACTAGAGTAACTGATCCAGGTTCTGGAGCAGGAGGTAGCGGCTACTTAACCGCAAGCAACGCTTCTCAGTTAGGAGATGAAACATACATTCAAATTGCCGGTTCAGATACTAGAACAGCAAGTGAATACATTGGTATGCGAGTGTTCATTAACAGCGGAACAGGAGCAGGACAATATGGATTCATTTCAGCATTCGATGAAGTAAACAAAGTTGCTCAAGTGTTAAAAGAATCTTTCGATCCGTTATCAATTTCTGCTTCAGAGACTACAGGCGATACATTTACAATCAATAACGGTGGCGACACTAGCAACTTGTATGTAAACCAAATGGTTCAATTTGTTCCTACTGCCTACACTACTAGTATAGCATCAGTTGGTGTTGATCAAATTGCTGTAACTGGAACTTTAGGCGGAGTTATTAATACAATGACTGTGCCAAGTACTAAACGACTACGTAGAAATATGGAAGTAACCTTTAGTGGAGCAGTTTACGGCGGCGTAACTACAAGTTTTGTCTATTTTATTACAGAAATTTTAACTGATACTACATTCCAAATTTCAACAACATTTGGAGGAACAACTTGGCAGTTATTAACAGGCACACCTGGACCTACACCAATGTACTTAAACTTCCCAACTAACGATAGTTATATCAACGGAAGTACAACAAATATGACCGCAACTATGCCAATACAATTTACAGGCACTAGTGTTGGCGGCATTCTTGTAGGTACAACTTATTACGTTAACGATGTAATTGACTCAAACACATTTTCAATTTCGTCAACAGTAGTTTCGTTAACAATAACAGATGCTGATACAGGCGGTGATGTACTTACTACATCTGACGATACTGCTAGTTTAACATTGTTTAATCCTGTTGTATTTTCTGGAGATGTGTTTGGCGGACTAGTAGAAGATCAAAGATATTATGTTAGCAAGATTGTAAACAGTACTGATTTTCAAATAGTATCTAGTTTAACACAAACTGTTGCTAGAGCAACGGCAGCTGGTTCAAACTTGATTACAGTTGATTCTACCACTGGGTTTATAGTTAATAATCCAATCGTATTCATTGGCACACCGTTTGGAGATATTATAAATGAAAAAGTTTATTATATCTTAGCTATTAACGACAGCACTTCTTTTACTATCAGTTTAACACCGGGAGGCGCCGCACTAAACATTACAACTGCAACAGGCGAATCTGTAGTTAGAACAACGCCAGCGGCAACAAATCTAGCGTCAGGGGCAGGAACTATGACTGCTACTACAACTGGCACTAAGAAATCTTTAACTAACGGTTATGGTTCTATGATTGGTACATATAAGACAAAACTATTTGGCGGTGTATCACAGGGAACTACTTACTATATTAAGACTATAAATTCTGCAGCAAATAAATTTACTGTTTCAGAATCGTTAGGCGGTCCAACATTTAATTTAGAAACTAAAACAGGAAGTATGAAATTAGGAGAAGTTGGTTGGGATCATATCAATCCTGGAACTCCAATCGAACCTGTATTAGATAGTTCAAGCGTATACTTTATTGAACCTAGAACAACTTATACAGATCCAAGTTTTGCTCAAGTAACAGGATCAGCGGTTACGCTGTCTCCAGGAACAAACTGGACAGCAATTGGTTACGGCAAAAACGCATGGCTGGCCCTTCCAAGCTCGGGCACTATTGGAGCATATTCAACTAACGGTACTTCTTGGAGCGCAATAACGTTGCCAGGAAATCGTTCTTGGAGCGCAATCACATATGGTAATTCATATTGGGTGGCTGTTAGCTCAGGCGGCACAGGCAACAGTGTTGCGGCTTATTCAAAATCTAACGGATTGGGATGGAGAACTGCTAATTTACCAACAGTGGCAACATACGGAGCAGTTGCTTATGGCAACGGAGTATTTGTAACGGTTGCTTCAAACTCGTCAAATTGTGCTTATAGTACAGACTTTGGAGCAACATGGTCTGCTGGTTCTGGTTTGCCTAACGATAACTGGAAATCTGTAGCTTACGGTAACGGAGTGTTTGTTGCTATCGCTTCAACATCAAATGTTGGCGCATACTCAACAGACGGTATCACATGGACCAGCACAACAATGCCAACTATTTCTGCTTGGAGTAGTATTACCTACGGCAAAGGCAGATTCGTAGCTGTAGCAAGTACAAGTGCTTATCCGGCTTACAGTTTTGACGGATCGACTTGGTATGAAAGCAAAATACCTCTAGCGGCTAGTTCTATTGATTATGGTCAAGGGGTGTTTGTAGCCGTACAATCTGGAAATTCAACTGCTTATACAACTGAAGATGGATTACATTGGAAGACTCGTACTGTAACATCTAGCACTTACGGAGCAGTTAAATTTGGATATGCTTCAATAACATTTGCTGGTAAATTTGTAACACTAGCTGGTTCTAATGTAGCAAGTGCTATTAGCGCAGGCTGTCGTGCTAAAGGTAGACCAGTAATTACATCTGGAATCATTACAAGTGTAAGTATGTTTGAACCTGGTTCAAATTATTCAACAGAGCCAACAGTAACATTTACAGATCCAAACGTTACAACTCTTGCTGTTGTTACACCTCGATTAAGCAATGGTTCATTAGGTATTCCTACATTTATCAATAGAGGAACTGGTTACAGTACAACTTCTACAGAAGTTTCAATTACTGGAAGCGGCTATGCTGATGCTTATCAAACTGGTTTAACAATTATATTAAACAATTTAACTAAATTACCTCAACCAGGCGATAACCTTGTTATTTCTGGTGTAAGTCAAATTTATAAAGTCACAAGTGCTGTAGCAAAGTTTGGTACTACTGTTCCAAGCATTGAGGCTAACGTTCAAGTTGCCCCAGACATTAAGATTGCCGATAGCGCAGACGAAGGAACTACAGTTACTATTCGTCAAAAATATAGCCAGTGTCGTCTGACAGGACATGACTTCTTAAACGTGGGCTTTGGTAACGTGGATCAGGCAAACTATCCTGGATTACCAAGCGATACAGTTTTAGCACCGCAAGATCAAGCAGTTGAAGTAAACTTTGGCCGCGTATTCTACACCAGCACTGACCAAGACGGTAACTTTAAAGTTGGTAGTTTGTTCGCTGTTGAGCAAGCAACTGGTATTATTACTCTAAGTGCTAGCCAGTTTGGATTAAGTGGATTAGAAACATTGAGCTTGGGCGGTATTGCTGTTGGCGGACAAAGTGTTGTTATTAGACAATTTAGTACCGATCCAACATTTGTAGCAAATAGTAACGAAATTATTCCAACACAAAAAGCTATTAAATCTTACTTGACAGGACGTTTGAGTCAAGGCGGATCTAATACATTTACCGGTCAGTTAACTGCCGGTACAGTAGTAATTGGTGGCGCCGATAGAATTTATTCAACTATTCCAGAAGGAACTTTGGGATCAAATGTCCGAATGGTGAATAAGGTTTTAGTCGATGGCCCACAAGGTGCCTGGGGCGGAGACGGCGCGGCAATGGCGTTTTTCATGAAAACGTGGCACCGCCGTTAATTAATTAAGATAAATATTATCAGAGGAACGAAATAAAATGGCAGAATTTAAACTAGGTAGAATTAGATTTGTATGGCAGGGTGCCTGGGCTCCTACACAATCATATGTAGTTGATGACGTTGTCAACAACGGTGGTAAATCTTACATTTGCGTAATTAACCATACAAGTTCAGCGGCCTTTGCTACAGACTCAGGCGCTAACCCTTCTAAATGGGCACTAGTAGCGGACGGTACTAGCTGGAGAGGAGACTGGGCTACTAGCAC
>JACCDW011732864.1_pt1 | contig 10211 bp, 10 predicted proteins | sample 7449781 | NCBI WGS metagenome assembly JACCDW01 (sample SAMN15323449, study PRJNA562643) | freshwater metagenome | isolation source: river surface water | place: USA:Blue River Watershed | collected 2017-08-18 | reverse complement strand
GATGAATTTGCAAAACCGACTTGACCCAGAATCGATGCGATATTGACGATGGAACCGCCACCAGACTTCAGCATCGCCGGAATCTGGTTACGCATGCAATAGAAGACTCCATCAAGGTTGATGGATAGGACCTTTCGCCATCCAGCAACGCTCTGGTCCGCAGTCGGTGCTTGATCCCCGCCGATCCCAGCGTTATTCACCGCGATATTGAGGCCGCCAAGTTTAGACATCGTCTCAGTGACAGCTTTAGCGACTTGAGCCTCATCAGCGACATCAGCCACGAGAGCGATCGCTTTGCTCCCTTGTTTAGTGATTGCATCGGCAACTTTCTGCGCGACCTCTATCTTCAAATCCACCACAGCAACAGCAGCGCCCTGCTTTGCCAACATCAAGGAGCATGCCTCACCTATACCTGAACCACCTCCGGTTACGAAGGCAACTTTTCCTGATAGATCGATCATTCGAGACTCCTCACCCTCTTGTCTTTCCGTTGTCTCATTTACAACTATCGTCAATGAGAATAGCCCCACTACCTCGTTTCCGATAGTGGGGCTAACCCTTTTCACACTGCGATTTTGCCGAGCACTTCATGAGTCCATCACGAGAAATTTGGGATGAGGACTCCGTTTATGGGGTGGATCACTTGATAGTTGCCTGCATTGGTGTCAACGCGAGAGAGAATCACACGCGGATTGATTCGCTTGCGATCCTTGTCACGCAACTTCAATTCAGTTCCGTCATAGACCACTCTGAAAGTTTGCTCCCTTGGCGTAGCGAGGAGTGTGTCATTGGCAGCCAAGACATCCTCGGCCAGGAGTGGATCCCCGAAAACGAGGTGATAGAGCAAGATTTGATTGAGCTTATCCGTACCAAGAGTGCGAGCAACTTCATAGATTCGTCGTTCCCTGGTGTAGCTGACGCCAGTGAGTGATTTGACGAGCTTCTTGAAGGCGCGATCCGTTGGAAGGAAGGCAGTCATTTGGAAATAGCCATCGGATAGCCGCCAAAGACGGGTATTTGGCCGCTTTCCCATCACATCGAGTGTGAGAAAGGTGAAGATGTCGAAATCGGAGAGATCGTCATCGAAGGCGAACTCATCGACTTTGAGGACGGTGGTCACTGCGTTGATTCCTATACCTGTCTCACTATCAGTGAACTCGATCGCGTTGACAGTTGGCGGGACCGCAAAAGTAGCCGAGACAAGAGCCACAGCAGTGAAGTGGGTGAAGATCCGCTTGATTTTCACTTAGATTCCTTTCGGATTTTTGTAGTTCCGCATAGGGAACGAATTGATGTGTCCAAAAGGTATTGAGTGACCGCTTGGGATACATGGGAGCGGAGTCACAATTGACACGCAAGATGCTCAATTTTCCTCATCCAATCCGTCCCAAAGAGTTGATTAGGTCGGATCTGTGGGAGTCGGTAAAGTAGGGCCGTGCTACTCGCCCGAAAGACTTTCTCTGGAACTGTAATGCTCATCGGCGGCTTGATTGGTTTCGTCGCTTCCTTCTTGCTGACAATCGACAAGATCAAGTTGCTCAAAGACTCACAATTCGTGCCTTCCTGCAATATCTCAGAGACGCTCAACTGCAAGAGTGTGATGCTCTCTGAACAGGCGGAGGTCTTTGGCTTCCCGAATTCCTTGATTGGTATCGCTGCCTTCGCGATCTTCATAGCCTTAGGTGTTGCGCTTCTCGCGGGAGTTACTTTTCCTGCCTGGTTCTGGCGCACTGCGCTCGGTGGGACCGTCCTTGCAGTTCTCTTCTCCCATTGGTTGGCCTTTCAAACCACCTTTGAGATCGGCGCTCTCTGTCCCTATTGCATGGTCGCTTGGGTCGGAACTTTCTTCATCCTTTCGAGCGTGATCCAAGAGCTCTTGCGCCCGAAGTTCGATCACGAGGAGGGTTCCTACGAAGTTGAGAAGATCGCGATGTTCATGCCGATCTTCCACCTGCTTTGGGCGGGCCTCCTGATCGGTGCCGCTTTCGTTGGAGTCGCGTAGTTGGCGAAAGTCCTTCTCACAGGATTCGAACCTTTCGCAGGAGCGACGAAGAATTCTTCAGCCGAAGTAGTCCGCTGGATCGGCGAGCAAGACTTGGAAGACTTGGTTATTGAGATCCTTCCGGTCGAGTATCAACGATCAGCAAGTGAACTGATTAGAGCCATCGAAGAGCAAGAGCCAGATATCGTCCTATCTCTCGGTCAAGCAGAGGGACGCTCAAAGATCTCTCTTGAGCGAATTGCGATCAACTTGGATGATGCGGTTATCTCCGATAACAGTGGTGAGATTCGACGAGATAGAGCGATTCACCCAGATGGCCTTCCTGCATATTTCACCGATGTACCAGTTAAGGAAGTGTTCGCCTCACTGACTTCGGCTGGATTTCCGGTAGAAATCTCGCTGAGCGCGGGAAGTTTTGTTTGCAACCATGTCTTCTACGAGGTGTTGCATCACATCAATCGAACCGAGCCAAATAAGAGGATTTGGATGGAGTTTGTCCATCTTCCGCTTGTTGATGAACAGAGCGATGAATTCCCGGGAAAGCCAGTCATGAGTATTGAACGTCAGGGAAGAGCGGTCGCAGCTTTGATTGAAGAGTGTAAGAGGTTGTTTGAGGCTAGCTCCTTAGTGTGATGAAGAGGAGTTTTCCGCTATCGGTTGAGGCGATCAGTTCACCATTCGCGCCAATTTCAAGGTCGCGGACCCGCTCGCCGATATATTCACGTTGAACTTCAACGATCTTTCGCGGTGAATCGGCTTTCAGGAAGATCAGCGACTCCTCGGCCAACGTTCCCATGATGATTGAACTCTTCAACTCCCCCCATCTGGTACCTGCTGGAAGTTGCACCAATTCCGTTGGAGCAACAGAGGGCACCCATGCGATGAGTGGCTTCTCGAAACCTTCATGAGAACCTGGATTATCGGGACGAACATAATCACCTGGCCCGTAGGCAGCGCCAAGTGTGACGAATGGCCAGCCATAATCCTTCCCACTCTCAATGAGATTGATCTCGTCACCACCTCGTGGGCCATGTTCGGAGATGTAGAGGTTCTTTCCAAGAAGGAGTATTCCTTGGGGATTTCTATGCCCCTCTGAGACTTGTTGGACTCTCTTGGAAGTGATCTTGAAAACTCCACCGAGTAATCCACGAGCAGAGCGGTCATTGATCTTGCGAAACCCGAGATCTCCTGTTGTCAGATAAGCAGACTTCTCATTGATGATCTCTATTCGTCCGGCAGCATGTTGGACTGCTCCCACAGGGACACAAGGGCTACCACGGAACCATCGCTCCCTCTTCTTTAATCCTTGCTTCGTAGCTGAATCAGAACTTCGATCCAAGGTGTATCGAAAGACTACAAGTCGAACGCAATTTCCAGAATTCGATAATTGTGGATAGGAGATCAAGAAGTCGATTCGTCCCTCAGTCTCGCTCAGTATCGCAACATCGGTAGGGCCGAATCGTGAGTCGCGTTGCCGTTCTTTAGCGGTAGAGATCTTCCCACGTGGTGAGAGATCTCCGTTCGAGTATGTGAAGAGCGTATCCCCACGCTCACCACCTGCGAGATAGATACTTCCATCGGCTCCGATAGTGAGCGCTGCTCCTCGAGCTCCTTCAACTTGAGTGCTCCTTAGGTCGATGGATTGGATCTCAAGCATTGAGGTTGCCATTGAAGGCAGCGCTAAATGGATAGCAAGAATCATTGAGAAGGGGAGAAAGAAGGAACCCCGAGAGATCCGCATGGAGCGAATTCTCGGGGTTCGGCTAGAACTTCGCCAGTTAACTGCGCAAGTACTTTGCGAACTCCCTGAAATCGTTGACCATGAAGTCGATCTCCGCCTGCTTATGCGCGAAGCTGATCAACCATTGTTCATCAAGTCCTGGCGGACTCATGATGTTGTGGTTGACCGACCAGAGGAAGGAGAGTTGAGCAAGGTCGAAATCAGTTGCCTTGTAATCGCGGTAATTGCGCACCGGCGAGGTTGACCAGGTGGTGCAACCCTTGACTCCAAAGCCAACTGAGTGAGCTGGAAGTTCATACTCTTCGATGATCTCGCTGATCCGAGCGAGAGCTTGGCGATTGAAAGCTTCTGCCTCATCGAGAGTCTCTTTCGTTGCGACCTTATCCATAGCAATGATCGAGGCGACACCGAGAAGGTGACCATTGAAGGTTCCAAGATGCGCCATCTTGCCTTCGGAAATGGTGTCCATGACTTCCTTCTTGCCACCGAATGCAGCAAGTGGGATTCCGCCACCAATGGACTTCGCTAAACAGATCAAATCTGGCTTGACGCCAAGTCTTTGTGCAGCGCCTTGATATCCAGCTGTGAGACCAGTCTTCACTTCATCAAAGATCAAGACGATTTCATACTGATCGCAGAGTTCACGGACCCTTTCGAGGTACCCCTGGTCTGGAAGGACAATGCCAATGTTCTCCATGACAGGCTCAAGGATGAAGCACGCGATCGTTGAAGCATGCTTCTTGAAGACTCGCTCCAAAGCATCGGCATCGTTATAAGGAACGACATGTACTTCGCCAGGAACGGCTGTGTTCATAACGACTGGAGTTGGATCTGAGGCAGGGCCAGCTTGATCAAGTGGAGGCTTCACCGAGACTGAAAGAGCGTCGTAGCTTCCGTGGTAACCACCCTCAAGCTTCACGACTCCTTCGCGGCCGGTATAGCCACGGGCGGTGCGAATCGCATACATCGTCGATTCGGTGCCGGAGTTGGTGAAGCGAATCTGGTCGATATTAAAGCGTCGGCACATGCGCTCAGCGGCATCTCGAGTCCAGGGTGATGGGGTGACAAAGAGAGTGCCCACTTCGAGCATCTTCTTGACTTCATCGACGACGACTGGATTGAGGTGACCGGCAAGCATCGCTCCGAATCCCATGGAGAGGTCGAGGACCTTTCGGCCGTCGACATCTTCCATCCATGCGCCCTTGGCAGATGTGATGGAGATCGGGAACGGATCCCAATGTTGGAATGATGATTGAACACCGAGGGGTGCAGTGAGCTTCGCTGTGGCGTTCTCCTTGCCAGAGTTCGCAACGCTCTGATTGAAGAGGTCCCATTGTTCTTGCAGGGCCTTTTCCATCTTTGAATGCGGGACTGGAGTTGATTTCCCAGTCAGGATACGAAGAGTCTCAGGATGATTCTTGGGGGCAAACATGGGGTTTGTTGTACAGTCAAAGACGATTCGCATTGTGCGAACCGGTTAATTGATGTGCACGCTCCTTGCGTTCTTTCCTTAGTAAGTTTTAACGATCACTTTTGTCATCGTTAAAAGGTGAGGTTACCAGACCTATCTTTTTCGGCAACTGTTCGATTTTTCACGCAGGAATTCACGACTTCAACTGGGATAGATAACGCAGGACTTGGGCAGTTGGCTCCTCATTATCGGAACCGGTGGGGTTGTCGCTTACTTTCACGATAACGGTCCGAGTTGATCGATCGACATAGATGAATTGGCCATGTAGACCCAGCGCCATCACAGTATTCGGATATGGATGCCAAACTTGCGCTGCATATCCCCAATCGTGATCGAGCGTCGTAATAGGTGTCGTCATCCTCTCTAACCACTCTTTGCTGATCACGCGAGTGGATCCGGAATAGCCACCATTGAGGAAGAGAAGACCAACACGTGCATAATCTCGAGCGCTCGCATTGAAGCAACAGAAGGTCTTTTCGGTGCCATCGATACGATCGACATTCCACGTCGCCGGAAATTCAGTTCCGATCTTCTCCCAGACCTGTTCTTGGAAGTAATCGGCAACACGCATTCCCGTCACCTTCTTGATGATCATGCCGAGCATCTGGGTATCGACGCTTCGATATTCAGAATCACTCCCAGGTTCGAATGCCATCTTGCGATTGTTCTTCATGAACCAGTCGATATCGGTTGTGGCATACATCTGAGCGATGGCAACTCCCCAACCTTGAGGACCGGTTGGATAGTTGTCAGATACTCCGACTCCCCCTTGCATATCAAGAAGCGTCTTGATGGTGACTCGATCGAAACTGGTCTCATTCGCAAGGTCCGGGAAGTAATCGATGAAACGATCCGATTCCGAGATCTTGCCTTCTTCGATCAACCGTCCTATGAGCAGCGATGTCATCGTCTTTGCGACCGAGTAAGAAGGAAATTGTGTCGAACCGGTGAAACCGTCTCGGTACCACTCATGAGTGAGGACACCATTTCGAATCACGAGGAATGCGTTGGTGTTGGTTTGAGTAAGGAAGTCATTGAAGGGAACTACCGCTCCGTCGTATTTCACCTCTACCGGCATCTCTTCATCACCGATAGGTAAATCGATGGGATTCGAGGATTCCTTTATCTCATGCCACGGCATGAGCGTTGGAGTCTGTGAGGCTGGCGCAAGACCGAGGCGGATTGCTGCGATTGGCTCCGGGTATCGGATCACTTTGGTGAATGTGAAGAGCGCGAGATAGAGCGCAAGGAGTGAAATAACGGTATTTCGAAGGATCCGCATGGTTTTACGCATAGGAAGAAGTCTAGGAGTGGGCCAATCTGATCTCTTGGGACGCGACTGCGGAGAGTTCTGCTGTGTCGTGGGTAGCGATGACCATGATCGATCCGGAGAGCGCGATCTTGGAAAGATAAGTTGCTATCACTTTGGAATGGTCTTCATCTTGAGCGGAGAGAGGTTCGTCGAGGAGATAGAGCGGCACTTCACGCGTCAGCGCAATTGCAAGTGAAACCCGCTGCCGTTCGCCACCAGAGAGTTCAAGGACCGATCGGGAGAGAAGATGTTGGAGATCGAGCTCCTTGGCCAATGATTTCAATGAACGAACTTTCGATGTCTTGCCAGCTTGAGCTGCAACCAGCTCCAAGATCTCTTGAACCGAGAATGCAAGGACGAATTCGTTGCGCTGCAAGAGAACTGAGCGAACTTTCGACAACTCATGGGATGAGAGTGAGGTCATATCCCGGTTCGCCAATGTGATCTCACCAGCGAGAGGTTTGAGATCCCCGGCAAGAGTGGCGAGCAGCGTGCTCTTGCCAGAACCATTGGCTCCTTCTAAGAGCGTGATGGAGCGATCGATGAAGGTCGCAGTGAAGTCTTCGATGATCAATCGATTATGACGCTCGACTGAAAGACCCTTGATGGAAAGTGTCATCGTTCTTGCCAAACTCGTTGCGATCTCAGCGCCCAGATCAGAATCGGTGCGGCAATCAGGGCGATCACGAAACCGATGGGAAGTTCTTGTGGAAAGAAGGCTCTCCGCGCCAAGGTATCTGCAAAGAGGATGATGTTCGCTGAGATGAGTGAGGCTGTCGGTAGGAGCGAGCGATTGCGCGGTCCAATGAGGACCCTTGCGATGTGAGTGCTGGCAAGGCCGAGGAAGGCGATGGAGCCAATACTGCTCACCGTTGCTGCAACGAGAACCGTGATTGCCATGAAGGTGAGGGTTCGTAATCGATTGAGATTCACGCCGATATGCCTCGTTGTTGCTTCACCGAGCGAGAGGAGATCCAAGCCAGATGTGATGAAGAAGATCAACGGAAGCGCGATCAGAAGCGAGATTCCGATCGTGATGAAGGCGCTCCAATCAGCCAGAGCCAATGAGCCGAAGGACCAGAATGTGAAGGAGCGGATATCGTTTCGATCCAGGAGCGCGATCGCTGCACCAACAAGAGCGGTGCTGATGGCAGTCATTGCGATTCCATTGAGAATGAGGATGAGTGCGGATCTACCGTCACTGAGCCAAAGAATGATCAGCGCTCCCATCAGCGCTCCAAGGATCGCAAAAGGAACAGTGGAGATGCTTCCCACCTCTGCGACGCCAATCAGGACACCAACGACTGCTCCCAAGGCAGCACTGCTACTCAGTCCAAGGAGAGATGGCTCAACGATGGGATTGATGAAGATTCCTTGAGTGAGCGCCCCTGCCAGAGCAAGAGTGATTCCAGCAAGAAGTGCAGTTGCGACCCTAGGAACTCTGATCTCTGTGATGATGGTCGAGTTCGCGTCGCCCCAGAAGAGTGCGATTGGAATCAGCAACGCTAGGAGAAGGAGATTGATCCCGATGATGACTGACTTCGGCCTTCTAGCCATAGATCGCTCGGTTCAATTTCCTGATCAAATCAGGGGTCCGTGCTCCAAAGGCGAGGAGCAATGAATCATCGACAGTGATCACTGGAATCGAAGGGTCGATCCCGGGCAACTTCCTAAACTCCTCGATCCCACCGACAGATTCAAGGCCTGCACTCATCAGGAGGTAGTGATCAGGATCGAGACTCAAGATCGCTTCACTATTGATGGGTGTAAAGGGGTTCTTGTAGAGAGTGGATCCAAGATCGATCCCACCAGCAGCTTCGATCATCTCATCAGCGCCAGAACCTTCGCCACCGACGAGAAAGATGCCGTTACTGCCACGAAGGTAGAGAAAGAGAATCCGAGCGGAACCTTCTTCGACGACTCTCAATCCTTCTTCTAGGGCCAGATTCAACTCCAGACCACGATCACTCTGACCGATCGCAGAGGCAATCAGTTCCACCTTCTTCTTGATACTTGCGATTTGGAAACTCTCTGGGATTTCAACGACGCGAACACCAGAATCCTGGATTTGTCTGATCGAACTCTTGGGCGAGGTATTCGGATCCACGATCAAGAGGTCCGGGCTCTGTGCAAGGACCTTCTCTGCAGAGAGATCGTGACCATTTGTGACGATTGGGATGGGTGCGAGCTCCTTGATTTCACTGGCGATATCCCGACCCACGATGATCCCTTGCAATCCCATCGCAACAATCAGTTCAGCGACACCATTTCCCACTGCAACCACTCGCAAGGGTGCGTCACCGACGAAGGCATCATCAAGTTTGGTCATCGAGGCGGCCCTGATCTCAACGAGATCACCTTGCGCATCTTGATTCGAACAACCAGAGATAAGGATCAGGCTGAGAACGACAAGAGCGTTGAGAAGCCTTCGCACAGCGGAATCCTTCCATAGTGGGAATGACAGTGAGGCGACACTTCTACTCTGATTGTCGGATAGCGACCGTCGCAAGCCGATCTATCCTCTTCTATATGGGATCGCGAAAGTTTGTCACTTCTTTGATACTCCTGCTGCTTTCGCTCGTTGTCACGAATTCTTCACATGGCGCAGTTCTCTTTGGATCGAAGAATCAAAGGTTGGAAGTGAGTAAGACGAAGATCTCTTCCGGTGACATCGTGACAGTGAAGGGAAAGCGATTCGATCCAGAAGTCGGTCTCTATCTCTCGTTCTGCAAGATACCCAATCCGGGGGAGCAACCAACTCCTTGTGGTGGCATCAATATGGAAGAGAGATCGAATACGGGCTATTGGATCTCATCTAATGCGCCCAGTTATGCAAAGGGCCTGACCATTCCGTTCAAGAAGAACGGTTCCTTCCAAGTCAAGCTCAAGGTAGATCGAATGATCGGTGAGTATCGCTGTGGAAAGAATGATTGTGCGGTGACGGTGCGAGCTGATCACCTACGGACCGGTGATCGAAGCCACGACCTTTTCATACCCATCAATTTCAAGGAGTAAAGAAACCATAGCCGAAGGAAAGAGAAGAGAATGAAGAAAGCACTCGTCGCAGTACTAGCACTCGCACTATGGGGAGGAGCTCCCCTCTCTCCTGCTTCAGCGGCGGCAAAGGTGAGCCTGAGTAAGAGCACCGATCTCGCCTTCGAAGGCGAGAAGGTGACGCTTACGATCGCGGATTTTCCTGCCAAATCAGGGCTCTACATCTTCCAGTGCGTCCAACCTGCAAATGGTGGAGCGCTCCCTGATCTGAAGGCGTGTAACAGCGCAGACCAACTCTGGATAACAGCTTCGGGACGAGGGAGTTTCCTTCCAACAGCACCAGAGATCTCCATTCGTCTTGTCGGAAAGTTTGGAAACTTCGACTGCACTGTCGATAAGTGTGCGCTCTTCTTTCAATTCGACCGCTTGGCTGCAGATGATCGAAGTGAGGATCAGTTCATTCCTTTGACCTTCAAGAGTGCGACAGGTGAGACCTCGACACCGGTCGTCACATCAGAGCCCGCGGCGCAAGGAATCGGAAAACTTCGCACATCGTTGCGAGTCGGCCAGACTCTTGCACTCCCTGCAACGAGCGATAAGGGTGTTCAAGTCGCATACCGCCTCAAGAGTCCGAAGATCTGCTCTCTCACTGGAACCGCATTGAAGGCGAAGAAGAGCGGTCTATGCAGAG
>JACCDW011463697.1_pt1 | contig 10211 bp, 9 predicted proteins | sample 7449781 | NCBI WGS metagenome assembly JACCDW01 (sample SAMN15323449, study PRJNA562643) | freshwater metagenome | isolation source: river surface water | place: USA:Blue River Watershed | collected 2017-08-18 | reverse complement strand
GTAAAACTCCAATATTGAAACTTTGTTTCAATGTGATTTCTACTGAATTTGGTCAGAAATAAAATTCTAAGCGGCGAACTACTAAAAAGTGTAATAGAAGTAAATTTAAAAGTGTATGATATAAACTAGTCACAAATTTTCAGCGCAATGAATTTAGTATCATCGAGAATTTCTTCATGATACTGATTTCAGTTTTTTGCATTTGCTGAAAATTTGTGATACTTTTATGTCGGTCTTTTTTGAGCCGCGATTTTGTTTCCGATTGCCGCTTGAAAATTTATTTCTGACCAAATTCAGTAGAAATCACATTGAAACAAAGTTTCAATATTGGAGTTTTACTCCAATGTGATTTCATATCATCACTACCGTCTTCTAAAGAAGAGCCTACAGCGCAAACGCGCTCATACCATTTGCAATTTGCGCGGACAGCCACCCTCTCTCGTACTGCCGCTCGGGCTCAATATCAAGCATGATTCGCTCAAGGAGATTCAACAGGTCATGTCCAGAGATGCTCCGGGGCGTCACTGGAATAGGCGGGGGTGGAGCATCGTCCTCTGATGCCCCGAGTTCAGGAGACTCTGGAAGGGCAGGGGGAGGCGGCACAGGCGCCGGAGCAGCCTCTTCGTTAGAGTCAGATTCGTCTCCAGAATCCAATACACTCTCCTCCTCTTCAGAAACAGGCTGCTCTTCAGGGACCGCCGGCTCCTCCTGAACAACCGGGACAGGAGGTTCTTCTGCAGCGGCAGCCATCTGTGCCTTATACTCCTTGCGTCGCTCGTCAAAGTAGGCCCGGAGTTGTGCTGCAGTCTCTAGCCGAATGGCTCGGAGAAGACGTCGGAGAGGAATGGGTACTGCGGCACCGTCAAACTGGTTCTTGTTCTCCTGGATGTTCATAGTGATATCCTGATGGTTATCCTGCTGGGATGGAGGGTAGTACTCCAACTCCTGGTGCACTAGCATATTATCAAACGCTGACTTTGAATCACCACGTGCACTTGAGGGTTTATAGTCAATGAGGGGGATATTGCCGATATACTGCAGATTCCGAATCAGGGCTGTTCCGCTTTTAGAAGCATAATCCAACTCCTCTGAGAAGAAAGGTGCATCGTAAATATGGGTATATGTACCTGTGCAACCCAACACGTCCGCCGGCTTAGCCAGATCAAAGATATTAGGGTCAACACGGCAGCCGGTAAGAGCCTCAAAGGAACCTACGAGCCTGTAGCCCTGCAGATTCTTCACTACCTTCTTCACGTCCTTGCTAAAGCCACGACCATCCCGAACAATCTCATAGTCTCCATCCGCACGCTTCCAGATGAAACGGTCATCGTTGCTAGCCGCCGAGTAGTACTGCTCAATCTGATCGCGTCGCACCTCGCCGTAATAGTCCGGTCGGTGACCCCCAAAGTAGTTGTACTTCGGGAGAACAAGGTGCTTTCCATCTGACCCGACCACCTCAAAGGCATAGTCAGTCACATGGCCAAAGACAACTCCTGTCTGGTCAAGAGGATTCATATGGCTCGCCTGCTGAAGCAGCAAGTTCTCCAGCAGGTCGTTGTGCGCAAACTCAATGGTCGTTCCCACCGGCTGCCCCCGGATGTGCATAGAGTACTTTGCGCGCTCGTCGCGGAATGCATCCCGCTCCTCAGCGGTCATCTCGCGCCGTGTGACCATGCCAGTGTACCGACCTGCATCCATGATCTCCTTCCACGGAACCGTTGCAATGATATACTCACCATCTCGCGTGCGAGTGCTCACCTTCACTGTGGTCGTCTCACTCAGAATGAGCAGAGCCGGCTTGGCGCCAATACCGGACACCCCCATGCTCTTGTGCTCAGAGTGGTTAGACCGATGGAGAGAGAACATGTTCTCTAGACCCTCCACCGTCATACCGGCAGAGTTGTCAATCAGCCGGATCCTCTCGCGAGTGATGAGTGAGAGGAACTTCTTCTGATCACTTGGCCCCACGTCCTGCCCCTGAGAGGCGTCGCAGGCATTGGCACAGATCTCAAGAAGGCACTTCTGTGGCGTATAGCCACGACGCCGCATACCATTGAGGTAGCCACGCTCATCAATGTTGCCGATAGGCTGTGCTGTAGGAGCGCTCATCTTGGTCTTCTGGGTTCTGAGGTAGGGCGAGGCAGCCCACCGAGTTCAATTTTGCAAAATTACCCGGTTGTATGACATCTCAGATGTTCACATATCCAAAAGGCTACATCTCACTATAATGAATAACTCCCATGTCATTATCAAGTGAAAAAAGAAGTGATACCAATACCAGTCATGCAATCCCTCTCGGTGCCGCTTTGTGGCTTGACAGAAACAATAGGAAAGGATGACGAGGCCGGAGTATCCGAATACCATATATGGCAAATATGTAACATAGTATACACCTTTTGATAGACTTGTGACAAAGATGAATTTGGAATAGGCCAGGTCCAGGTCTCGCCGCCAACCCTTTGTCGCCTTCCTCCAGAAATTGGCGGAAATTACAGAGGTAGTCAAGAGGAGACTACTGTCTATGTACAGCCCATTCCAATACGCATAGGTGGCAGGTGCCGTAAAGAATAGGGAGGATAGAGTCAGCCAGCGTGATTCGTCCCATGAAGCAACCCATTCTTCTGCGGCCATTCTCTGGTAGCCCTGCCGGGGACGTGTAATTTCCTGGAACTCTGAATTCGCAATTCTGAATTTTAGGAAACCTCATGGCGCCGGCCGCCGCCCTCCAACCCTTTTCCAAATTTGCAATTCCAATTTCGTTCCTCCAAGAAATTTTCTCCCGGTACCCCCTAAACGCCTACCCCCCTATCCCTTTAGAGGATGCCCAACGATTGCTGGAACCACGTAACTGTCTATGCACCGGCGGAATTTATTCAAACGCTCGTGAGTGTCAAACAGCGATTTTTTGACCTTGTAGCCCAGGCACCCGCAGCGATTCCTGAGCATGAGCACTTCGGGTCGGACCGTTTTTACGGCTATTCCGTGGACGAGATCGGCAAAGAGGCACTGCAGTTTCGTTTTGTGAGCGCGTGGGCACCGCCTCTGCGCCTCTTCGCCCTCCTTCTCAAGGAGCATCCAATTGACTTTTTGAAAGTCACATGGACTGTTGAAGATGGGTCTGCAGGTATTATGGTCGGCCAGCGGAACAATGACGGAGCGCATACTGTCAACTCCATGACCTGGGACGAGGGCTGTCTTGAGGAGAAGGCGCATCGCTGGCGTTAAGCAAATATCCCGATATAAGCACTATCTTTAATACGCATGAGAGCACGATTATACCAAGATATACTGGGGTCTGTGGAAAACTGAACGGAAACTACGACACGTTTCTGGCCACGATTACAGAATTTCGTGGCCATATGAAAGGTCTTGTCACCTTCAAAGAGTATAGCCTTTCCATCTTTTGTTTCCATATTCTGAACAGTATTATTTTTGTCATAATAGGTATATAATGTACATGAATTTTCAATTGTTACTGGAATCAAGAGCGTGAAAAAGCGCCCATTAAAGTAATTCACATCGTAATGCCAGTTGATAAAATCGCCGTCTTCTTCATACACAAGAACAGCGCAAGTGGTTGGGAGAGTATCGGAAGTTATATGTACAGACTCTCCAATCACTGAACCAATTTGCTCCTCTAGTCCTGTGTACCAGCGCCAAAGTTCAGGAAGTTCCTTTTTCACATCTGCTGTGCTAATTGTTCGTCCCGCCTTCCATCCATCCAATACAACCCGCTTTCCTAGGCCCGATTTTACACATTTCATTATATCGCCTTTGATTGCTTGTGGAACTGCCAAGTCAATCTCCTGAATTCCACAGAACTGTTCGGGTGGGGCCGTTTTACACACCTTGAGACGGTCATAATTGATTGCGCCTCGGGTTACTGCGTATGCGATATAAAGAGCAACTACAGCGATGGCTCCTATAAGCAGGAATTTCCAGTTTATAAGAGATATTGGCTTTTTCCGCGCCATCCTGTATTGATAGGATATTTTATTAAGAGGAGCCTAGAGCCCAAATCTCGCCCGACCTGCCGTGTAGTTCTGAAGAACCTCTCCAGCCGTGAGCGCGCGTCCGTAAATTCGCACGACTGCAATATCTCCGCAGAAGAAATTCGTTGCGGAATTTGCGACATCATCCCAGCGGCGCGCGATGCGAATCTCACCACCGCTCTGAGGTGTGCCGCTATAGGTGAGTGTAGTATCTAGGGCCGAATTGACATATTGATTTACTGTAGTCCCATCGTATGTCCCTACAATATGATACCATATATTCGTGCTGGGTGCGAAGCCATTTGTTGTGCGCCATGCGCCGTTGTAGAACCCTGCGCACAAATTATAGGAAGTGGGGGCGCGGTTGTTGCCGAGGCTGAAATTCAATCGGGTAGTTCCATTGAATTGATTCGTCACAATGGCTGTGACCTTTCCTGTTAGGGATGCGGTAGGGCGCGCCCAGGCTTCCACTGTCCACTGTGAGCGGTCCCCAATGTCCGCAACTGTCGCATACTGAAATGAGGAGTCCAAAAAGGAGAAATAGCCACCGCCTGAAGCGGAATAGGTGGGTGTGTTTATCAGGGTTGCGTTACGCGCATTTCCTGTGAGGTCCGTCCATGTCGTTCCTGAGCCTCCGTAGGAGGTGGAATTACCGGCGTCCAGATGAAGGAGAATGCTGCTGGTAGCAATTGTGCTGGCGGCTCCGAAGCGGTTCTTCTCGGCCGCGAAATTGGTGGAAATTTCGCCGGCTGTAAGAATTCGGTTATACCAGCGGTAAATTGCAAGGTTCGCTCCGAGATAGGAGGCAGACCCGGCGCCGAAATTGGTCGCAGAAGGCGCACAAAGAATCGTGTAGAACTGAGAACCGGCAGAGTCGGGAGTCGTGCGTGCCACTGCGGCATTACTATAGGTCTGGACACCATTCACATAGGCCATGAGTGTATTCGTGCTCCTGCGATGCTGCCAAATGATATGATTCCAGGCGTTAGAAGTCAGCGTTGAATATACTGTATAAGGTGTCATGGCGCCACCCTGCCAAACAGAATACGTCAAATTCGTATTACTCATAGCAGCCTGCGCATCAAACCAAGAGGTGTCTGGGACTGACGTACCACTTTCCATCGTGAGACACCCAGGGCTGCCGCGCCAATAGACCCAGTATTCGCGCGTCTCAGCCCAGGAACTCGCCTGTGCAAGTGTGAGAAGACTTGTGCTGGGGCTTGCGTAGTCATTGACTCCATCAAAAGAGATTGTGCTGTTTCTGGCACCATTATAAACGATGGTGGAAAATGTCGGCGAATTTGCGAGTGTGAACCGATAGCCTGGGCCTGCTGTTCCGATATTGGACCACATAATGCCCGTGCCCGGATAGGAGGCTACAACACCGGCATCCAAATAGATTTGACTGGATGTGGCGGCGGCCTGGGTGGCCTGTTGGCGGCCATATCCAAATGTGCCCTCTAGAGTTACGAAGAGTGGCATACTTAATGAAGAATATGATTAAAGAAGATCATCGTAAGAAATATTCTTAAAAAGAGTTGCCCAGCAGCGCTCTACGAAATGGGCCGCCTCAGAGTATTTGTCTCGGCTTACAGTTGCTATGAGTGATGTATAGAGTTCGGCTGGATTGGAACGAATAGAATCACGTGAGACTGTAAACATACCCGTCAGAGAAACTTTATCAGTTGACTCGTTCGGGAAATACTTCTTATACCATTCACCAAACGGTCTAGGATCGGCTTTGACTAAATGGAAGTCGTTTGATTGGTCTTGATTTTTCGTATCACTTACCTTCCACTCATCTAACGAAAATGATCCCAATTCATCTTGGATAGATCTTCCACCATTGATTCTGTAACCAGACATTGCTTGTTTCCCTTCTATGGCATAATCCATGATCGTTTTCACTTTTGATAATTTATAGTTCTTTGCAGTTACGGAAGCAGGAAGAAATATTGTCATATCTGCCTGATTAGGATCATCATATACCTTGAGAATATGATACAAATAGGTGTGGTCACATACACCTACATTTGGTAAGGTTTCCTTATGACACTTCCACTTGCCTTTAGGACAATCAATCATTTGGTCAGATTTATTGTAAATATAAAGGTTACGGATTGGATACTCTTTATAGTCCTGGAGCCAATCTAGTGGTTCTTTGTAACGAGCAATCACAAGATCAACCGTTCTAGGCTGTTGGAATCCCTCTACGCGTATGGGGCGCAGCCATAGAAGAGCGAGAATAAGCACGGCGAGGGCGGCCAAAATCCAATAGAGGTATTTGTCTGACGCTCTGCGAGCCATTCCTATTCGTTAGATGGAAATTCTGGCCATAGACTAGATAGATTGGCACATGGATCCTAATAATAATAGTAATTTAGAACCGTATAAACGTCCTCCTCGGCGGCTGGGTTGGGCGGGTACAAAACGTGGTCGCGCACAAATATCTGTCGCCCCTGAACCGCCTCCTACTAGGCCTTCTGCACCGAAAAAGTCTAAACAACTACCCCTACTCCGGAAACCGTTCGTACAGAAAAGCCTCAATGATATAGACAAGTATATTGCTTTTATTGAAAAACAGGTCGCTGATAAAGTGAGAAATAATGCGAATCTTAAAAGTCTAAAATGTAGAATAGATAATGATGGAATTATTACCTATAGAAAGTCTGACTTTGATAAAGGAACTTTGAAGGACATTTACAAAGACTATGCTAAACCTATGTTAGTTACACCTGATACGGTTGGTACTCTAACGACCGGACCATCCCTGTTACCATGCTTTGATGATACGACAAATAGAGTGCATTTTTGGCCCAATGCGCTCGTATTTGCGCACGCAAAGGAAATACTCAAGTTCTTTCCATTTTTTTTGGGTGTGGAGAATGCATCCTTAGCATCTGTAAAGTTTATGACTACTTTATTTGCGGGCGAATACGATAATGGGCTAAAAGATTTATTTGTCCAAGACTTTATTGAAGAAAATATTACGAATATGTATTCAGATACATTTAGAGCGCTCTTTGCCAAGGCAGATGAAAAACCTGTCTGCATTTCCGCATTTGAAAAGGGGCCTCCAAGCACATTTCATGGTGTTGCGTGTGTTCTTCACAAAGAGGGGGATGGGTATATATTTGGTGTATTTGATCCGAACTTCTTTACGAGACCCGATAAGTTGTATATCTCTGGGGCAATCAGTGTATACCTTGTCGTAAAACTTGTTGCCGCGGCACTTGGCAAGGAGGTAAAAGTAGTAAATTTGAGTTCTTACTGTATTGAAACTGCAAAGGGTACACACTGCGCACAGTACCAAATAGATGCCGAATACTGCCTCTTTTATTCTCTTTATTTCCTATACCTGTATGCAAAGAGCGGTGGCAAGGAGGATATGCGAAGCCTCGTAGAGAAGACTTACATCGTCTCACCGGCAGAACTCAGGCGCGAACCGTGTGCTGCGAACAAACGGTTTCGGCTCGTGATGTTGTCTTTCATTCTGACATGTTGGACACTTACAATTGAATCACTTAAGTACAAGGGAAATATCAAAACGATATACGATCAAGTCTTGGGAGAGGATGGATTCGCACTGCTTCATCCCGATGTTCTAGTTCTTCTTAACGAGGTTCGTGGGGGTGGGCGGTGCCGCGTGACACGGAAGAATAAACATTAGGGACACATGTAAGAATGGAACCATTTGGACTGATTATCACGGGCCAACTACGGTCCTTTTTTAAGGATGAAGTTCATGACTCTTTCCGAGAGTTCCTAAAGAACTTAGCGTCAAGATATGACGTATATGCTGTTCTTGTTGTCAATCAAAGTGATATACAACATGAACAGTTTCTTTTTTTTAAACAATATGTGAAAGAATATCGTATCTTAGAGTACCCATTATACCATAAAGAGTTTACTGAAAAAGAACTCGTCTATTCTACAATGTTCTCTGTGGAAAGTTGTCTGGAGGGCGTAACCGAAGAGAGAAAACGAGAATCTGATGGATATTGTCATATTATGTCATTCTACTACCAGGTGTCACAAATACAACTTGGTATACAGACTCTAGAAGACTTTGGTATTCCATTTCGGTATTTGATGCGAACACGCTTTGATATTGTCTATAAAGTTGAACTGATTCCATATTCAAACACAGCAAATGAACTTGTTCCACATTCATTGGAGCAAGAGTATAAGAGACGTGTTTTGTATAAACAACATGGCGTGAAATCAGTAGAAGAATATTTAGAACTTGCCGCAAAAACACCGTGGGAATCACGGCTCCGAACGAATGGTATTTTATCAATGTTAGGATTTGGTGGACGATATTATAACAATCTTGATATTCACAACAGTAATCCAAAACTATATATGTATAATGACCATATCCTTATAGGAGAGACCGAAATATTTAAAACATTTTTAAATGCCTGGTCAGTATTTACGGATGAATCACGACTAAAAACAGAGGTTTTGAAATCAGGTATACAGTTTATGTTTGCACCAGAGTCCATGTTTCTTCTTCTTCTGTTGGCAAACTCTATTACCCCTATTATGTATCTAGATGAGACCTGGACGATTATGCGCTAAACGCGATGTTCCGTAATTTCAACGCCGCGAATAAAAGTGGGGTCTAATACATCCAAATACCTTAGAAATTTCATACACTCTGCACTTGCTTCCCAAATCCTACCCGATGGTATATGGCGCCGAATCCGTTCTTCTAGACCTGTATATACCCTCTGCGTTTCTAAAAATCTATGTGAAAATATAAAGAAAAGATCTGGAAAGTTTGGATGGGTATTCATACAATAAAAAAATTTAGGATTTAACTCATCTAGTTCTGGAAATGAATCAATCACTAAATCATAGCGGGCCACGACTATCATGTCGTACTGTATTTTTGATTTTATACAAAGTTTAGCAACCTGTTCCACACTATAGATCTGTGATATATAGTTTGGAAAATTCGCAGAACACTTTAACTTCCCAGTAGATTCAAATTCGCTTATATATGCCTTACAATCAAATACGCGCGGTGGTTCAATACGCATTTCTTTCGGATTATAGCGGGTTCTGATAATAGAATCGCTGCCTTGAATTACAGTGGTTGGAGCAGACCCTGCATGTGTTGAAATATCATATTTAGAATGATTCGGTGAATACCACATATGACAATACACGTCAGTGTCGTATTTTTCTAGAATGAACTTCTTGTGAGAGAGCCAGACATCTTCTTTATCAATACCTCTTGGCTGACCGAAAAGAAGAAGTGCGACTTTCATTGTCTGATTATACTCGGACCAAAGATTTAGGTAATATGCGCCTTGCTCTCATCGGACCCGGCACAATATCCATTCCTCCGAAAGGCTGGGGTGCCGTAGAAAGTCTTATTTGGGACTATTACACCTTCATACAGAAGTTTCATCCCGATGTAGATGTGCATATCATCAATGAAAAGGAAGAGACGGTGATGTTAGAAAAGGTACGCGAGTTGAAACCCGATGTCATACACCTTCATTATGATAATCATATTGAACGCTTACGAAAAGTCCGTGCTCCTGTGATAATTGTAACCTCTCATTATGCATACATTGATCAACAGGATACGATAAAAGAACTTGACTTATATTTCCAGACATTCACAAAATTCGTGAACAGTGGCTATTATATTTTCTGTCTCTCCCCTTCTATTCGCGACATCTACGCTCGTCATGATTGCGATCCCGAACTCCTTTATGTTCATCACAATGGGGCAAATGAACTTCTCTATAGATACACGGAGACACCGGCGTTGGCACATAGAACTGCTTGCGTGGGGAAGATAGAACCCAGAAAACGGCAATTCAATTACTGCATGCTGGCTGACATTGACTTCATAGGAAATATGGCGGATAAGCGTTTTCCTTTGGACCATCCAAATTGGAAAGGGGAATGGACAAAAGGGATGCTTCAAGAGGGTCTTACGGACTATGGAAATCTTGTGCTACTGAGTGAGGCGGAGGCGCATGCTCTTGTCTGTTGCGAGGCACTGATTTGTGGCCTGGGTCTTGTCGTATCGGAAGCCGCTACAGCGAATTTAGATACGAGTCTCCCGTTTATAACTGTAATTCCTGATGAGAAGTTGGGCGATATTGAATATGTGGCAAAAGAGATAGAGCGAAATCGCGAGGTGGCAGTCACGATGCGCCCTGCTATTCGTGAGTACGGGTTGGCGAAGTTCTC
>JACCDW011880878.1_pt1 | contig 10212 bp, 9 predicted proteins | sample 7449781 | NCBI WGS metagenome assembly JACCDW01 (sample SAMN15323449, study PRJNA562643) | freshwater metagenome | isolation source: river surface water | place: USA:Blue River Watershed | collected 2017-08-18 | reverse complement strand
GTATACTCAGGACCTTGTGTGCTGTCTGAACTTAGTATATCAAGTACCGCATCTCTAGCAAAATTAATACCTGCTATAGTTTCTGTTTTTTGATTTGTTGTTACTTCGTTAGCAGTTGCTCGATAGTAACTAATACCTGCCTGTATAGATTTATAGTTAGTGTTCAAGACCATATCATCTACTACAGCATCAATAATTAATCCTACATCTCTACTACATTTAAATTGATTAAAATCAAAACTAGGATAAGTTTCGTTTAGAAAATCAATAACATCAATTTGTATTTTACTTTTAGCATCTAAAATATTTTGTCTAGCATTTCTAGCATCAGCTGGTTCTGCTGCATAACTAGGAGAACTTATGGTTGTAGATCCGCTGGTAAAAGCGGTACTAGTAGCCAAGGTATAATAAGTATTATCTCCTGCAAATTTAACCGCATCACCGACATTTGGTCTTGTAGTTAAATTATCAATAACAAAAGTTCTACCTGATGTTGTGCCATTAAGTTTACCTGAATATAATGTAGAGCTTACACCATCGGCTTTCAATCCGTAATTACCAAAACTACTGTTACTGTTAGTTAAACTACAGAAACCTCCGCTTTCACAAAGAACAGCAATATCACAACAAATAGTAAACACAGAAACTAACTGTGTATTTCCTCTGTTCAAATGATGTATACCAATGCCGCCTTGATTATATTGTGTAAATGCATCAACAACCATACTACGTAAACCAGAGCAGTGAGCACCGTCTACACGCATACCTGTGCCTGTAGTAGTCATACTGGTACAGTTTTGTACATAAGGACTAGTATGAATAACTCCGGCACTGCCATTAGGATTAAATGCTACGGCTGCTGAAGGACTTTCATGATCTTTAAAAGTCATATGTGCTAGATAAGCACCATTGTTTACATAAAATAAATCTTGTGTTTTATTCTGTGGACGAACTGTAACTGTTCTTAAGTTGTCGCCAACAACGGCTACACCTTCAGGAACTGTTAACGGATTAATTTCTGTATAATCCCCGCTTTTTACAAAGATAGTTGTTCCATTAGTAGCAATTTGTAATGCGGCTTTGATTGTTAATTTACTTAAATTTAAAGCAGTTCCGCTATTCGAATCATTGCCGCTCTTACTAACATATAAAACATTGGCTACTGAAATATTTCCTATGCTTCCTGCATATCCTGCACTACCAACATAGCCTCTTAGACCTCCGTAAGGTAATGCTGTCCAAGTATCGTTACCGTTACCAATTTTAAAAAGATTAGTATCGGTTTCAATTCCCATTTCGCCTTCGGCAAGAACCGGATCAACACTAGTCCATTCTGCTGCGGTTCCTCGTCTAAACTGTATTTGTATGGCCATTTTTTATGAAATCTGCTGTTATTTTAATATTTATGCGGTTACACCACCTGCATCGATACTGGTAATTCCGCCGTAATTACTGTCTGGGAATCCTCCGTCAAAGTTTCCAAAAGCACCTCCACCACCGCCTCCGCCAGTTCCAGTGCCGGCACTACCAGTATATCCTCTTGGCCCTTGAATTTGTCCTACATCTACCCAACCAGTCGGTGTCCATACCCAAAGATGAAAATTATTTTGTGCTGTGTATCCATCGCCGTAACTTCCAGTATAGCTCGGACTTAAATTAGCACTAGTCGCTACTGTGCCTTTTATAGAAACACTAGTTCCGTCAATACCTCTACTACCAGTGAAGCCAGTAAAACCTCTTGGGCCTATAGCACCTTGACTACCTGTGTATCCTAAAGCAGCATATTCTCCAGGAATACCTTGACTACCAGTATAACCTATGCTGCCTACAAAACCTCTACTACCTGTAAATCCATTTAGGCCGTCTAAACCTCTGCTACCTACAAAACCTTGACTACCAGTGTATCCTCTTGATCCGGTAAATCCTACACTACCTGATTCACCTTGACTACCTGTATAGCCAACAATACCTTGACTACCTGTATAGCCGATATCACCTTTGCTTCCTGTAAATCCTATACTACCAGTAAATCCAAGACTTCCTCTGCTACCTACGAAACCAGTAACACCTTGTGATCCTGCGAATCCAATATCGCCACGACTACCAGTATAACCTAAGTCTCCTTGACTACCTGCAAATCCAGTAATGCCCTGACTACCTACGAAGCCGGTACTGCCCTGACTACCTGTAAATCCAGTAGCACCTTGACTACCAACAAACCCAGTAACACCTTGACTACCAACAAACCCAGTAACACCTCGACTACCCGTGTAGCCAAGATTGCCTTGACTACCAGTATAGCCAATAGTTCCTTGACTACCAGTATAGCCAATATCGCCTTGTAATCCAGTTGGTCCTCTAACTACTCCTACGTCTATCCATAGTAGTCCCTGAGCTGTATTAGACCAAATGTGTAAATGTCCATCGTCGATGGTAATATATCCATCACCAACTGAACCATTATATGTAACTGGTAAATCTACGTATGTAGGTACTGATCCTACAATTGTAATACTTGTTCCGTCACTACCACGACTACCAGTATAGCCTTGTATACCTATAGAACCTTGACTACCAGTATAACCAATGTCTCCTTGACTACCTACAAACCCCGTAGTACCTTGACTACCTACATAACCAACATTACCTTGACTACCTGTGTAACCGATATCGCCTTGACTACCAGTATAGCCTACACCCTGACTACCGACAAATCCAGTAGTACCTTGACTACCTACATAACCAACATTGCCTTGACTACCAACAAAACCAGTAATACCTTGACTGCCAATAAATCCAGTAACACCTTGACTACCAGTGTATCCAAGATTGCCTTGACTACCGACAAATCCAGTAGTACCTTGACTACCAACAAAACCAGTAATACCTTGACTGCCAGTGAATCCGATGTCGCCTTTACTACCTGCAAAACCTTGACTACCAGTAAAACCAATAGTACCTTGACTACCAGTAAATCCAATAATACCTTGCGATCCAGTAAAGCCAGTAATACCTCTACTACCAGTATAACCTAAATCACCTTGACTACCAGTATAACCAATGTCTCCTTTACTTCCGATAAAGCCTATACTACCAGTAAATCCAGCGACGCCTTGTGATCCAGAGAAACCAATGTCGCCTTTACTACCTGTATATCCGATATCACCTCTGCTACCAGTGTAACCTAAATCTCCTTGACTGCCAGTAAATCCAATAATGCCTTGACTACCTGTGAATCCGATACTTCCAGTAAATCCGGTAATGCCTTGACTACCTGAGAAACCGATATCACCTTTACTACCGGAGTATCCAGTGATGCCTTGACTTCCAGTATAACCTAAATCGCCGCGACTGCCGGAATAACCAATATCTCCTTGTAATCCAGTTGGTCCTCTTACAAGTCCTACATCATTCCAAGTAGATCCATTCCAAATATGTAAATGACCATCATCGCTGGTAATATATCCATCGCCCACGGAACCGTTGTAATTAGCCGGTAAATTAGATTCAGTAGATACTGATCCTACAATTGTAATACTTGTTCCGTCACTACCACGACTACCTGTATATCCAGTAACACCTTGACTACCAACATAACCAGTATCGCCTTGTGACCCGGTGTAACCAATACTACCAGTATAACCAATATCACCCTGTGATCCAGTGTAACCTCTACTACCAGTATAACCAATATCACCTTGACTGCCAGTAAATCCGATACTGCCTGTAAATCCAGTTACGCCGCGACTACCTGCGAAGCCGATATCGCCTTTACTGCCTGTGTATCCAATATCACCTTTACTGCCAACAAAACCAATGTCGCCTTTACTACCAGTAAATCCAATAATGCCTTGACTACCAGTGAATCCAATACTTCCAGTAAATCCGGTAATGCCTTGACTACCAGTGTAGCCGATGTCTCCTTGACTGCCTGTGTAACCGATATCACCTTGACTGCCAACAAAACCAATGTCGCCTTTACTACCTGTATATCCTAATTCTCCTTGACTACCGATAAATCCTTGACTGCCTGTAAAACCTACAGTTCCTCTGCTACCAGTAAATCCAATTACACCTTGTGATCCAACAAATCCAGTAGTGCCTTGTGATCCAACAAATCCAGTAGTGCCTTGTGATCCAACAAATCCAGTAGTGCCTTGACTGCCTGTAGATCCAGTAAATCCTGTACTACCAGTAAATCCAATCTCGCCTTGTGATCCTACGAATCCAGTAACACCTTGACTACCAGTACTGCCTGTAAATCCTCTGCTTCCAGCGAAGCCGGTGATGCCTTGACTGCCTGTATAACCTAAGTCACCCTGACTGCCTGTATAACCAATAGGTCCTCTACTACCAGTAATACCTTGACTACCAGTATAACCTAGTTCTCCTTGACTACCTGTGTAGCCGATGATGCCTTGACTGCCAGTGAATCCAATAATGCCTTGTGATCCGGTAAATCCAATAATGCCTTGACTACCGGTGAATCCTATAGGACCTTGTGGTCCAGTTGGTCCTCTTACAAGTCCTACATCATTCCAAGTAGATCCATTCCAAATATGTAAATGACCATCATTGTTGGTAATGTATCCATCACCCACCGAACCGTTATAAGGATTGGGAAGTTGATTCTGGTTAGTTACACTTCCGACTATGGTAACACTTGTTCCATCACTACCACGACTACCTGTATAACCTTGACTACCAGTAAATCCAATAACACCTTGACTACCTGTGTATCCAATTACACCTTGACTACCTACAAATCCAGTAACTCCACGACTGCCAGTGAATCCAATACTACCTGTAAATCCTATACTACCAGTAAATCCAATAACACCTTGACTACCAGTATAGCCGATGTCTCCTTGACTACCTACATACCCTGTATCACCCTGACTACCTGTGTAACCAATATCACCCTGACTACCAGTATAGCCGATGTCTCCTTGACTACCAGTATAGCCGATGTCTCCTTGACTACCTACGAATCCAGTAGTACCTCTGCTTCCGACAAATCCTACATTACCTTGGCTACCTGTATAGCCAATGTCTCCTTGACTGCCTGTATAACCGATATCGCCTTTACTGCCAGTGTAGCCGATATCTCCTTGTGATCCAACATATCCTAATTCGCCTTGACTACCTGTATAGCCAATGTCTCCTTGGCTTCCAGTAAATCCGTAACTACCAGTAAATCCAATAACACCTTGACTACCTGTAAATCCTCTACTACCACTAAATCCAATGTCGCCTTTTGATCCAGTGAATCCCTGACTACCTACAAATCCTGTAATACCTCTGCTACCAGTAAATCCTATACTACCAGTAAATCCTGTGCTACCAGTATAACCCGAGTCCCCTTGACTACCTGTATAACCAATATCACCTTGTGGTCCTACTATCTGTCCTACATCGGTCCAAGTACTGCCTGTCCAGACATACAAATTCTGATTAACAATATAGGAGTCTCCTATACTGGCAAAATTTTCTAGATTTTGTAAACTATTAGTTGCTCCTAAGATTCTAACACTAGTACCATCGGCACCTCGACTGCCTACAAAACCTGTAATACCTTGACTACCAGTATAACCAACACCCTGACTACCTGTATAACCTATAGCAACATTAAAAGTTTCTTCAGACTGTTGTCCAGGATTTCGAATCATTTCCAGTCCACCAGTAGAAGCATTGCGTCTTAAAATAACTTTTGACTGACCTTCACCAAAAATATATTCTGCTGCTTGTACTGATACTAATTGACTTTCTGTATTAGTAAACAGAATATTTCCATCTGCGTCAACAGTTATTTTTGTTCCGTCAATGTCAATTGTTTGATTAGTAACATAAAGAGATCTAAATCTTTTAGAAGGACTTCCTAGGTCATAGTCTCCGTTTGAATCAGGTATTAAATCTCCAGGAATACTAGTAGTTCCTACTTGATCATACAATAATGCATTTTGAGTAGAAATAGTAAGTATTTTATATGGATCACCATTAGGGTCTGTAGTAATTGCGATACCTTGTCCGGCGTTCAAAGTAAGTGTATCTAAACCGCTTGCTACTAAATCACTTTGTCCTTCTACTTTCAAAGTTTTAAAAGTAGAATTCATTGCTACCTTAACAGCACCTGATCCTAAATCTGAAACTGCAAATCCGCTATCATTATCAAATCTTAAAGTGTTAACATTAGTTAAGGTATTAGATATTACGTTGGCCGTGTTTATTTCGCTTATTGTTAAACTTGAACCTACTCCAGCAGATCCGGTATATCCCACAGTACCTTGACTGCCTGTATATCCAACACCTGCACTGCCTGTATATCCAATACCTCCGGTCGAGCCTTGCTCTCCTTTATCTCCCTTCTCTCCTTTATCTCCCTTATTACCTTTTAAATTTCCAGTAACATGAGTACTTTCAGCACCGTAGGATAAAGTTAAACTTCCATCTTCGTTATTTGAAATATTGGTTATACCTACACCAGATGCACCTTGACTACCGGTATAACCAGTAATTCCTTGACTACCTGTATATCCAACACCTGCACTACCAGTAAAGCCCCTTGGACCTGTACCATCGCCTCCGCCGACAGTGAACCAATCCGGTGCTAATCCATCGTCATAATAAATGCTTAATTCGTTAGTATCAGGATTGTACCAAATGGTACCGTTGGAAGGCTCTTGAGGTTCGGTGTTGCTGATTGTAGTAACAGAGTTGCCGCCTATCGGAACCCCGCCAAGTGTTACACCGTCACTTAGACGTAGTTCACCTGTGTCTACATTGAAGAATATGTTGCCTTCCTCGCCAACGAACGATTCTATATCGTTTTTGACAAGACCGGCTTTGATTTTACGGAAAAATGCCACACTAAATCCTTAATTTAGTGTATTTATTGGTTTTTTATTTTTGAAAAATTGGGTTGCTAGGATCGTGTTCCTCTTCATCTTGAGTAAGATCCTTGATAATTGGACTATCTTTACCTGCTTCGGCTTTTTTAAGTTCAATTTCTTGTTGTAAAGGAGGTACGAACACAGGGTTTGGATCTAAATCGCTAGGATCTTTTGCATCTTTAGAGACAGGCATATCAATTTCTGGATCTCCATCTCCGTTAATTTTTATAGTTATTGGGACATTAATTACGAATTCTCTGGCTCTCATTCAAACTCTCCGTACTTTTATTTATCGTTAGAATTGACCGAATTTATAAAAGACTATATAATAGAGCTATGAAATATAATCCTAACGAACCAATCGAAAAATGGGCAGAGCGTGTTCGAATGTTAGAATACGGAGAAGCTTTAAAACAAATTGCACAAGGACAAGATCCTGAAGTTGTTATGGAAGCAATGAGTGTAAGAATTATGGAAAAAATCAAACACCCATTACTAATGCAAATTAAAGAATGGGGTAAGTCTACATATGATGCAACTCTTTCCCAGGAAAATTATAAGAAAAACTATTTAGATAAAACTAAACCTGTGGCAGATCATATGAATGATGTAGACGACCCTAATTACACCACTTGAGCTAAACCATAGATAGCGTACACTAACATTGTTTTAGTATGCATATCATCTGCTTCACTATCTAGTACATCAGTACGAACTAGGTCCTCTAATAGTTCTTTATACTCGTCGTTGGTAATATCCCCTCGAGAATGTTGTTCTTGTAACTGAAGAGCCAATTGCGCTCGCTGTGCTACCCAAGGTTTATCGCTCTGTGCTAATTGGTATAAATCACTCATTTAAAATCTCCCTATAACAGCTTTGGCTACTGTGCCACTTTGTGCATCTAATACTTTCTTTTTCATATTACAATAAGCTTCGCTACCCTGTTTAACTATACTACGATCGTAGAAATCGTTAACAGTTTCATTCATTGGTTTTACTAATCTTAATACATCTCTAGTATCTTTAACTTGACTATAGATGATTAACCAATCCATATGTTTTTTGATTATGGCTACTTGAGGAGCGTGTGGTTGTTTACAGTCTAAGTCCAGTACACTTTGCCTAATATCTATCACTGCACGACTTTGGTTGTCATCCCAAAAGCTAGGAATCTTATCTTTAATTGTAGAACAGCCTACTAATAATACAACAAGTAGACTGGCTGCTATTTTATGCATTAATGTTCTCCATATGGAATTACAGGACGATCGTCGTCTGGATTATCTGGACCAATTAGTTGCACCATGATTGTTTAGCTTCTCCATAGTACTCGCGAGCGAATCCATTAGCAATTAATTGAGCACGTAGACTTTGTCCGTCTAGAATAAGATCTCCTAGAACTCGGCCGCCAAATTTGTCCCATCCGTAGATGACTACGAAACGTTGTACACTTTTTGCAACTAACTGTGTAGTAAATTTAGTGGCCATTTCCCCACGCTGTGCTTCGCTAGGACATTGAGCACGGTGACCTTTTTCTGGTGTATCTACCCCGTATACTCGTACAGCTAATTGAGGTTTAATCGGTGCTGGAAGATATGGTGCTGCAATGACAACTGTGTCGCCGTCTGTGACTTTGAGAATTTGTGCGTCGTAGGTTACGCCTTGTGGTGTTGCAGCAAAAGCAAATAAAGGTAATGCTGCCAGTAATAATAGTAGTTTTTTCATAAATGCCCCTTTCAGAGTATTTACTTAATCCACCCTACTTTTTCACCGTTATCGATTCTGCGTTGCCATTCTTCTACGCTGCTAGGATAACGCCAAGCCCAAATAGCAACTAGGGCCATAGTGATTGCAGCATAGATCACACCTTTAATAGGTACAGTAAACCACATAAACAATAAACTACTACTCATTACCAGAAGCATAGCATATTTGCCTTTTTGTGGAAATACTCGTTTTTCTCCCCAGTTAGTCAAGAAAGGACCGAATCGTGGATGATTATATAACCACTTATGCATACGCTCACTGCTCTTTGCGAAACAGTAGGCAGCACCTACTAAGAAAATACTGAATGGTATGCCTGGGGTTACTAAACCGATGTAGGCCATTATTAGGCATAACCATCCAAGTATAAAGAAGAAAAGTTTTTTCATTGTAAAAATTCTAACCAAGCCGGATCTCTAACTTGGAATGGCAAACTTTTACGTTTGTTAACAAGTTCATAATAACTAGGCTTGTACGGCTTGATACGAGGCTTAGTCTTAGTACTGTTGCTTTTACGAGCATTACAAGGTCCACAGGCCGTTACACTGTTATCCCAAACACTCTTACCACCCAAACTGATCGGGTGTACGTGATCTAATGTACAGTCTTTCTTAGTTAATCCAATACCACAATACTGGCAGGTATATAAATCTCGTAGGAAAACATTACTCTTACTAAATCGAACAGCATTTTTTGGCTTCATATAATCTTTTAGCATTAAAATACTTGGGACTTGAGTTTCCCAACGAGCACTACGCACAATCCAATTTTCGTGCCAAGCCAATACGTGGGCCTTATCAAGGACCAAATATCTAATGGCTTCTTGCCAATCGCATACACTTAGTGGAATAACACTAATCGGTGAGCCGTCGCTGTTCAAAACTAGAGTATCTGACATTTGAACTATTTACTAAATTTATAAAGACTACTATTATATAACCAATTATAAATTTATGCAAGTATTGATTGGGCGAATTCAATGCTACTTTGTTCGATTGCACTTGCCCATTGTGCCTGTCCGTCTAAACCGAACACATTATGATAGCTAGCTGTGCTTACTAACCAACTAAAGTTATGATCATAACCATTTTGACCTTTGTATTCATTTTCCAATTGATCTGGTGCCCAAGCACAGAGTCCTGCAAACATACGCCAATATTTTGGTTTATCACCTGCTGCGAATCTTGCTAATAGATCCCCAGAGCTACTTAAACTATAAGACTCGTTTATTTGCATAGTATTACCGCAAGTCCATTCTGGAGTATGCAACACTGTAAGAGCATTAACATTAACTGGTCCGCCTACATAAATGAACCCATCGATGTCAGATTCTACACCGTGCTGTTTACTAAATTCACTGATAGACATTTTGCTAGGTTTGTTTAAAACTAGTCCTATACTTCCTCTTTGATGATCTTCTGTTACAAAAATAACTGTCTTATTCCAGAAGTTACCTTTAACTGCCGGTGGAGAAATTAACAATAAACCTGTTTTTATCATTATGCGAATCTTCTTATTCGTTCTTTTACATCGCCTACTGTAAAAATTCCATCTTGAT
>JACCDW010132429.1_pt1 | contig 10212 bp, 8 predicted proteins | sample 7449781 | NCBI WGS metagenome assembly JACCDW01 (sample SAMN15323449, study PRJNA562643) | freshwater metagenome | isolation source: river surface water | place: USA:Blue River Watershed | collected 2017-08-18 | reverse complement strand
ATACATGCTTCCAATTCACTCAAATCTGTCAACCATGCCTCTAATGCTTCTACAGAAGGGATCGGTCGATCATTTAATTCTTTGAAAAAAGGCTCCAAACTAGCCCAATCCGTTAGCACGAAGTCGGTCGGAAGGTATTTATGGCTTAATTTTTGGATGTCCGCTGTTCTCTGCATAAGGTTCGTTATTAAGACGCAAATTTACTACTTTTACACACTTTAAAACAGTTAATTAAGTGTCCGAAACAATTCATTTACTGCCAGATCATATTGCCAATCAAATTGCGGCAGGCGAAGTCATACAAAGACCCGCCAGTGCTGTCAAAGAATTATTGGAAAATGCAGTAGATGCCGAGGCTACCGAAATTCGATTGATTATCAACGAAGCGGGCAAATCCTTAATTCAGGTAATTGACAATGGCAAGGGTATGTCCGAAAAGGATGCTCAAAATGCATTTGCTAGGCATGCAACTAGTAAAATAAGTGTGATTGAAGACTTGTTTGAAATTCGCACAATGGGTTTCAGGGGCGAGGCCTTAGCGTCTATTGCTGCGGTGGCACAAGTACAATTAAAAACAAAAAGACCAGAAGACGAGGTTGGCACAGAGGTGTCTATTGAAAATAGCAAAGTGATCTCGTCTGCTCCAGTGGCTACTCCTGTCGGCACAAGTATCAGCATGAAAAATTTATTTTTCAATGTGCCTGCCAGAAGAAATTTTTTAAAAAGTAATTCTGCTGAACTTAAACATATACTAGAAGAATTCACCAGGGTGGCATTGGCTTTCCCTGAGATCTATTTTAATTTACATAACAATGGACAAGAAGTTTACCATTGGGATGCAGGTAGCTTTAAGCAAAGAGCCATTCAAGTATTAGGCAATAATTATCAAAGTAAATTGGTAACCGTAGGAGAACATACAGACTACCTAACCATCTCTGGATTTGTTGGCAAACCAGAGACTGCAAAAAAAACAAGAAGCGATCAGTACTTTTTTGTCAACAGAAGATTCATTAAAAGCGCCTATTTACATCATGCGATTGCCAATGCCTTTGAAGGCCTCATTGCAAAAGATAGTTTTCCTAGTTATATTTTATACATCGATGTAGATCCTTCTAAAGTGGATATCAATGTGCATCCAACAAAACAAGAAATTAAATTCGAAGACGATAAAATCATCTATGCTTTTGTTCAAGCTGCTGTAAAACATGCTTTAGCGCAGTTTAGTATTGCCCCTTCTTTAGATTTTTCTTTGGATGCCGATATTCAACAATTAGATGCGATACAAAAACCTTTTTCGGATAGTCAAGTGCAAGAGACTTCTAGAAAGTCATTGTATGAAGGGTTTACACAAAAAAATCAAGCCCATTTTATTCCAAAAACAGGACAAGCAGGACAGCAGGATTGGAAAAGTTTTTTTACTGACTTACCTAGTGCAAATCAGGAATTTATTGTCAAGCCCTCTTCTATGGGTTTATACAAGGAAGACGAATCTTTGTCTGTTCCAGAAGATGCTTTTTTGATGCAGCTCCATCAAACCTATATTATCGCACCCACAAAAAGTGGTTTGATTATTATTCATCAACAATTAGCGCACGAAAGGGTCTTGTATGAAAAATATCAAAGAGCAAGTGCTCAACCGCATGCCACACAAAAAAGTTTATTCCCTGTGGTATTGGAACTAAGTGCAAGTGACGCTGTATTGCTCCAAGAAATGGTGGAAGACTTAGCCAATATTGGATATGAAATAGAAGCTTTTGGTCAAAATAGTTTTATCATTCAGGGTATCCCGGCAGACGTGCTTGCGGGTAATGAAAAAAATGCCATCGAACTTTTATTAGAACAGTTCAAACATTTTAGTGCAGATTTGAAATTCAGTAAGAGAGAGAAATTAATTCGATGCATGGCAAGACAAATGGCGATCAAAGCAGGGCAAAATTTAGGACAAAAGGAAATGCATAGCTTGATTGAATCACTCAGCGAATGTGATATCCCAAATACCACCGCCTCTGGCGCACCTACCTTCATTGAATTCAATGAAGATTATTTAGATCGATTATTTAGTAAGTAAAGAAAGTGCTATTTTCTATTAAACTACCTATAAGAAATTAGGGAATAAGTTTAAAATAGTGCACTACATTCCTTTGGTAACGCTCGTTAAATAAGTTTCAACCGCTCTTCTAACTTGAGCGCTTGATGGACTCATATGATTGGCAACCAAAACAGAGAAATATAGTTTTTGTTGTTTAGGTGTATAGATGAATCCACTCAATGCAACCTGTCCACCCAAGGTGCCGGTTTTTGCATACATCGTGCCAGGGAAGTTTTTATAATAAGCCGCAATGGTACCTTCTCCACCTTTTTCAAAAATATTTTTTACACGGGCTTCACCAAATTTGGCTTGCATCTGTTGTAAAATAGCAATATAATTTTCGGGGGTATTTAGATTATAGCGACTCAATCCACTGCCGTCTACCCAACGCATTCGTTGAGGCAGGTCTGCAAAAAATAATTTCTTAGCGCTATCAATCAAAGCTGCATCATCCATCTTGCCAAAGAGCTGCGCACTTGCCATCAATACAATTTGATCTGCATAAAAATTATCGCTACGCAGCATCATGATCTTTAACAAACTATCCGTTGGAACCGTTTTAATGGTCTTAAAAGGAATAGATACAAGTGTGTTGTTTTTTTGAAAACTAATTTTTTTACCTAAGGTGTCGCTCAATAATTCTAGCGCTTTTACCATTGGCACATCTTCTTGGCTAAATGGGACTTGAAAATACTTGCTTTTATTATTTTCATTTGTTGTGAAAAAGCGATTTCCCAATCTATTTCTTGACCAATTTTTTTCTTCTACTTTGTCTAAGTCAACCAAATCTTTAAAAAAATAGAAAGGCTTAATGGCCTCTAATTTTTTATTGCTTTGGTAAAAATGAACCACGTTCCCATAAATAGGCATTCTGCTTCTTTCTGGTTGGTAATCTTCCGCATAATCAGCCCATGACCAACCACTTCCAAATACTTCAAATTGGTCTTGATGATTGCCAATTACAACAACCTGCTTATTTGTATTTTTAATAAGATCCACCACAGGTTGATACTTAAATTCAGGATGCATAAAACTTGGATCACCCAATGGCATTAAAAATAAAGTATCCGCATTTTCTGCCATCTTCCATCCTGGCAAAGAATCACCTAAAAATTGTAACCCTAAATAAGTCGCTAAGATTTTTGTATTGCTCGCAGGGGTAAAATAATGATCACTCTGGTATTTGGTCAGCCACTGCCCCTTCGTATCATTGTAAACAGCAATACCAATATGCGCTCCTTTAACAGCTTCAGAACTCAATAATGTTTTTTGCGCTTGACGCACCGAGCATGCACTTAAAACCATTGCAATTGCTGCAACAATAAATAGAATTTTAAACCAATTCTCAAACTTAAAGTTTGTTATTCTCTTTCTAAAGCTCTTAGCCATCTTTCTGGGATTTCATTATTAGAAGCTACTAAATAGTCCTTGTAACTACAAGGCATCCATTCTTCATTATGCAATTTCATCCACCACCTTCCTGTACTTTTACTTTGTAAAAATTGCGTATCGATATCTGAAAATGCAATATGAAATTCTTTAAAACGATCAAGTGCCGAAAGTGGCGCTTCTTTTTTACCGCGATGTACGCCGTCAATGATATACCAGATCATCTGTGCCATTTGTATAGCTGTTAATCCATGATGATCTAATTCTGCTTGGTATCCAAATAAACCTATGGTACTTGTTTTCCAGCTCATCCCTGCATATTGCATCAACACGCAAGCTTCTTCTCCGTTAAACCCATTGGATGTAATGATATTAGCAGGTGCTTGTGCATGTTGAATAGCACTGATATCAAAACTCATCATGTGACTGTCTCTAATGACTGGCTCCATTTCTTCGATACTTTCACGCACTACACCCAATCTAAAACAATCAAACCTTAGCTTATCAATGGTCTCGAGCATATGCGGATGCATAAAATAACTTTGAAAACCGATATGTGCATAATGGTTTAAATGATTCGGTAAACCAGTAAATAATTCTTCTAAAAAATGATCCGATGGTAAGCGCGCTTCTAGATCTAAATCAATCTTAGCATCTGCTACTACTGCATTCACTAAAGTAGGAATCGAAGTATAGGCGTGGTATTGAGGCAAAGTGAGGTCATGAGAACCACCCATGATCACCACTTTTTTATTTTGTAAAATCAATTCGGCTATCACCGTTCTTAATGCAGCATAACTATCCTGAATAGTTTGTCCAAGTTTTACGTTTCCAATATCTGCAATTGTGACTTGAGCATGCCAATAATATAAATTATATAAAGCTGCTCTAACCGCATTGGCAGCTTCAAAACCATTCAATGCAAACCCAGCACCCCTGCATTCACCTGCACCTATCAATACAATATCAGCATCCTTGATATCTGGCAGTTGATTTTCATATGATTTAATATGCTTTCCAAGCTGGGTATCGCGATAACCTTCGTCTTTTGACAAAAAGGACAGGTTAATTGGTTCTACAAAGTCTTGGATAGAGGACAATGACATGGGCTAAAATTATCTATAAATACTAACGCAAATTTTGCCCAAACATTGCGTAAAGGGGTATTAATCTTGGAATTTATAGCCTACGCCCCGCATTGATATAAAGTGTTTTGGGTGCTTGGGGTCTATTTCGAAGTATTTTCTAAAATTTAGTATGAAATTATCGATGGTCCTGGTATTTGGGAATACTTGATAGCCCCAAACCAATTGCAGGATCTTTTCCCTTGTAACCACGGTATTCTTTTGTTCAATGAGTAGTTTTAACAATAACAATTCTCTTTTAGTCAGCGTGATTTTTTGCCCAGAAGCAAGCAATACCTCTGAAGCATTGAAATCGATAAGATGTCCTTTAAATTGGTATTGGTCAATTTGTGGGGTGGTCTTTGCCTGCTGTGCCTGCTTCTGAATCAGTTTTGCTACCCTTAAAAGCAATTCTTCTAAATTAAACGGCTTGGTTAAATAGTCGTCGGCACCCAATTTTAACCCTTGCACCCTATTCGCACTTGTATTTTTTGCACTTAAAATTAAAATAGGTGTTTGGTTATTGTTCAAACGCATGCGTTCTGTAATACTAAAGCCGTCCAAAGAAGGCAACATGATATCCAAAATCATTAAATCATAATGAGCAGATTGAATTAGTTTCAATGCCTCCCCACCATCATATGCAGAGTCCACCTCATAGCCCTCCATCTCTAAATTCAGCTTCAAAGCCTCATGTAGATGCTCTTCGTCTTCCACCAATAAGATGCTATGTTTTTGCATGATTAATCTGCCTTGAATTGAACCACAAAAATACTTCCTTTAGGTTGATTTGGCTTGACGAAAATATTACCAGCGTGGAATGTGACAATTTTTTTACATAAATACAAACCTAATCCTGTTCCTTTAGTTGTTCTGGTTTGTTCTGCACCCACTCTATAAAATTTATCAAATACTTTTGACCTCTCCTCTAATGCGATACCGATGCCTTGGTCTTTAACGGTAAGCTCAATATTATTTTCAACTAAATGCAAGTCAATAAAAATATCGGTCTCGGGCGCTGCATATTTATTAGCGTTATCCAATAGATTATTAATCATCAACTGCAATAATAAAGGTTCGCCTTGTAGTTGAATGGATGCATCAATGGAGCCAATACATTTTCTATTTGGGTATCGTTCTTCAAAAGATTGAATACATTGAACAGCAATAGTGGATAAATCTACCAATTGTTTACTGTTTTCATATTGTCCCATTTCAAATTGGGATGCTAATAAAATATTATTACAGAGCGCATCTAATCGTCTTGTTTCTTTTAATGTATTCTGAATTAAATGTTGTTGTTGTTCGGGTTGTAAATCTCTTTTTACAATTGTTTCTAAATTCAATTGCGTGACAGCAATGGGCGTCTTGAGTTCATGCGTGACTGCCATCATAAAATTCTGTTGCAGTGTTGAATATTTTAATTGCTTCAATAAGGAACGGTATACATAGATGGCACCCAAAAGAAACAGCAATAAAAATGTCAAACCCTCTCCAATATATTGTTTGGTTTTTCTAGCAGCAAATGCTTCGATGGTGGCGATATGCTGTTGATCTATTTGTCCTTTTGCAGTAAGGGTTTCAATTTTTGTAGCAGTCAGTAATTCATTTTGTTGAACCAGCGCTACATACCACCAAATAAAGGCAGCAACCATATAAGTTAAGAATAACCAGTAAATGATTCTGACCCATACTAATTTTGATATGGAAAATGGCATGCGCATCTTATAAAGCAGCTTTTTCTATTCGGATACCTGTAGATAAAATATTTTGCAGCGGGTCTTCACGCATCGTATGTTTGATGGTAAAAGTATGTGTGCCGTATTTTAATTTAACAGGCTTGCTATACAATGGAATACGTTGGTCATAAATATCATCCATGCCCGTTCCTAGCCAACCTTTTTGATCATCGGCTAAATTCAAATTGAATGTTTCGGTTTGTGCTTTTTCACCAGCACTGCTATGATTTAACTCAACCCAAATATTTTTATAATGATATGCATTGTGGTGTCTAATGACAAAGACAATTTTGTACATCTGACTGGTGTCTGTAATATTAAATAAGTATTTTTCTGGCTTTGCGCTATTCCATTGATGGTCTGGATGTATTGTATTTTGTTCAGACAAGGACATTGTTTGACAAGCAACTAGGCTGAATAAAAAACAGATACTAAATACGATACGATAAAGCTTCCCCATTTATAACACGTTTAAGATTTGTTCTTTCGCTTTTTCTAATTCATCCTTCATTACAATCACTGCTTTTTGAATATCTACATCATTGGCCTTAGACCCAGTGGTATTGATCTCTCTGCCCATTTCTTGTAAAACAAAAGATAATTTTTTTCCTTTATTTGGATCTTTTTCGGCAAGGATAGATTTAAAATAAGCGCAGTGGTTGGTTAAACGAACACGCTCTTCTGAAATATCAATTTTTTCGATATAGTAAATCAATTCTTGTTCTAAACGATTAGTATCATACTTATCTGGTCCAACACTCTGTTCTAACAATTTAATCAAGCCCTCTTTTATTTTAGTTCTTCTATTTGGCTCAAGCACGGCAATCGCAGCTTGTTGTGCTTCAATACTTGCAACACGTTCTAACAAATCTAATTCGATTGATTTTCCTTCGGATTGTCTATGAATGTTTAATAAATCAATCGCTTGTTTCAATAACCCAAAAATGGCCACTTTTTCTTCCTCCGATAAAACTTCGTTGGTAGAAGAAACCACATCCGGCATTTTCAATAAAGTGCTCAAAATATTTTCTTTGCCAATGCCTAATTCGTCTGCTAGTTCTACAATTGGTTGGTAATAGGATTTTGCTAATTCTTTGTTGATATTGACCGGTTTTGAAGCGCCATTGGATTTAACAAAAATGGAGCACTCAACACTACCTCTAAATAAATGTTCATTTAAAGTATTTCTGATTTCAACTTCAATTGGTTTTAAAATGGACGGAATATTTAAACGAACATCAAATTGCTTTCCGTTTAAAGATTTGACTTCCACCAAGAGTGTTTTGTCATTAAACGCCATTTCTGCCCTTCCGTAACCAGTCATTGAATACAACATAAGTATACCATTATTTAGTCCATAAAGGTATTAAATAATGAGCTTGCAAGCGCTAAAGTTTGTACTTTAGCGAAGATTTTAGCCCATGTACGACAAAGCACAAATACAAGCATTACAACAAACTACAAAGCAGTTTTTAACTACGCCATTAAGCATTGATTTGATGACTTTAAAAAAAGTATTGCATTTTCATGAATACCAATATTATGTAGTCAACGAATCCTTAATAAGCGATTATGAATATGACCAGCTCTATCAGGCCCTTTTGGCTATAGAAGCCTCAGATCCCTCTTTAGTTACCCCTGACTCACCAAGTCAAAGAGTGGGAAATAGTTTAAATAGCAATTTTGAAACGGTGCCTCATTTGGTGCCTATGTTAAGTTTAGAGAATAGCTATAATGCGGAGGACCTCATTGATTTTGACCGTAAAGCAAGAGAAAGTGCCAACCTAGATGCGATTACTTATTGTGTTGAGCCAAAATTTGATGGCGCTAGTATTTCATTAATTTATGAAAACGACCTTTTAGTTCGAGCATGTACCAGAGGCGATGGTGTTGAAGGAGAAGACATCACTAATAACATCAAACAAATTAGGTCCATTCCTTTACAGATTGCACTTGCAGCAAATGGTATACAACAAATTGAAATTCGTGGCGAAGTGATTATGACAAAAAAGGCTTTCAATGACTTTAATGAAAAATTAAAATCTAAGCAACAATCACCCCTAGCTAATCCAAGAAATGCTGCATCGGGTAGTTTAAGAATGAAGGATCCTAAGGAAGTAGCAGAAAGAAATTTAGATGCATTTATTTATCATATTAGTTATGTTTTACCAATCCCTGGGAAAACAGTAAACCCGCTTTTAATGACCCATAGTGGCAGCTTGGAATTTTTATGGAATATGGGTTTTAGATCACCTCAAAAAGAAAAACAGGTTGTCAGCAAGATGCAAGATGTGATTGATTATTGTGCTATTGCAGCAGCTGGAAGAGACGAACTACCTTATGAGATTGACGGATTAGTGGTTAAGGTGAATGACCTGGCATTGCAAGAAAAATTAGGCATGACATCCCACCATCCAAGATGGGCGATTGCTTATAAATTTAAAGCCAGACAAGCGACCACAGTTTTAGAGCATGTAGAATTTCAAGTAGGCAGAACTGGCGCGGTCACACCCGTAGCAAAATTAAAACCTGTAGCCATTGGAGGTGTAACAGTTTCAAGTATCTCTATTCATAACGAAGAATATATTATTGAAAAAGATTTGCTTTTAGGAGACACTGTGATTATAGAACGTGCTGGTGATGTCATTCCTCAAATCGTCCATTCCATTGCAAGTCTTAGAAAAGGTAGCGAAAAAAAGATTCAATTCCCAACCCATTGTCCTGTTTGTACTACTGCCTTAGTTAAAGAAAGTACAGAAGCAGTATGGAGATGTACCAATATCAATTGTAGTGCACAAATTGTAGAGCGCATTGCGCATTTTGTGAGCAAAGACGCTATGGATATTAAAAATTTAGGCGAGGCCAATATTAAAAAATTCTTTGAACTTGGTTTGTTAACCGCTATTCCTGGAATTTATACACTCGACTTTGAAAAAATTGGACAATTAGAAGGATTTGGAAAAAAGAGTGTAGATAATTTAACAAGCTCAATTGAAGTTTCTAAACAACAACCATTGCATCGACTCATCTATGCTTTAGGTATTCGATTTGTTGGAGAGACCACTGCAAAAACGATTGCAAGTAGAATCAATCACTTACTCGATTTGACACGAATCACGGAGGAACAATTATTAGAATTTGAAGATATTGGTGTTAAAGTTGCAAGTAGTATTGTTCAGTTTTTCCACGATCCTACTCAGCTCAAAATGATTGAAGCTCTAATACAATTGGGATTGAATGTAGAACAAACCAATCAACAACCAACGGATGGTTCACTTACTGGATTGAATTTTTTATTTACTGGAACCTTGATGCAACTTAAACGTTCGGATGCAGAAGCCATGGTAGAATCTAAAGGAGGACATATTCTTAGCGGCGTGAGTAGTAAATTAAATTACTTGATTGTTGGAGAAGATGCTGGAAGTAAACTAGAGAAAGCCAAAAAAATAGCCTCTATAAAAATAATTACAGAGGCTGAATTTATAGCGCTTGTTAAATAAAATAAGCCCCCAGGTTTATGGGAGTTGATTTATCGTTTATTAAATCATATTTTTTGACAACAAATATTCTGCAATTTGAACTGCATTGGTAGCAGCACCTTTACGTAGGTTGTCACTTACAATCCACATATTTAAAGTCTTAGCTTGGGTTTCGTCTCTGCGCAATCTGCCTACAAACACTTCGTCTTTTTCGTGTGCCCATAAAGGCATTGGATAAAATTGTGCTGCATCATCTTGTTGAACTACCACACCAGGTGCTTGAGCCAATAAAGCAGTCAATTCATTTAAATCAAATTCATTTTCAAATTCCACATTCACACTTTCACTATGTCCACCCACAACTGGAATACGAACAGTAGTAGCAGTGACCT
>JACCDW010865798.1_pt1 | contig 10213 bp, 10 predicted proteins | sample 7449781 | NCBI WGS metagenome assembly JACCDW01 (sample SAMN15323449, study PRJNA562643) | freshwater metagenome | isolation source: river surface water | place: USA:Blue River Watershed | collected 2017-08-18 | reverse complement strand
CGTGCGAGCTTTAATGGCCCCATTCAAGTTCGCATTGGTACCACAGACATTATCCTGCGCCTATCTGAAGCAGATCACATTAGAATAAATCAATAATGAAACGTATCGCCCTCCTCGGCATGCCAAATACTGGCAAATCCACCCTATTTAACAGACTCAGCGGTGCATCTGCTCGTGTAGGTAATTGGCCTGGTATTACGGTAGATTTAATGAGTGCTAAGGTTTTACTGGGCGGGCATATTGCAGAACTGGTCGATTTACCTGGCCTCTATGATTTACATGGATTTTCTGATGACGAACAGGTTGTTAGGCACTTTTTAAGCAACAACCATACAGATCTAGTCATGATTGTTGTAAATAGCACACAAATTGACAGACAGCTTTCACTTGCGCTTCAGATTAGAGCCTTGGGTATACCAGCGATGCTACTACTCAACATGAAAGATGAAGCAAAACGGTCAGGAATCAGCATTAATCTTGAAAGCATGGCCAAGCAACTAAAAATGCCGGTCATACAGATAAGTGCTAAATATGGTGACCAATGCCCAGAGGCATTAAAGATAGCATCTAATTGTTTAAATCAATCAGCCGCGGATCATAGCATTGAAAAAATCAGTCAATTACTAGCTGCCGATACTGATGTGGAAGATGAAATGGAGGCGATTGTTAAATCAACCGTTGAGATTCCGGCGCAACTGAATGACTTTACAACTGCCCGAATTGACAAAATCTTACTTCATCCTTGGTTAGGGCTACCCTTATTCTTAATGTCGATGTACGGAATATTCCAGCTTATTTTCACTGCTGGAAAACCTCTACAAGACATTGTGACGTGGGGATTAGATTTTATTCGAATAGACTTCCTGACCCCGGCACTCGCTAATATACCGATTTGGTTAAGCGGTCTTTTAATCGACGGTATTTTCAATGGTCTGGGCACTGTTGCTGCTTTCATTCCTATTATCGTGCTGTTCTTTTTAATCATGTCGATTGTCGAAGATAGTGGCTATTTATCACGTGCAGCATTCTTGATGGATGCCATCATGTCCAAACTTGGTTTAGATGGCCGTGGATTTGTCATGGTATTAATGGGGTTTGGCTGTAATGTCCCCGCTCTTATGGGCACACGCGTGATGCGTTCTCGGAATATGCGCTTATTAACCATGTTGATTATCCCGCTATCATTGTGCTCAGCTCGCTTACAAGTGTTTTTATTTATGGCAGCAACTTTATTCACAGCACAACAAGCGCCGCTAGTTCTTTTCTCGCTTTATTTGGTCAGTTTCGCAACAATTTTCATCACAGCTTTACTGTTTAAGAATCAATATAAGAATACAGAGCCGTTCATTCTTGAGCTACCTCCCTACCGATTTCCAACATTACGTCAAATATGGCTAAGAGGCTGGCAAGAGATTAGTCACTTTCTAAATAGAGCCACTAAATTCATTATCATAGGCGTGGTGCTTGTTTGGGCGCTGACACATTTTCCAATGGATGTCCCACCTGCGAGCAGTGGCACATGGGCAGGTAAAATAGGTACCTTATTTTCAGGACTTTTGGATCCGATAGGAATAGACAACCAGCTTGCAATTGCTCTTATATTCGGCTTTGTTGCGAAAGAGATTGTGATTGGATCATTAGCCGTTATTTATGGCTTACAAGGCGATGCGCTAATGCAAGCAATGGCGCATCAATTGGATTGGGTTCAAGGAATAAGCTTTATGCTTTTTACTTTGATATACACACCATGTCTATCAACCATTGCAACACTCAAAAATGAATCAAAAAGTTGGGTTTTCGCCGCGATGTCAATTGCTTGGTCACTGATACTCGCGTGGGTGGTCAGCTTTGTGTTTTATCAAACAGCGAGAATGTTGGGCTTATAAATCCAGCTTAAGCGCGAAAGATAAAATAAACCGCACCTAACAAACACATTCCCGCCCATAAAAAATCAAGTTTAAGCGGTTGATGCATATAAAAAATAGCAAACGGCAAAAAAACAGATAGCGTAATGACTTCTTGTAATAGTTTGAGCTGTGACAAAGACAAAGCTGAATACCCAAAACGATTAGCAGGGACTTGAAGCATGTATTCAAACAATGCGATACCCCAACTTAAAAACGCAGCAATATACCAAGGCTTATCACTCAAATTCTTAAGATGGGCATACCATGCAAACGTCATGAAGACGTTTGAAAGACTTAACAACAATACAGTTTTTAATAAAACGGACATCTATTAAAAACTATTTAAACTGCAGATTCGCCAGTTTCACCTGTTCTGATACGCAATACCTGCTCAACATTCGTCACAAAAATCTTACCGTCACCGATCTTACCTGTACGGGCCGCTTTAATAATGGCATCCATTGCTGAATCAACTAAATCGTCCGCCACCACAAGCTCAATTTTGATTTTTGGTAAGAAATCAACAACGTACTCCGCACCACGATATAACTCTGTGTGCCCTTTTTGACGACCAAAGCCTTTAACTTCAGTCACAGTCAAACCGTTCACACCAATTTCAGATAAAGATTCGCGTACTTCATCTAATTTGAATGGTTTAATTACTGCTTCAATTTTTTTCATTACTCATTCCTCACGTGAAAAAACTAAATCAACGACCTAACAGATTAATCTAATTCATTAACCATTAAATACAAATTTAGAAGTAATTGGATAGCGTCTGTCCCTTCCAAAACCTCGCTGTGTAATACGAACACCAATTGGCGATTGGCGACGTTTATATTCGTTCCTATCAATCAAACTCGTAACACGAACAACGTCTTGCTCACGGAAACCCATGCTAATAATATCAGCACGACTAGCATCGTGCTCAACGTACGCTTCCATGATCGCATCTAAAATCTCATAAGGAGGTAAACTATCCTGATCTGTTTGATCATGCCTCAATTCAGCAGATGGAGGTCTCACTATAATTCTTTCTGGAATCACAGCTGAAATTGTATTACGGTAATTCGATAGTTTATAGACTAGTGTTTTAGGTACATCTTTAAGTAATGCAAAACCACCTGCCATATCTCCATAAAGAGTTGAATAGCCAACAGCCATCTCACTCTTATTGCCGGTAGTCAGAACAATGCTTCCGAACTTATTAGACAAGGCCATTAACAGCATGCCTCTTATTCGCGCCTGCAAATTCTCTTCCGTCGTATCAAACGGCAAGCCTAAAAACTCATCAGCTAAGGTTGCTCTAAACAAATCAAATAAGGCATTAATAGGCAACTCACTATATTGAACGCCTAGATTTTTCGCCATTAAATGTGCGTCACTAACACTTATTTCCGCAGTAAATTCTGACGGCATCATCACCACTCTAACCTGATCAACGCCCAGAGCGTCAACTGCAATAGCTAAAGTAAGTGCAGAATCAATACCACCAGACAAGCCTAGCACTACACCCTTAAAACCATTTTTATTGACGTAATCTTTCAACCCTAAACATAAGGCTCGATAAACCGTTTCTTCCAAGCCAGATAAAGCCGAAATACTTTCATTTAAAGGATTTGCCCTATTTTTTTCACTGACATCAATATCAAGCACACCCAAATCTTCTTCAAATGCCGCTAGCTGCTGCACCAATTCGCCAGACCGATCCAATACAAAAGAAGCGCCATCAAATACCAATTCATCCTGACCACCGACCATATTCGCGTACACCATCGCCAAACCCGTTTGCAATACACGTTCGCGTGCAATCTGATGTCGAGTAGATTGCTTACCCATATGATACGGCGAAGCATTGAGCGCCAACAAAATCTCAGCACCCGCTTCTTGTGCTAACAATGCGGGCTCGGCCTCCCAAACATCCGCACAAATTAACAAACCTATCTTAATACCTTGATGCTCGAAGACCGTCGCCAGCTCACCTGATTTAAAATAACGAGGCTCATCAAAAACAGTGTGGTTTGGTAAGACATGCTTATGGTAAGTCGTTAAAACCTTACCATCTTGCAGAACAGAAGCTGCGTTATAACACTCGCCCTTATGTACATGAGGGTGACCAACAATTACAGTAATCTCTTTAATCTCAGCTGCCAAAAACTGAAGTTCACGAAGGCAAGCAAGATTAAAATCTTCTCTTAGCAACAAATCCTCTGGTGGATATCCAGAAAGTGAGAGCTCGGGGGTTAGCATCAGCGTTGCGCCTTTGCTTTTCGCATCTAATGATGCTTTAAGAATCTTTTTGCCATTACCCTGAATATCACCGACGGTGCTATTTATCTGAGCAATACAAAATCGAAGGGTTTGACTAATAATTGCCACCTGCATCTTTAAGCAAGGTAACGATATCAGAACGTTTAGCTTGCATTGCATAGACCAAAGCAGTTAATGAGTACTGGTCTTTTACTTTTGGATCGGCACCACTTTTTAATAACAAACGCACCATTTCAGTGTCTCCATTATTAACTGCGTTATGCAATAAAGGCAGACCTTGACCATCTTTATGATTCACATCCGCTCCATTTTTAATTAACAACTCTGCTGTTGGCAACTGTTTCTTTCTCACTGCCCAAGTAAGTGCAGTCCATTTGGACTTGTCCTCCTCCGACACTTTGGCACCACTAGCAATTAAAACCTCAACCGCGCCTGCATTTCCAACACGCGCAGCATACATGAGTGCTGTCATCGCATATCGATCTCTTGTAGAAACATCGGCTTTGTTTTCTATTAAACTTTTAATTGTTGCAACATCACCATTTTTAGCAGCAAACATCAGAATGGTTTTACCGTCATCTGTTCTTAAATTAGCGTCAACACCTGATTGAATAAGCAGACCAACCAATTCTGCATAACCTGAAGTTGCTGCCAAGCCTAGTGCACTCCAACCTGAAATGTCTCTAATTTTAGGATCTGCACCCTTGGCTAATAAAACTTTAGCAGTAGCAATATAATTTTTCTTAGCAGCAAACATTAAAGCCGTCCAACCACCATTTTCACGGGCATTAACATCAGCACCCTTTTCCAATAGTAATTTAACCACCTCAACTTGGTCTTTTCTTGCCGCGTACATCAGCGCAGTAAGACCATCAACATCTTTTGCATTTGGACTAGCGCCGCTTTCAAGGAGTGCGGAAACTTTAGCAAGATCACCTTTAGCAGCGACAGTTAGCAGATACGGTATCTCTTCAGTAGCGCCTGCAGTTTGCATAGTTAAAGCAAAGGTTAACGTCAAAAAAGCCAGAAGTTTTTTCATAAGTTTTATTGTTTTGCCTTAATCGCCGCCAATACAGCTTCACCTAAACCAGCAGGAGAACTTGCAACAATCACTCCTGCTTTTTCTAAAGCAGCTATCTTATCTTCAGCTTTACCGCTACCACCAGAAATAATAGCGCCCGCATGACCCATACGCTTACCTTTGGGCGCAGTTTGACCAGCAATGTAGCCGGCAACAGGTTTTGTCACATAATGCTTAATATAATCGGCGGCCGCCTCTTCATCAGCACCACCAATTTCACCGACCATAATAATCGCCTCAGTTTCAGGGTCGGCTTGGAACATTTCTAAACAATCAATAAAGTTCAGACCGCGAATCGGATCGCCACCAATCCCCACACAAGTAGACTGACCCAAACCTAACGCCGTCGTCTGGTTAACTGCCTCATAAGTGAGGGTGCCAGAACGTGAAACGATGCCCACTTTCCCACGCAAATGAATACTGCCCGGCATAATGCCAATTTTGCACTCGTCTGGGGTAATAACACCTGGGCAATTAGGGCCAACCAACTTCACATGATTAGCTTTAAGCGCAGCTTTGACATTCAGCATATCCAACACAGGAATGCCTTCTGTAATGCAGACAATCAGTTCTATGCCAGCATCACAAGCTTCTAAAATCGAATCTGCTGCAAATGGAGGCGGGACATAAATCACAGAAGCATGTGCACCAGTTGCGCTTACCGCATCACGCATTGTATTAAAAACTGGTAAATCCAAATGCGTTTGACCACCCTTACCCGGTGTTACACCACCCACCATTTTCGTACCGTAAGCAATCGCTTGTTCAGAATGAAATGTCCCTTGTTTACCAGTAAAACCCTGGCATAAAACTTTGGTATTTTTATTAACTAATATGCTCATATTTAACCTTACACACTCACAGCTGCAACAGCTTGTTTAGCTGCATCTGTGAGACCAGCCGCTGAAATAATCGAAAGGCCACTTTCACTTAACATTTTGCGGCCTAATTCCACATTGGTACCTTCTAAACGCACGACCACAGGAATTTGAATGCCAACGTCTTTAACTGCAGTAATAATGCCTTCTGCAATAATGTCGCAACGCATAATACCGCCAAAAATATTCACCAAAATAGCCTGTACATTTTGATCAGCCAAGATGATTTTAAAAGCTTTAGAGACTGTTTCTGCAGTTGCACCACCACCTACATCCAAGAAGTTAGCTGGTGCACCGCCATGCAGCTTAATCAAATCCATGGTTGCCATTGCCAAACCAGCACCATTCACCATACAACCAATATTGCCATTTAAAGCAATGTAATTAAGTCCGGCATGATGCGCTTCAGCCTCTTTTGCATCATCCTGACTCCAATCACGTTGTTCAGCGAGCAGTTTTTGACGATACAAGGCATTGTCATCAACACTCATCTTACAATCGAGCGCAAATAACTTACCATCCGTGGTCACGACTAAAGGGTTAATTTCCAAAAGCGCTAAATCATTTTCTTTAAAAAGCTTGTATAGCCCTTTTGCTAATTTAGTAAAAGCAGCAATTTGGTCGCCAACAAGATCCAAAGCAAAAGCAAGATTACGGGCTTGATAATCAACTAAGCCATTCAGAGGATCACAAACCTCTTGAAGGATTTTCTCTGGCATCGTCGCAGCAACTTCTTCAATATCCATACCACCAGCACTAGAAGCGACCATCACAACACGCTCTAAGGTACGATCGACTAAAATAGATAAGTACAACTCACGTGCGATCGGTAATGTTTGCTCAACCAATAACTGATGAACGGGCTGCCCATCAGGCGCATTTTGGTAAGTCACAAGATGCTTGCCTAGTAAATTGTTAGCGACAGATTTTGCCTCGCTTGCAGACTTAACAATCTTCACGCCACCCGCTTTACCACGGCCGCCAGCATGAACTTGCGCCTTAACAACCCACGCATTCCCAGCAATCTCTTTCGTTGCCGCGGCAGCAGCCTCCGCAGACTGGACAACTTGTCCAACAGGTACCGCTAGGCCATAGCGTTGTAATAGTTGTTTGGCCTGAAATTCGTGCAAATTCATGATAAAAAATCTAAGCAAATGATCAATGTGACATTCTCGCGCAAATCGCGTCTGCGCGCCACCCCACTGTATATGAATGACGTTTTAAATAGCAGCTTCTCCCGATGTATAATATTCAGACTAGTTAATTTTTTAAGATATCCTCTTATGCGCTTAGTTGTTCAAGGTTCGGCCATCCAATTGCATCATCTGATGCACATTCACCAAATTAGCAAGGCAGTTCATGGTGCGCAATTCATTCAAATCGCTGAGCACGCCTACTACCTGCCCAATCAAAACGAGCCCTCAGCAGCGGTAAAAGCATTTTGTGTAGAACAAAAAATTGACTGTGCTTATGTTGCTGACAATCAACGTCTAAAAAATATTAAGCTCGCCGTGATGGACATGGACTCGACACTCATCAATATCGAATGTATTGATGAAATTGCCGATATGTACGGCCTTAAACCACAAGTGGCGGCGATTACAGAAAGTGCAATGCGTGGAGAAATTGAATTTAAAGAAAGTCTGACTAGACGTGTCGCGTTATTAAACGGCTTGGAAGAGTCAGCTTTACAAAAAGTAGTCGATGAAAGACTGCAACTGAACCCGGGCGCAAAAACCTGGATAGACGCATGTAAAGCAAACGGGATTAAAACCTTATTGGTTTCTGGTGGGTTTGAGTTCTTTGCGCATCGCGTACAAGCCCTATTAGATCTAGACTACACTGAATCAAATACCCTAGAAATTATGAACGGCAAACTCACCGGTCGCATTTTAGGCGATATCGTTGATGCACAAGCCAAGGCCGATTTCTTAGTGCGCAAGTGTAATGATTTAGGTATCAGCACAGACCAAGCTATTGCAATCGGCGATGGTGCTAACGACCTCACAATGATGCGCTTAGCAAGTGCAGGCATTGCTTATCATGCAAAACCAATTGTTCAAGAGCAAGCAACCTATGCAATTAATCATATGGGGTTAGATGGGATCGCCAACTTATTCACGACTAGTTAATTTTAAATCTCAATTTTTAGAAAGTTAAATCATGAAAATCAAAAAGTTTTTACTTAGCCTCAGCATCGCGAGTGCATTTTTAAGTGCATCAGCTTGGGCACAACCGACTGTTGAAATCAAAACAAACAAAGGCATCATTATTGTTGAGCTTAATAGTGATAAAGCACCTAAAACAGTAGAAAATTTTGTGCAATACGCCAATGATGGCTTTTACACTGGCACCATTTTTCATCGAGTGATTTCAGGCTTTATGATTCAAGGAGGCGGCCTAGATAAAAATCTAAACGAAAAAACAACACGCGCGCCGATCAAAAATGAAGCTTATAACGGACTAACGAACACCTTGGGCACTATTGCCATGGCAAGAACAAATGATCCGCATTCTGCATCGTCTCAATTCTTTATTAATGTGGCCAATAACACCTTCTTAAATCACACTGAAAAGTCAGATCGTGGCTGGGGTTATACCGTTTTTGGTAAGGTGATTAAAGGAATGGACGTTGTTGAACGAATTTCTAAACTTCCAACAGATGGCGGAGATGTTCCTGTGCAAGCAGTCATCATTGAGTCTGTTTCAGTTCTCCCTACAACGAAATAATTAATACAATAAAAAAGGCCTGCAATGCAGGCCTTTTTTTATTTAAACTCTACTATTTGATTGGCAGATAAACTAACTCGCCAGCTTTCATATCAGGCACTAACAAGAATTTACCATCTTGGCCAGATGCAATATCGGCAGCCGCCACAAACCCTTCTTTTACTAGCTCCGCATTGGCCACTACACCTTTTTCTAGCTTAACGCTAAATACTTTGCCGTTTTTCCAATCACTTACGTAAAACTGGTCTTTTTTGCCGTTAACAATACCGTCACCACCGCCAAATCCTTTTGCGACTTCAATCAATGCATTCTTCTTCATATCCATGCGATAAAGAATGCCAGAGACAAAATCAACTACCATGATGCAATTTTGAGTTTTACCCATGAGTAAACCATTAGGTGCCAAAATACGCGCATCTTGCTTACCATCAATCACCAAACTCACCTTACCTTGTTTGTTGATTTTATAAACAGCACCACCAGAACCCTTTAAGTCCCCGCTATCACTGACATATAAATTACCTAAACTATCTGCTTCTAAATCATTTAAAAATAATGGTTGCTCTGGAAATGCCTGAGCCGAGGCAAACACATGGGTTTCACCTTTTGCATTTACTTTAATTACGCGGTGATTATCTGCTACAAATAGATCTTTACCGACAAAAGCCAAGCCTTTAGGATCATCTAATCCCTTCGCAAAGACTCGCACATCACCATTTTTTTCAATCACAGTAATTTGACCATCACCATCTTTGCCAAACTCACCAATTTCAGAAACAAACACTCTGCCATCTTTTGCAGCGATGACAGACTCAGGTGTTTTTAAACCTGTTACTTTTTTTAAATCATCAGCATGTGCGCTGAAAGAAATCGTGAAGCCTAGCAAAGCAAGAAATAAGGCCTTGATTTTTGGTGTATTCAAAAAAAAACCTTTAATTAAAATGACATAAATTGAATTTTTGGCTCAGGCAAAAGATTAACGATTGCACATGGATTTTCTGAGGTTTTACTATCAAGTGCAGTTTGAAATTTAGAATCAGCTTTCATTTTCAAAACTGCCTCTCTCATCGCAGCCTGATAAACATCTGCCAAATCAAGTTCTTGATAAACTCCCAACATCCCATTTTTTTGAGCTTGCCCTACATAATTAGCCAACGGCTTTCCATCTGCACTATAAACAGCGGCAATTACTTTGCCGTAATATCTTTGTATTTGTGGATTATAAAACATGCGTGGCCTTAACCAGATCAAGACACTAGCGGCACTGGGCTTCACATCGCACATTAAAGCGTTACTAGGGCCAAATTCTGTATTGAATACTTTATTTGCCGCAGCTTCCAATAGCG
>JACCDW010851471.1_pt1 | contig 10213 bp, 9 predicted proteins | sample 7449781 | NCBI WGS metagenome assembly JACCDW01 (sample SAMN15323449, study PRJNA562643) | freshwater metagenome | isolation source: river surface water | place: USA:Blue River Watershed | collected 2017-08-18 | reverse complement strand
GGCCCAAATATCGATAATTTCCCGATATTTATGCGCTCAGACCTATAAATATTTACATAATTGAAATCAATTTAAAGAGCGGGGAATAAAGAGAACTGGCATGATGTTCCATAGATGTACAGCACCACCTACCAACTTAAGCGAACGGAGAGCGCGATGACCGAGCAAGTAATCCTCGAATCCACACCTCTAAATGCCCTCGATCGTTGCGATCGATGCGGAGCACAGGCTTATGTCCGTGCAACTTTGCTCAATGGTGGAGAACTCATGTTCTGCGCACATCACGGCAAGGAATATGCCGAGAAGCTAAAGACTGTTGCTGCAGCAATTCAGGATGAGACAGCGAAGTTGGTTGAAGTTAAGTAAACTTCGCTTTCGGTACCAACTCGTTTATCGTAATGGCAAAAGAATTCTGGCGACAGAACGTTGAAGTCGAAATAACAGTAACTGTTCAGGATTTTCTAGAGTTTGCTGCGCTTACCGGCGATGATGCAGCGCATCATTTGGAAAAATCTGTAGCCAATGCAATGGGGTATGACGATTGCGTCAGTCAAGGTTTATTGGTTTTATCCCTCTCAGGAAAAGCATCAAGTGAATATCTGCGGGCCATTTCTCGCAATGGGGTTACCTACGGATATAACAATTTGAGGTTCCCAGCACCTGTATATGCCGGCGAGAAATTGACAATTACGTATGTTCCTGAATCAATGAACGAAAAGAATGTTATTTCTTCAAAAATCACCGTAAAGACAAGCAGCGGAGATGTTGCCGTTGCAGGCGCTCATTTGCTGAAGTTACTAGACTGACAAAATTACTGGTTTTTTACCCAGAATCAGGTCTGCTGCTTTCTCCGCGATGGCCACTGTTGGTGCTTGAGTGTTTGAAGAGTTAATCGCAGGCATGATTGAAGAGTCGGCAACGCGAAGGCCCTCAATTCCATACACCTTTAGATTCTCATCGACTACCGATTGATCACCGTTACCCATCGCACATGTTCCGACTGGATGGTAAGAGGTGCGGCCAAAGTTGCGAGCGAATTGAATATAGGAGTCCTTATTTGTTAACTCGGCATTCCCCGCCAAGTGCTCTGCGGTGACATATTTTGCCATCGCAGGCTGATTCATGCTCTCGCGCATTTGGCGCAGACCTTCAATAGTAGCTTCCAAATCGTAATCAGTTGCCAAATAATTTGGATCAATGAGCGGAGCTTGTTTTGGATCTGATGAGGCAATTCGCATCGTTCCGCGACTTTCCGGACGTACTAGGTAAACGTTGATAGTCACACCGTAGCCAGTCTTGGCGCCGATAACTCCGGCTTCAATCCCAGCTGCTGGCAAGAAATGGAATTGTAGGTTTGGTGTTTTCTCCTTTGAATTTGAGTAAGAGAACATTCCGCCTTCAACAGCCGTTGATGCAAGCGGGCCCTTCTTAAAGAGAACATATTCGGCGCCTGCTTTAATAGTGTGAAAACGAGGCTTCGACAATTTATCGAGACTGATGTAATCCTTAATTGAGTAAATGATGTCCAAGTCGCAGTGGTCCTGAAGATTCTTTCCCACACCATAAAGTGAGTGCACTACGTCAACTCCGGCTGCTTTGAGATCTGCCGGATCGCCGATACCTGAAAGTTGGAGAATTTTAGGAGAGCCATAAGCGCCTGCTGTAACAATAACTTCGCGCTTTGCGGAGTACATATGAACGCCATTCTTGCTGATTACTTCAACCCCTGTTGCTCTCTTGTTCTCGATGACAACTCTCTTCACATGACCTTGTGTGATGATTTTAAGATTAGGTCGATTTCTCGCAGGACGTAGGTACCCAACTGAAGCCGAGCAACGCCTAGACCCACGGGTTGTGGTTTGGTAATACCCAACACCATATTGACTCTCGCCGTTAAAATCAGAGTTGTAAGGCAAACCCATTTGTTGACCGGCTTGTACCCAGGCCCGAGTCATCGGGTGGGGATTAACAAGATCAGAGACGCCAAGCGGACCTCCGTTACCGTGATATTTTCCAGATAGTCGCTCATTATCTTCAGATTTAATGAAGTAGTGCATCATCTGATCGGAACCCCAACCCTTTGCACCATACTTCTTTTCCCAGTTGTCATAATCTTCACGAGCGCCGCGAGTAAACACTTGTGCGTTGATCGAGCCTCCGCCACCAAGGACGCGACCTTGGGCAAGTGGGATTTCACGATTATGCGCGTGCTTCTGTGGTTGCGATACAAAGCCCCACTGGAATGGACCCGCGGTTAGTTTGGCAAAACCTATTGGTATGTGAATGAGAGGATGTGAATCACTCTTTCCCGCTTCGATAAGGAGGACCGAAATTGATGGATCTTCAGACAGACGTGCCGCAAGAACGGAACCAGCTGTGCCACCGCCTGCAACGATGTAATCGAATGAAGCCTCTGATTTCATAATTCCTCCTTCTGTAATGGGTTAAATAAAGCGCTTTCTCAGCATAAAATCAAGTCACTTTTATGTTTTGTCCAAGATCTCTAGGGCATCTTCTGCGGCCCTTGAAAGCCACTTAATCGGGTCACTGATGGCCTTTTGGCTACTTCTTGCGACCTCTGAAAGAGATTTGCAGATGCACCCTTCTAAAGCCTCTAGGTGGCTCTCGATCTGACCTGCCAAAATGATGGTTTGCTTAGCTTCCGCCTTTGCTCGCTTCACGACATATCCAGGTCCCTTGCCCATTAGTGATTGCGAGTCAAAAGAACCTTCGCCTGTGATGATTACATCCGCGGCAGAAATTTTCTCTGGAAGGTGGAGGTAATTTGAGAACCACTCCGAACCTGAAAGGAAATCTGCAGTAAAGATCGATTGAGCGATTGAGGCTACTCCCCCCGCGGCACCGGCACCTGGAGTATTTGCAACATTCACACCGGTCGCGTGACTCAAGATTTCAGCCCAGTGTCTTAACGCTGAATCAGCTAGCTCCAATTCTTCTTCCCTCAATCCTTTTTGCGGGCCAAAAATGTATGCGGCCCCTTCTTTACCTACGAGCGGATTTGAAACATCTACCAAAAAAGTCCACTTAACATTGCTTGTCAGAGGATGAATTCGAGGATGCAGTAATGACAAATCAATACTCTCAGCACTCTGTAACCCAGAGAGATTCGGTGCGACACGAGACCCTGAAGCATCTCTGATAATTGCACCGAGTCCTACAAGAAAACCAATACCCCCATCAGTGGATGCGCTTCCACCCACTGAAACAATGACCTCATCTACTCCTGATGTTAAAACTTGATATGCAACATCACCCAAACCATAGGAAGAAGCAAATTGGGGTTGAAGATCCCGCCCCTGCAAAGAAGCTATCCCGCAAATAGTTGCCATCTCGAGAAAAGCAATGGAGCGATCCTTCTCTTGCCTAAGGCCATAACTGGCTTCTATAGGCTCCATGAGAGCGTTGTATGTATGAACCGCAACTCGATTAAATCCATGGTCGAGGAGTATCTCCAAACTTCCATCACCCCCATCGGCTATTGGAGTTTGCTCGATGGAAGCAGATGGGTATCGAACCGAAACCACCTCCGCAATGCACTGCGATACTGCACGAGCTGTCATGCTTCCTTTGAATTTATCTGGGGCAATTAGGAAATTGACGGCAGAATCTTTAGTGATGAGCACTACGCAACTACTGTGACTCGTTTGCGATCGGCAGTTATCGCAATAGCGACAATAATTACTAGTCCATATACAACTGGTTGGACATTTTGCGGGACGTGAATAATATCGAGACCAATACGCAGTAGGGCGATAATCATTACACCCCAAATTGTTCGGCCCAATCCCCCGATTCCCCCCGCAATTGAAGTTCCTCCAACCACGACTGCTGCAATTCCCGGGAGAAGATAACTATCGGCTATTCGTGCACTAGCCGTACCTAGTTGCCCTACGTTTCCGTATGCTCCCAGCAGAATGAAGAGATTGGAGAGGATAAAGCCAGAGGTAACGACCAAGAATGTATTAATTCCACTGTATGTAGTTGCGCGTTGATTTAATCCGACAGCCCTCAGTGCTCGTCCCCAGGGGGTCTTAACGATGGCGATGCCTACTAGGCCAACGATTACTAGGGCGGCAATAAATGCAATTGGCAGAGGACTATTTGCAAAGAATAGTGGCTTAGTGAATCTCATTTTCTCTTCAACGAGTACGGTGCTTGCATCACTAATTACTAACGCAGTTCCACCAGCAATACCAAAGAAGCCAAGGGTGATTACAAATGAAGGAACCTGGAAGAAACTGTGCAAAGAAGCCTGCACGGCCCCTACAACTACTGCAACAATCACGGTCAAAACCAGAGATTTCATGCCCCATTTATTGAGGCAGACCGCGGTGACAACTGTGAATGCAGAGCACATGGCGGCATTAGCCAAGTCAATTCTTCCCATCAAAATAATTAAACACTGCCCGGAAGCCAAGAGTAGAAGTACAGCAGCCTGATCAAGCATCGCAGACATTGATTTAGTAGTAATCGAATCAGGGCTAATTGCAAAGAGAATGACAAATAGCACCGCAAGAACGATAACCGGAGCAAAACCACGTTCTTGAATGGTAGAGAAACTCCTAGAACTCTTGATTTCCGACTTCATTAGAGCATCCTCTCGACAACATCGGTACGCTCTGGACGAGCGCCTGGTGCAGACGGAAATTCGGCTGAAATCTTTCCATCTTTCATTGTGAAGACTCGATGTGACATAAAAATTCCTTCCTCCAGAGCATCCGCTAAGAAAAGAATTGATATTCCTTTCGCAGCTAGATCACGCAAAATTGCATAAATCTCGGTCTTGGCTCCGACATCCAAGCCACGTGTAGGTGTATCGAGAATGAGAAGCTTTAATTTTTCATCCATCAGCCACTTGGCAAGAACAACCTTTTGCTGATTTCCACCACTTAATGAGCGAATCGGAGTATCTCCACCTGGGGTCTTGATACCAAGGCGATCAACCCACGATAAGACAACTCGATTCATCTTGCTCTTATTGAAGAGTCGAAGAGTTGTCACCTTGCCTGGATGAGACATTGTGAGATTCTCAGCCACCGACATCGCAAGAACTACTCCATCTGTTTTTCTCTCGCTAGGGATGTAGCCGATTCCGCATTTCACAGCATGGGTGGTGTTCTTTACTTTGTATGGCTCTCCATCGAGCAAAATTTTGCCGGACTTATCTGGGAGGGCTCCAAAAATCACTCGGGCTAAGTTCTCTCGCCCAGAATCCTGAAGACCCAAAAAGCTTACAATCTCGCCTTTCTTCATATCGAAGGAGACGTCATAAAAGCCATCACCGCTGAGACTCTTAACTTCCAGACGATTTGATGAATCAGGGATGTTGGTTAACTCTTCGCGGAAATATGATTGAGTGAGGTCACGTCCAACCATCAATGCGAATAGCTCATCGACAGAGACTTCATTGGGCTTTACTTCGCTGACTACTTCACCGTCTCGCATTACGTAGACACGATCACTGATTTCCAAAACTTCTTCCAGGCGATGCGAAATGAATACCACTGAAGTTTCTTTCTTGATGCTGCGGACAACATCAAAGAGAACCTGAATTTCTTTTCGTTCCAGGACTGATGTTGGCTCATCAAGGAGTACAACCGGTGGTTTACCTGAAAATTCTGCCACCGCAAGTGCTTTTGCTACTTCAATCATTTGACGGGTTCCAAATGAGAGATCTTCAGTGCGTGTGCGTGGATCAATCTCTAGGTTAACTCGCTTTAAATACTCTGCTGCAACTTTACGAACTTTTCTTGGTGAGTAAGTGCCAAACTTGATTGCTTCACCCTCGATTCCTAAAAGGATATTCTCGGCCACCGAGATATTTGAAAGAAGCGACTGTTCTTGATAAACCATCGAGATTCCGGATTTGGTTGCATCTGCGACAGAAGCAAACTTCTCTTTCTTTCCATTGAGGATGAAATGGCCACTGTCTGGCTGATTCGTCCCTGATAGCACTTTGAGCAAAGTTGACTTGCCTGCACCATTTTCGCCCACTAAACCGACAACTTCTCCGTCGTTAATTTCAATGGAAACTCCCTTGAGCGCATGAACGACACCAAAGGACATTGAAACATTCTCAACTTTTACGCGAATACCCATCGTTAAACCACCGTTCTCAATGGTCGGCGTTGTCTCCAGGCGGTACTTGAAACAACTAAAAGCACAACAGATCCTTGAACTATCTGTTGATAGAAATCACTAACGTCAAGCAAAATCATTGCAACAGAGATCGTGATCATTATGTATACGCCAACAACGGAGTGGAGAATTCCGCCTCGGCCCCCGCTCAGCAGAGTTCCACCAATAACAACCGCGGCGATTCCCAAGAAGAGTTGGCCCTCGCCTGCTTGAACTGCGCCGATGCCACTCTTGGCAACAATGACGGATCCAGCTAACCCTGAAAGAGCCCCTGAGAGAACTAATGAAAGAGACCTGAAACGCTTGACGTTGATACCTGAAAGCTTGGCTATCTCTTCAGAGCCGCCAATCACATATGCATACCGACCAAATTTCGTGCGGGTTTGCAACCACATGCAGAACAGAACAACCACAAGTGCGATCCAGGTTGCTTTCGAGAATCCGAAGAATGTATCAAGGCCCAAAGCAAGCATCTCTTTATCAGTAACTGAAGGTTGGGATGTATTGCCGAAGAGCACATAGGCAAGACCGAGACCAATGTTCCAGGTCGCCATGGTTACCAAAAAAGATGGAATTCGTAGGCGAGTGACTGCCAGTCCAGCTATCAATCCAATTAGCGCACCCACAACCATTCCTGCAGGGATCGACCAGTAACCCAAGTTATTTTGATTGCGATCGTTGCCAACGAGCAAAGCAGTTGTCATGGATGCTGAAGCCATAACTCCTTGTACCGAGAGGTCAATCGATCCCATCAAAATGACGAACGTAAGTCCGCAGACCAGAATGATTGTGACCGACGCTTGATCTGAAATTTGGACAAAATTGTCAAAGGTGAGAAATTCTGGTGATCGGGTTGCAGTAAATGCAGAAACAATTAATAGCGATAGTAAGGCAGGAATCGGGAGATTTCCTCTTGAGACCATTGTTTTGATCGACCTTAACTTCCCCGAATTTCTCATTTTTCCCATTCTCTCCATATTTCAATTAAATCATTTTAAAGCTGCTAAATGAATAGAGGCGGCGCCTTCGAAGCACCGCCTCTATTCATCAGCAATTACTTAAGCTGTTTCCGGAATAACGCTTCCAATCGCATCCCAGATATTTGTGAACTTCATACCGACCGACAGATCCTTGCTTACTACGTCTACATTCTTCTTAGTAGCAGTAACTGTTTTGAGGTAGAACGCACGCTCTTCTGGCTTCGCCTTTGCTGGATCCCATGATCCTGTTGCAGCCGCGTAACCAATAGCGAGTCCGTATCCACCTTGGATGTGAGCATTAGATGCTGTTGTCGCAATAAAGCCAGTCTTTCCATTGCCAGCCTTGATTTCCTTCATCGCTAGGTCGAGGCCATCAATTCCAACAACGCCAACATCTGTGCGCTTCTTGGCGCGAAGGGCCTGGAGTGCACCTAGACCCATTGAGTCATTAGCTGTCCAGACACCGTTGATCTTCTTTCCATACTTGGTAAGCATTGTCTGCATTACCTTCTGGCCTTCATTCTGATCCCACTTTGCAGTTTGGTCAGCAAGAAGCTTGATCTTTGGATACTCCTTCATCGCGCGCTTCAATCCCTTGAAGCGAGATTGTGCAACAGTGTTGTCAAGCATTCCCTGAAGAGCGATGATGTTTCCCTTGCCTTTCATTGCCTTGAAAAGTTCAACAGCAATTGCGTAACCCTGTGCATTGCCATCTTCAGACATGAAAGACGTGAAAGTTGTTCCGTACTTCAAAGGGGTTACGCCAGCTGGGCGGTTCCACTGAACGACTACATGCGCTCCCGCTGCCTTAGCTGCATCGAGGATTGCAGGGAGGATTGATGACTCATTTGGGTCAACGTTAATCACTGCGCAATTTCCCGCTTCGGCAAGGATGCTTGTGATTTGTGAAAGCTGCTTCTGTGAATCTCCTTCAGATGAAATCCACTGGTGCTCAAGTCCCACTGACTTAGCGAATGCTGCTGAGCCCTTGTTGACTGCCACATAGTATGGGTTTTCCAAGCCGCGCCCACTTTGGACAAGCTTAATCTTGCTCTTTTCGCATGCTGCTGCCGAAGCCGGTGTGACACCGACTGTCATGATTACAGTTGAAACCAATCCAACTGATGCGATAGCAGCTACGAGACGCTTTGCGCGCCCTGTGCTTACCTTCATATTGAACTCCTTGCTAGATCCCGATTTTTACGTCAACGGGTTGTTGAGTAAGCGCTTTCTAATACATTTTTATTGGGGAGTCAACCACTTTTGATGAAAAGTACACTTATTTTTCATAACATTTTGATAAAGGTCCGACTATCAGCCCGTCCTTAAGTTAGCGCTTTCTCACACCTTGATCCAGCACGGCACGCGAGATCACCAACTTCTGAACCTCACTCGTGCCTTCGTAAATAGTCGTGATTCGGGCATCTCGATAGAGCCGTTCTGCCTCGACCCCTCGGATATACCCTCCCCCTCCCAAAACCTGGACGGCTCGGCTTGCATTCCGGTTTGCCACTTCTGATGCAAAGAGCTTTGCCATCGAGCAAGCGGCGTTGGCATCCTGGTTAGCGTCTAATTTGCGGGCCGCCGAGTGGATTAGGTTTGTTGATGCCGCATAATCTGTAGCCATCTCAGCCAATGTAAAAGCAATCGCCTGGTATGAAGCAATAGGCGCACCGAACTGTTCCCGAGATCGCGCATGATCAGTCGCTGTATCGAGCGCTGCACGTGAAATACCGTTTGCAAGTGCTGCAATGCCAAGGCGTCCTTTTTCAAGCCCCTGCAAGACATTACCAAACCCATTGCCTTCGTCACCTAAAATCGAATTAGCCGAAAGCTTCACATTCTCAAAGATGAAACCGCCGACAGGTGAAGCTTTCTGCCCCATCTTCTTCTCTTTATACGCCCTTGAAACTCCTGGTTGATCAATGTCAACCAAGAACATGCTCATTCCGCCGCGCTTTCCTTTAGTTTTATCAGTTATGGCTAGGACCATTGCAAAATCCGCGACAGGTGCGTTGTGGATATAAATTTTCTCACCATTCAAAACCCATGAACCATCACCCTGTTTTTCTGCATGGGTCTTTAAGCCACCAAGGTCACTGCCCGCATTAGGTTCAGTAAGTCCATATGAGCAACGACTGGTTCCCGCAAAGATTCCTGGCAGGTACTTCTTTTTCTGCTCTTCTGTGCCAAATTTTGAAATAAGAGATCCCACGAGCTCAACAAGTCCAACTTGGTCTGCAATAGATGCGTAACCAGCCGAGAGAATCTCCATAACAAGGGCGTAGTCGAGGGCACTACCACCGGCGCCGCCATCTTCAGAAGGAATATTGATTCCAAGCATTCCCATGGCGCCAAGTTCTTCATAAATTTCAGCTGGGAAGCGTTCCTCTGCATCTAGCTCTTCAACAATTGGACGGATTTTATTTTCCACAAAAGAAGTCAGTACCTCTACGAGGGCTCTTTGATCTTCTGAAATCTCTGCCTCAATTGATGGGTTCATTTCTCTGCCTTTCGTGAGATTGATGATTCGAATGTCTTTCGAAAATGTTCTACATCCATAAGCTTCCAGTGATCTGTTTCAACGCCAGGGGGTAGGTGGGCGATTACGTCTTTCTGGGGATCTACTCCTGGTGCGATCTCCGTCAATCGAATTCCACTTACCGACATCTCAAAAACAGCCCTTTCGGTCACATAAATCGCGCGACGGAGATCTTCTCGAGCTGCGCTTGCAGAAAAAGTTATTTGCTCAACATGATCTACAACCTTGATTATTGAACCCTCACGTTCTAGAGAAAGGCCAGTTGATGTTGCCGAAACCTGCAAGCCTTTAGTAGAGAAAGTTCCGCAGAATACAGATTTCTTTGCACCATGAATGATGTCGATAAACCCTCCGGGTCCTACCGGATTCCCACCCAATTTGGAGACATTTACATTTCCATGAACGTCAAGTTCACCCATCCCGAGAACTGCGCAATCGATGAGCTTCGTAGCAAATGAATCGAACTGCATAGTTGAAGGAATTACCGCCTGAGGAAATTCGCTCACCCCGAAGAGCGCCCCCGATACCGGAT
>JACCDW011033611.1_pt1 | contig 10216 bp, 8 predicted proteins | sample 7449781 | NCBI WGS metagenome assembly JACCDW01 (sample SAMN15323449, study PRJNA562643) | freshwater metagenome | isolation source: river surface water | place: USA:Blue River Watershed | collected 2017-08-18 | reverse complement strand
CTTTCCGCAGGAGATATTGCTGGCCTGAATACGCTATATCCTTGATCAAAGGCCGGCTCTGGGTTTGACCAGAGTCGGCCTGCTGTTCAATCCATTCAAGAATCAGACCCCAACACACCACCAGTTGGCCAATACCTTATCTTTTTGTTTGACCTCAAGTTCACCTCGACTCCCGGGAGGCGGGCTAACCTCGGTGCAGCCTGGCTCTGTGAAGACATAATGCGTGTTCCCATTGGCAAAGCTATAGATCCAGTGGCTACAGGCGCCTGTTCCTGCGGCGGATGATTTTCCATGATGCAGTTCAAGGTCAGGTTTCTCATGGCTCGCCTTGCTGCGATTCCAGCTGCGATAGCGTAGCTCTCCCTTTGGACTGTCAATGACAATACGATGCTTGGGCGTGACACATTCCACTTTGGGAGTTGGATGATCCGCTGCCGCCGGATCGACTTCAGGGACATTGATGGCAAAGATTCCATAATGTTCCTGATCAGCCTTTTGAAAGGTCGACACCCAGACGGTGCCTCCGCCATAGCTCAGTCCCCCGGAATTGCAAAAAAAGCCGACTGTTTTTGTTATGGCGTCGCGGACACCTTGAGTGAAAGCGCGCGGAGCTTCCTTCAAAAATTCCTGTTCATTCCTGATAGGAATCACACCGCCATCGCGATTCACACGCAGAGGAAACGCCAGGAGGGGGATAAAATCCTGAGCTCTATTCTCTTTGGCGGCCTTTCGCAGGGCCTGATCAAAGGCGTCGAAGGTCTTACGACTCTGTCCGCCTAGGATCGCCAGATTGCAGCCACTGGTGCCTTGTTCAGCAGGCAGATCAAGATCACCGGCTCGCGATGGGCATGGCCAGAGCATGAGAGACAGAAGAGCAATGGTCTTGCAACGCAACATAAATCACCCCAAGAGGAGGAGGAAGCCATGAGCTGGCGAAGATAAGACCTGTATTTTCCAAACACAAGTGGATTTGGCTTATGGGATGACGAACCGGCCATCCCCATACCAACACGGCATAAAAAAGGACTAAGCCCTTGCAATTGATCGCATAGCTTGTTTCTATGGGCCCAGCCAGGGAAGCCGAAGGAGGCAGGACATCATGGACCTTACGCAAGCCATCGCGAATCGCCGCGATACACGACACTTCTCCAATGAAAAAGTTCCCGAGGGCGTGCTGAATCGTGCCTTGAATGCTGCTCTTCATGGACCGTCAGTCGGCCTTTCGCAGCCTTGCCGCTTCATCGATATCAGCAGTTCATGCCGACAAACGCTCCTGCAAACTTTTTCTGGCCAAAGATTGGCGGCTGAAAACGAAATCCATGATAGAAATCGTCTCAAGCTCCACCGTTCCCTGAAACTCGAGTCTTTGGCTGATGCTCCCATCCTTCTGGCCATCTTTTGCGCCTATCCGCAGGATGAATATACTATTGGCATCATAGGAAACCATCGCGCTCTGGAATGGAGTTGTGCATGCGCCATTCAAAATCTTTGGCTTACCTTGACTGCCGAGGGTTATGGTGCCGGATGGGTCACGATTTTTGATATGAAAATGTTGGCCGCAACGCTCGATGTGCCCGCGTATTGGGAACCTATGGGAATCCTATGCATTGGAAAACCGGCAACAGATTACGATCAAAAGCCGATGCTGGAACAATTGGGTTGGCGTGAGCGTGATCTCAATCTTCAGCATTTCTATTCGTCGGCTTGCATTTCGGGGACAAAAGTCGGCCAATCATCCTCACGATCTTGACCATTCTGCTCTCCAGTAAGATTCGGATTCATGACAAAACCGGCCGATATTGCGAGACGTCCCGCCTGCTTACACGCATAGGCCCGGCGGGGATCTGAGCCGGAAACTTCAGTTTTGCGAGTGGCTGCCGAAAATTTTCGCAAGTCGAAAGCTTTCAGGAGTCATCCATGAAATTCACAGCTCAACCCATTTTTCTGGCCTTGTGCCTCACAGGCGGCCTTCTGGTCACAGCCTGCAAAAAAGACGAATCCACGACCGATTCCAGTGAGCCGGCAGCGGGCAGTCTCCGCATATCCCTGGTTGCAGCCGGGGATGTCGCCGCCAGCGGTTCCGGTTTCAGAAACCGTCTGGTGGATCCTGTTGGTTTCACAAACTACCAGAACGGAAACATTGCGGCGGGTACTCCCGATTCGTTGAAAGTATCTATTACCAAGATGACTCTAGAGAATAGCGTGACGAACGAAGTTCTGCCGATATTCAGTGAACCCGATGGCAAAGCTATTGATATCAATGGTTCCAGTGTTGATGTCTCCAGCTTCTTCACAAAAATCGAATGTCTCAAACAGGACGGAACGGTCCTTGAACCAGCCGAAGGCGAGTCCTGCAAATGCGGCGTCGATGCGGACGGTAAACTGATTCAGCAGGTGGAAGTCACCGAAGAAGATGGAACCAAACGCATGTCGTGCCCACCCCTCCAGGAAGGCGAAACACCTGCCTTCGGCGTGATGGAAGTGGATCAGACGGGTGACTTTGATACTCTCTCGGTTGAATATCTCAATAAGGGGGAAACCTCCGGTTGCGTCACAGGCAAGTTCTCATACGGAGCGGCCACATACTGCACCAAGACCGGACAGGATCTGGACGCTGCCAGCAGCTTTACCAAAGCTGATTTCCCTGCGACAGGCGCCACGAGCACCTCGATATACTGGTCGAAAACAGGAAAAAGCAGCAACGCAACTTTCAATAAGAGTTATCCGATCGGCTCCACGATCAGCATCACAGCTGATGGTGAATCACCCAAACTTACAATGGTGATCGATCAGGGACGCATGCTTCGCTTCTTTGATGGCGGGACTTCGCAGGGACCCAACCCCGTACCTGGATTGCCAGGAGATAAGGCTTATTTCTTCTCCACTGTATTCGAAGATTCAACATTTGTTTTCGTAGGACAACCGGGCGGCATTCGCGGCTATCGCTACGGTCTTCGCGCGATCAAAAACAAAAGCATGTCGGATACCGTTCCGGCTCAAGGGAGTCTGACCTGCACACCATCCACCGACACCTGCGGTTACGTGAACGGCTGGCTGACGATCATCGAGGATCCTGATGGAAAACCTTTGGCGATTAGCGTCATGCCTGATGACGACAATGCCTGGACCATTATGAAAGGTGGAAACTACGATAGCACCAATCCAGGTGCCATCAAGAGTTCCGACCTGACCGTCAACACCGATGGTACCTGGACTCTCACTTATAATCTCATGGATCAAGACGGTAAGGGTCTGCTCGGAACCATCTATAAGCTCGACCCAGCATCGACTTTGGGCAGCACTCAGACGATTGAATTTTCTGCGAAGAACACCAGTTCCGTCGGCCAGTTCAATACCTGGGGTGCCATAACCCTGGAGCGTGGATTGTAATCGCCTGGAAATCTTTGATGACTTCAAACTTGGAACCGGGATGCTAATCCCGGTTTTTTTCTTCCCCCTCGAAACGTCTGAAAAACAGTCAGCTGTCGCGTTTGGCCAAAGCACACACGCAGTCCTTCCTGTGCAAACTAAATATAACCTATTGATTTTAATTATCATTATTGCACAGGGCAGCACCTATTCATGACGACTAGTTCACTTGAGTGAAGGCATATATTGTGCACTACCTATCAGGTGTCTAACCTGGAGGTTCTCCTTATGATGCTGCGTCGTCTGATTTCTCTAGCTCCTCTCTGCCTTCCTTTGGTCCTCACCGCCTGCCAGGCGAAAGAGGAAAGCGAAAACAAGTTTTTTGAATACAAAGGTCCTCAAGTCGCATCGATGGTCCTGCCCGAGCAGGACAAATGGTTGGTTGGAATGATTCCAGACAGCAACCCCCGAAATTACGATCGTATGGTAGGGTTCGGCGACAGTTTGAGCGATACCGGAAACCTCAACCGCAATACACTCGGGATTTTCGTCAATAAGCGAGTGTATTGGGAAGGCCGTTGGTCCAACGGTCCCGTTTGGATGGAATATGCGGCTGCCGCTCTTGGCGCGACTTTGAATAACTATTCCGTTGGCGCGGCAGAGACCCGTGAAAAAGCCAGCATCGGTCCTGACCGCCTTGTCATTCCCGGTCTTGGTCGACAGATCGATCAATTTCTGCGCGACAACAAGAGCGGCACGGAACGCACCTTGATCGCGATGTGGATTGGATCCAACAATTATCTGTTTGAAGGCAACAGCGATCCTCAGCAAACGGTCGCTGATATCCGGGCTGGCATCGAAAAATTGATCGCTCGTGGCTTCACTGATTTTTCTATCGGTCGCGTGGGTGATCTCAGCGGTGTGGATAATACCAGCAAGACCCGTGAAGAACTGGGCCGTCTGGGACCAGAACATAATCGTTTCCTCGATATCATGCTCGGCGAACTGCGGAAGCAATATCCAGCTGTGAAGATCATGGATTTTTACAGTGATGTGGAAACAAAAAATCAGGTCACGGACACCGCGACTTATGAATTCCGCGACGTCGTTAGCCGCTGCTACTATGGCGATTTGCGCGGCAACTTCACAGGCGAACAAAAGTTCTGTGAAGATTATCAGGGCACAAGACTTTGGGATAACGTCCATCCCAACAGCAAGGCTCATTGTTACTACGCGGTTCAGTTTCTCAATGATCTTGGTCTGACCCTGGATCGTTCTGCTTTGACAGCACGCTGTCGTCAGCTGGATCCTCAAAACAAGGACTAAGGTCCACCCATTCTCCCCTTAAGCCCTCGGCCCCTTCGTGGGGCCATTCTCCCCTGCAACTTTATTGAGTAACTTTCCCGCGTACTCGTCTCACTGAAATGAGACTCTCCCTGCAATATTTCAAGGCTATTTTTGTTTAGTTCATGTAGGAAACGACTGGACAAGGCTGGGCTGCGATAAGCAAAAGCGCTCAAATGGCTGTGTCCAAAACGATGCATGATGGGGCCAGACATGAGACACCTGATACTCTTGGCAGCGACAATCTTGAGCCTTGGCGCCTGTGGGGATGGCGATAGGAATTCCACAGAGCCTTCTCCTCAGCTCCCAAGTCCCCTGCCTTCGACGCTTCCGACTCCAAGCCCGACGGTCACCCCTGAGCCGCAGCCGAATAAGCAGCCGCTTCCCATACCCAAGCTAAGGCTTGTGATGAATCGTTACGCCTTTGTCAGCGGGGAAGAAAGAAAAGTTGCAGACCTTGTCGAGGATGCCAGTTCACAATTATGGGCAGCACCTCCATCATTTTCTATTCGGCTTTCTTCCAGCGATACAAACTGCGGGAGTGATGCTGTCGCCATCAAGGGTTCTGCAGTATTAGGAAAACTAAGGGCTCAGGAAGGAAGCAAAGAGTGTCCGTTTACACTCGAGCTTAGGGATGAAAAGGGTGAAGTCCTGGTATCAAACCAAAGGACACTCGAAGTCCTGAAGGCCGATTGGGTGAAGCTTTCACAAACTCCGGCCGGACACTATTTTTATGACAAGGGACTCAACTTCCAGAAACTCGGTGCCGAATTTGATCCGATGACTAAAAATCTGGGGGAACTCTGCATCGACGCCGCAAACCCCGTTCGCTTCCACTCCCAAGGTCAAGCGAATGTAGGCACCTTTGACCAACAGGTTGAGTCCCACTCCCCGGAGTCTGACGACTTTCACACGATACTCAACGATTTCAAGATTCATGGACTCCTGCGCAAACCCGAGCCCGCCAGCGCCCGATATCTTGCCGCCATCACCGACGGTTACAGCAGGTTTGTTGTTCGAGGACTCAAGTCGTACCTGGAGTTGGGAGTCTTTCAATGGGACAGGTCTCAACCTTTGAAATTTCATGCCCAGCACTGCAAGAAAGATATCATCGACGGCATGAAGCCTATCCGTCGCGTGCAAATTTATCTCTGGACGGGCCTGATGAATCACGAAGGCCAGGCTTCGGATGGTCTTTATCTGGGCAGCCTGGGGCAGGATATTTTAGCTGCCGACGTGAAGGAAGAAAAGGCGGCGCAGATCTGGGCTCAATACCGTGGCAAGGTACGCATCGGTCTCGGTGTGGCCAGCAAGGGTTTCCGATCGCAAAAATTTGAAGAAGCTGTAGCCGCCTCGCAATGCGCTCTCGACAAGCTGAAAGCCTGCCGTGAAGAATTCAAGAGACTTCAGGAAATTCTGAGCGAAGCACCTGAGCCTCCCGCTGATGTTCAATCCCCTGCGGCCTGGGTTGAGCAAGGCTATGGATTCCTGCCCCTCTCGAGCCAGCCTTCACTTTATGGGATCATGCCCTGACGTTGGCAGGGATAAAGCCTCCCGATCTTTGGCCCGGAAGTTCGCCGGGATGGGGAGGCGGTCGCAAACGGCGACGCAGGCGATGCTGTCCTGTTCCACATTTCCCATTTCTGCCTTTTTGACGCCGCAAAATCCCGCGAAAGGCGCGTGAAATCCCGCATTGCGGCGACACCGACAAATCGCTATGACAATCGGCATAAGTTGATATGGGGTTTCCTTCATGCACACGACTGCTGAACTCTTGGCTCCGGCCGGCGATCTTGCCAAATTGAAAACAGTTTTGCGCTATGGCGCCGATGCCGTTTATCTGGGCGGAAAGGCATTCAATCTGCGTGCGGCGTCCCAGAATTTTTCCATGGATCAGCTGCGCGAAGCCGTGGCCTACGTCCATAACCTCGGCCGCCGGGTTTATGTCACCCTCAATATTATCGCGCATAACCGCGACATCAGGGGCCTGACTCAATTCATTCCCTTTTTGGAATCGATTGGCGTTGATGCCGTCATCGTCGCCGATATTGGTGTGATGGCCATGGTTCGAGAGCATTCATCATTGCCCATTCACGTCAGCACCCAGGCCTCGGTTGCGAACTGGCAAACGGCGCAGATGTATCATAAGATGGGCGCCAAACGCGTGGTGCTGGCTCGTGAACTCTCCCTCGACGAGATCAAAGGCATCAAGGACAAGGTTCCCGAACTGGAATTGGAAGTCTTCGTGCACGGAGCCATGTGCATGACTTATTCTGGGCGGTGCAATCTGAGCTCCTATCTTTCCGAACGCGACAGCAATCACGGTATGTGCAGCAATTCCTGCCGCTGGAAATATGCTCTGGTTGAAGAAAAGCGTCCGGGACAGTATTTTCCCGTGCATGAAGACGAAACAGGTTCTTTTATTTACAATTCGAAGGACCTTTCCACTGTGGCTTTTCTCGATAAAATTCTCGATGCCGGTGTTTCCGGACTCAAGATCGAGGGACGCGGGCGCAGTCTTCTTTATGGAGCGACTACCGTCAAGGTCTATCGGGAAGCTTTGAATGCCTACCAGGAAGGGCGTTGGAACGTCGATGAACAGTGGCAGGACGAACTGAGCACCTATCACCATCGCGGCTACACCTCAGGTTTTTTCTTTGGCAAACTCGATCGTCATGCGCATAACATCGAAGGGCGTGACTATAAAAAAGCTTTGCTGGCTGGCACTGTCCTGGAAAAACTGGAACAACCCGGTCGCTACCTCGTGCATGTTCGCAACCCCTTGCGCGTTGGCCAGGAGCTTGAACTCCTGCGTCCCGCCCTGCCGATCCAAAGGCAGCGCGTGACGGCCATGTGGAATCCAGAGGGTGATTCCAAGGATCTGATCCTGGCCAATCAAAAGGCAATACTGGCGATCGATAGTGCCCTCGACCCCCTCGACATTCTGCGCGTTCGCACTGATAAAGAAACGGACGCCGATGAGCCAGGCCCTTGGGATGCAACGGTGGAATAAAAAGTCAGGATTAAGGAATCATGCCGCAGCTTTTCCCTGCGGCATTTTTTTTTGAAAGCAGTAGGCCCTTATTCAAAACGGCAGCGGGAAGGCATTTCCCAAAGAGCGGACCCCATATTAAAAGCAAAGGCGTCGGAACCATCCAAGGGGTTTTTGAGCCAGCTGGAACCTACCCGAACTCGCAGTCTCTGGGAGTTGTTGGAGCTTGTATGGAGTTTCCCATCGATGGTAAAGCGCTGGCCACCATCTGCAGGCAGCATGTTCAAAGCCAGAACCTGATTCCGCGCCGTAATCTGATGGGCAGCCACGTCGCTCAGTTCCATGGCCAGATCATTCTGCTGGCCATTGAAAGCACCTGTTACATTCACCCAAATAGGATTGGCTACATAATAACCGGCGCGATTGGGGCGACCTTGAATCTGGTAATCGACCGCAATTGTATAACCTTCAACACTTTCAAATCGGCTATGACACCAGTCGTCCGCCAAAACCTGGGACGAAAGCAAGGCAAAAATAGGCATGATCAAGCGTAGCATGGAAAGCTCCTTCTGAAGTTCCCATGGCTTCTACCCAATCGCCCTGCGCTATTCAATGTGAATAAGACTTGTCAATCCGTTCAGGCTATGCGCCGGACGGTCGGTCACGAGATCCCAGCCAACCGAGTCCGCTATTTCCAGGAATAAATTTCATATTTCTTGACAAGTTGGCTCATAAAAGCCGAGTTGCGCTTCACAGACTGGATGGCCCGATCCACTTTTTTCGCCAAGGCAGCTGCTTCCGCATCGCCCTTACGATAACCTGGATATATGGCAACCTCGGAATCAACGCCAGAGATCTCAATCCTGTCGCTCAGCCTCAATTTATGAGCCCAATATCGAACAACACTTTCGTCTTCAACAATAAAATCGACTCGATCCGACATCAGCATCATGAGGGCTTGTTTCTGAGCCGCATCGCCCGCCAGGAGCAAGAGCCGATCTTTATTCTCGGGTTTATCGTAGTATTCCATCAACTCATTGGAATACACGTAGCCACTGATCCCTCCAAACACCTTGCCTTTCAACGATGGCACGCCTTCATAGGTCCAGTTTTTACCCTTTTTTGAAATGAAAACCCATTTCGAGAAGGCTACCGGTTCTTTGCCGATTAAGAGACTCGGCGTGAAATTCGCATCCGTGCCTCCATGGATATGCCATTTACCTTTTTCAACCTGGATTGTGATCCTGGCAAAGGAAGCATTCACATATTCCATTTCCAGACCATTGCGTTTGAGGGCTTCATGCAAAAGGTCGACCGAGAAGCCATCAAAATTCGTCCCCGCCTGGCAGAAGTAAGGACACCACTGATCGGCGGCTATGATGATCTTTTCAGCCCTGGCTGCTGCCAGATTGCCAAAAAATAAAAGGATAGCTGTCAAAACCTGGTATAGCCCTGGCTTGTGGAAAAGCATCTTCGTCTCGAAAGTCTATTCGTGGAACTCTTATGGTTATGATTCTAGCGCTATGTGATGGTGATTATCATCCAAAAAAAGCCGGGGCGTGACGGGGAACGTCGTAATAGGCACGCAAAGCGATAGGCGATAGGGCTGGACCTCAAGCGAGGTGATGGCATCACCCCGCATTCGAATTTTTCAATTGAACTTCAGATCATTACGCCAGACAGGGTGAGTGAAATGCAAGCGGGTGTCGCAACCGAGAGAAAGAGTATCTTCCGTGAGTTCGATAGCACCGATCTTCAGCCAATTCGTCTTGGGCTTTCCACGCTCGCCCGATGAAGTGACAAAGATGTCAAAGACCAGTTCGCCGTTATTATTGTCGAGGCGAAGCTCGTCACGGAAATCCTTGGCTTCATTACGAGGACCGGGGCGACCCTGCAGTTTAAACCACTTGGGCGTAATAATTTCAGCTCCAGGCTCTTCACCCAGCTCGGCAATCGGATAGACCTGGCGAATATTGGGATCATTGCCACCTGTGGCATTGTCCGCGTTGGTTAAGGCGCGCACGGCGGCCAGGGCGATGCCAGCTGAACCAACATTGGCCAGACCGAAATCAACATCAGCGATATCGTTGGTCATGACCGTATCACGAAAGTTTGGAATGTAAGTCCCACCCAGGTTGTCAATGACGAAGAAATTGGCTGTCTTCAGCTTGCTTTCATCGCTGGCGTCCGCTGTTGGATAGAGTTTACCCGCAATTCCGAACGAACGTTTCTGGCCTTGATCGATTTCGCTGAGAGCAGCCGAGGCCCTTATGATAATTTTTCCCTGCGAACCTTGGCGAAAGTAGCCTGTGTAAGGACTGTCTTCGGTGATGGTCCAAGTCCCAGCAAAGCAGATACCGTTGGCATGCAGCAGCTTTTTAAAGCTGGGCAGAACATCGGACTTGTCATTCAAAGTGCGCAATGCAGCCTGTTCCAAGCGACTCGTCAGGCCCGAAAAAAAACTGGCCAGAGTTACCTTGTAGCGCGGCAATTCCCCTGTGTAAGGGCCTT
>JACCDW011337925.1_pt1 | contig 10217 bp, 12 predicted proteins | sample 7449781 | NCBI WGS metagenome assembly JACCDW01 (sample SAMN15323449, study PRJNA562643) | freshwater metagenome | isolation source: river surface water | place: USA:Blue River Watershed | collected 2017-08-18 | reverse complement strand
GCCTTGCCGCTCTTGTCCTGGTGCACCGCCACCAGGTGGGGCACGCCGCCGCCCTGGGTGTAGGTGGAACGCACAGTGTGGCCGGGGGCCTTGGGCGCCACCATCCACACGTCCAGATCGGCACGGGGCACCACCTGGTTGTAATGCACGTTGAAGCCATGGGCGAACGCCAGTGAGGCACCCTTCTTGATGTGGGGCTCGATGCCACGGTACACATCAGAGATTTGCTCGTCGGGCAACAGGATCATGACCACGTCAGCGGCCTTGACGGCATCGTTGACTTCCATGACATTCAAGCCGGCCTTGCCGACCTTGTCCCAGGAGGCGCCGCCTTTGCGCAAACCCACCACCACCTTCACGCCACTGTCGTTCAGGTTTTGGGCGTGGGCATGGCCCTGCGAGCCATAGCCGATGATGGCAACGGTCTTGCCTTTGATGACGCTCAGGTCACAGTCTTTGTCGTAATAGACCTTCATGGTTTCTCCTTGGTTAGGGTCTGGGGTGTGATTCAAACACGCAGGATGCGTTCCCCGCGGCCAATGCCGCAGGCGCCCGTGCGCACGGTTTCAAGAATGGCGCTGCGATCGATGGCGACCAGAAACGCGTCGTTTTTAGTCAGGTCACCGGTCAGCTCGATGGTGTAGCTCTTTTCAGTCACGTCGATGATGCGACCACGGAAGATGTCGGCCATGCGTTTCATCTCTTCGCGCTCCTTGCCCACCGCGCGCACTTTCACCAGCATCAGTTCGCGTTCGGTGTAGGCGCCTTCGGTGAGGTCCACCACCTTGACCACTTCGATCAGGCGGTTGAGGTGCTTGGTGATCTGTTCGATGACGTCGTCCGACCCGGTGGTCTGGATGGTCATGCGCGAGAGGCTGGCGTCCTCGGTGGGAGCCACCGACAAAGATTCAATGTTGTAGCCACGGGCGGAGAACAAACCCACCACGCGTGAGAGTGCGCCGGGCTCGTTTTCCAGCAAAACGGAAATGATGTGTTTCATGAGATTCCTCTTTTCGCTGCCCTCCCCCGTCGGCGGTAACCGGCGGGCTTGGCAAGCAATAGATTCGTCGGGGGTTGATCGGAGATGAGGACTTAGAGATCCTCGCTGCCCAGGAGCATCTCGGTGATGCCCTTGCCAGCCTGAACCATCGGGAAGACGTTTTCCGTCGGGTCGGTGCGGAAATCGATGAACACGGTGCGGTCCTTGAGCTTGCGGGCTTCCAGCAAGGCACCTTCCACATCCTGGGGACGCTCCACGAGCAGACCCACATGGCCGTAGGCCTCGGCCAACTTGACGAAGTTGGGGAGCGCGTCCATGTAGCTATGGCTGTAGCGACCCGAGTATTCGATCTCCTGCCACTGGCGCACCATGCCCAGGTAGCGGTTGTTGAGCGACAGCACCTTGATGGGCGTGTTGTATTGCAAACAGGTGGAGAGCTCCTGGATGCACATCTGCACCGAGCCTTCACCGGTCACGCAAAACACCTCGCTTTGCGGACGCGCCATCTTGACGCCCATGGCGTAAGGGATGCCCACCCCCATGGTGCCCAGTCCACCTGAATTGATCCAGCGGCGGGGCTCGTCAAAGCCGTAGTACTGTGCGGCCCACATCTGGTGTTGCCCCACGTCGGAGGTGACGTACACGTCCTGGCCGCGTGTCATCTTGGACAAGGTCTCGATCACGTACTGGGGTTTGATGACGTCGAGGTTGCCCCGGTCATAGGCCAGGCAATCACGCGAGCGCCAGCCCTCGATGGTGTCCCACCAGCCCGCCAACGCCTTGGCGTCGGGCTTGATGCCCGCTTCCCGGATCATGCCGATCATTTCGGTCAGCACATCTTTCACATCGCCCACGATCGGAATGTCCACCTTCACCCGCTTGGAAATGCTGGAGGGGTCGATGTCGATATGGATGATCTTGCGTTCGTTTTGAGCAAAGTGCTTGGGGTTGCCAATCACGCGGTCGTCAAAGCGCGCTCCTACCGCCAGCAACACATCGCAGTTTTGCATGGCGTTGTTGGCTTCGATGGTGCCATGCATGCCCAACATGCCCAGAAACTTGCGATCGGAGGCAGGGTAGGCACCCAGACCCATCAAGGTGTTGGTACACGGGTAGCCGAGCATGTCCACCAGGGTCCGCAACTCGGGCGATGCATTGCTCAGCAACACGCCACCGCCGGTGTAGATATACGGCCGCTTGGCGTTCAGCAACAATTGCATGGCCTTGCGGATCTGACCTCCATGGCCTTTGCGCACCGGGTTGTAGGAGCGCATCGACACCTGCTCAGGGTAGCCGGTGTAAGGAATTTTCTTGAAGGACACGTCCTTGGGAACGTCCACCACCACCGGGCCTGGACGTCCGCTGCGGGCAATGTGGAACGCCTTCTTGAGGGTGACCGCCAGATCGCGCACATCCTTGACCAGAAAGTTGTGCTTGACGATGGGTCGCGTGATCCCCACGGTGTCGCACTCCTGGAAGGCATCGAGCCCGATGGCCGCAGTGGGCACCTGACCGGCGATGATTACCATGGGAATGCTGTCCATGTAGGCGGTGGCGATGCCGGTGACCGCATTGGTCAGTCCGGGGCCTGAGGTGACCAGGGCCACGCCCACATCGCCGGTGGCGCGGGCATAGCCATCCGCGGCATGCACGGCAGCTTGCTCGTGACGCACCAGGATGTGCTGAATGCTTTCCTGTTTGTACAAGGCGTCGTAGATGTAGAGCACGGCCCCGCCGGGATAGCCCCAGACGTATTGAACGTTCTCGGCTTGCATGGCACGAACCAAAATTTCGGCGCCATTGAGCTCTTCGGGATGGGAGGGGGTGGCTTGCGCTGCAGCAGCAGACTGCATTTCCGCCTTGGAAATTTCCATGATGAACCTTGGTGATTTTCGGACACGAAAAACCTGGGGTGCCCCTAGGCGCCTTCTCGTGGACGCGCCGCGGGACTTAGGATATGTGGCCATGGACGACAAGCGTCCGACCCCAATCCGTTTGCCTGGTATGAAGAAATGGGATTATGTCACCATTTTGACGGGTCTCCGCGTTATTGAAGGGGGTGTGCGGGCGATGACATAATTCGAGCCCTCGACGCCCTGCCCCTCCACCTCTCCTTCCGGCAACCTTGGCTTCCGACTCCGAACTCTCCGATTTCCTCAAAAGCGTGGAAAAGCGCGCCTTCAAGCGCTCGCTCTACCACGTGCGGGACGAAGACGCTGCGTTGGACATTGTGCAAGACAGCATGATGAAACTGGCTGAGCATTACGGCGACAAGCCAGCCAATGAGTTGCCGATGTTGTTCCAGCGCATCCTCTCCAACACCACCCTGGACTGGTTTCGCCGGCAAAAGACCAAAAACGCGCTTTTCACCAACTTCAGCCAATTTGAATCCGACGATAATACGGAAGAATTCAATTTACTGGAAACACACCACATCAGCGAAGGCAACGAGCAGGTCGAAAGCGCCCAACGCACCGTTGAACGCCACCAATCCATCCAGGAAATCGAAACAGAAATCCAGAAACTGCCAGCGCGTCAACGGGAAGCCTTCCTGTTGCGTTATTGGGAGGAACTGGACGTCGCTGAAACCGCTGCCGTGATGGGCTGCTCGGAAGGCAGTGTGAAAACACACTGCTCTCGAGCGGTTCAGGCGTTGGACAAAGCACTGAAAGCCAAGGGACTCAACTCATGAACACCACCAACTACCTCTCAGACGACCAAGCCGAGCATCTGGCTCGTCGTGTGGCCGCCCAGCTCGATCAGGGGTTGCGTGAGCTCCCGCACGATATCAGCGAGCGGCTGCGGGCTGCGCGTACCCGGGCGGTGGCCGCCCGTCGTCAAACGGCCCCCGTGCTGGCCACCGCCGCACGGGTGCAAAAGGGCACCCTGGTGCTCGAAGGCGGACCGGACAAAATGCGCTTTTGGGGCTGGATGGGCAGCGTGATCCCCCTGGTGGCGCTGGTGCTGGGTCTTTTTGTCATCCATTCCCTGCACAACGACTGGCGTGCCGACGAACTGGCCAGTGTGGACACGGCCCTGCTCATCGACGAGCTCCCACCTTCTGCCTATACCGATCCCGGGTTTTTGCGCTTCATCCGATCCGGCTCCACCGAAGCCGCGGCCACCAGCACCAGCACGGACTGAACCTGCGCACAGGCTTTTACTCGGTGACGTCTGCAGCGCCAGTCGTACACTGATCACCAGCACATGAATTGCACCAAGGCTCTCCCCCTCCTGCTGTCACGCGGCCTGTGGCCCTGTTTGATCGCAGGGCTGTGCCTGGGTCCTGTCTCGCTGCAGGCCCAAGGCACGAGCAGCACTGCAACCGCTCCAGGTGCTGCCGCGGTCACCGCCGTGCCTTCCGACACACCGCCCAGTGCCCCGGCAAGCCCCATGGCCACCAACGCAGCCTCAGCGCTGACGGCCGCTTCCACCGCCTCGTCGAGCAAAGAGAGTGCCGCCAAACCTCTCGCGCCAACGCCCAAGACAGCCCCGCCTCGCGACTCACGTCCCACCTGGGCTGAGCTGACCCGCAGCCAACAAGCAGCCCTCAAACCCCTTGCCCAGGCCTGGCCAAGTCTGAGCGAACTGCACAAGCGCAAGTGGTTGGTGCTGTCCCACAACTACGACGAGTTCAGCCCGCAGGAACAGCTCAAGCTGCAAGAGCGGATGAGCGACTGGGCCAGCCTCACGGCCCGCGAGCGAGCCCAGGCACGCTTGTTCTTTGCCGAAGTACAGCAATTACCAGGCGATGAGCGCCGGGCCAAGTGGGAGGCCTACCAGGCGCTGAGTGATGAACAGCGTCGCAAGCTGGCCGACGACATCCTGCTTCAACCGCCGCGTGGCGCTGCCCTGGCCACCCGTCCGGTGACCCCCAGCAAGTTGACCGCACCCCCCTCCCCCCGACCCGATCAGGTGTTGCAACCCCGCATCGACACGGATCAGATCCAGCCCAAGACCTTGCTGCCTCAGTCTCTACAAGGCGCCTCGACTCGATGACCCCCAGTCTTCCTCGACGTATGGCTTGCTGGCTGTACGAAGGCTTGCTGCTGTTTGGGGTGGTCTTCATCAGCGGCTACCTCTTCAGCACCTTGAGCCAGACCCGCAACGCCCTGGACAATCGCCACGGTCTGCAGGCATTCATCTTCCTGGTGTTTGGCATCTACTTCACCTGGTTCTGGCACAAGGGCCAGACCTTGGCCATGAAAACCTGGCACATACGCGTCGTTGACCGTGCGGGACAACCGCTCACGCAGGCCCGCGCCTTGTGGCGCTATGTACTCAGCTGGGTGTGGTTTGTGCCTCCCCTGCTGCTGCTGTACCCCTTGCATCTGCCGGCTGGTGAATCCTCCGTGCTGGTCGTGGGCTGGGTCCTGGTGTGGGCTCTTCTCAGTCGTTTTCAGCGCGAGCGTCAGTTCTGGCACGATGTCTGGGCTGGCACCCGACTGGTACACGCTCCCCCGCAATCCTGACTGCCCCTTTGGGTCGCACGCGCGCGTTCAGCGTGCTGTCATCCAGGCGAGCGAGAATGTCGGACATGGAGCCCCCCCACGTCAACCCCCAAAAGCAACGCCGCGGCCTCAACCGCGTCCTGCACGCCGCCGGCTATTCCTTGCAAGGTCTGCGTGCGGCTTGGCACGAAACGGCTTTCCGGCAGGAGTTTGTGCTTTCGCTGGTCTTGCTGCCCGTCGGTCTCTGGCTGGCGAACAACTGGATCGAGGCCGCATTGCTGCTGGGCTCATTGATGCTGGTGCTGATCGTGGAGTTGCTCAACACCGGCATTGAATCGGCGATCGACCGTATTGGTCCCGAATGGCATGACCTCTCCAAACGCGCCAAGGACATGGGCAGCGCAGCCGTGCTGCTGAGTTTGCTGCTGTGCATCGGTATCTGGGGTAATGCTGTGTGGCACAAGGTGTGGGCATGACGCCCAATTTTTCACTCTGTGTGTACTGTGGCTCTCGCCCCGGAGGTGACCCTCGCTTCGCCCAGGCGGCGCGTGATGTGGGCGCCTGGATTGGCCGTCACGGCGGTCAGCTGGTGTACGGTGGCGGACAAAACGGGCTGATGGGCATCGTGGCCGATGCCACCACCGCGGCCGGTGGGTCGGTGGTGGGCATCATCCCGCAGTTCATGGTGGAACGAGAATGGGCACGACCGAGTTGCGATGAGTTGCACATCGTGGGCACCATGCACGAGCGCAAACAGATGATGGTGGACCGCGCCGACGCGTTTCTCGCCCTGCCCGGCGGCATCGGCACTTTTGAAGAATTTTTTGAGGCCTGGACCTGGCGCCAGCTGGGCTATCACACCAAGCCGGTGGGGCTTCTCAATCTGGGCGGCTACTACGATGACCTGATGAAGTTTCTGACGGGCAGCGTGTCCCAGGGCTTCATGCAGGACAGCCACCTGGAGCTCATCACCCACGGCACCAGCGTGGCACCGCTGCTCTCGTCCCTGGTGGAGTCAGCCGGGTTTTCCACCGCGGCGTTCGCAAGCGAGTTATGAACGTCAAATAGCCGTGTCGTCCAATTCGCCGGTGCGAATGCGGACCACCCGCTCCACTGCCGTGACGAAAATTTTGCCGTCACCGATCTTGCCCGTGCCGGCGGCGCGCACAATGGCATCGACACAGTGGTCCACATCCGCAGACTTCACCACCACCTCGACCTTCACCTTCGGCAGGAAATCCACCACATATTCGGCGCCCCGGTACAACTCGGTATGACCCTTTTGACGGCCAAATCCTTTGACCTCGGTGACCGTCAGCCCCGTCACGCCGCACTCGGCCAACGCCTCACGCACTTCCTCGAGCTTGAACGGTTTGACGATCGCGGTGATTTGCTTCATGTGTGTTCCTGAAAAAAAGGCCTGACCTCAGGCCCTGTACTTGCTGGTAATAGGATAACGCCAATCCTTGCCAAAACTGCGGTGGGTGACCCGAATGCCCACCGGCGCCTGGCGACGCTTGTATTCATTGAGGCGGATCAGCCGGGTCACCTTGTCCACGTCCTCTTGCCGATAGCCCGCCGCCACAATCTCGGCCGCGCTCTGGTCGTCTTCCATGTAGCGCGCGAGGATGGCGTCCAGTACCTCATAGGGTGGCAGGCTGTCCTGGTCTTTTTGATCGGGCCGCAGCTCGGCGCTGGGGGGGCGCGTGATGATGCGCTCGGGGATGGGCGCAACGCCAGTGCCAAAGGGGTCGTGGCGGTTACGCCAGGCGGCCAACCGGTACACCACTGTCTTGGCCACATCCTTGATGACGGCAAATCCGCCCGCCATGTCGCCATACAGCGTGCAGTAGCCGGTGGCCATTTCGCTCTTGTTACCGGTGGTCAGGACCAGAGAGCCAAACTTGTTGGACAAGGCCATGAGCAGCGTGCCGCGAATGCGAGCCTGGATGTTCTCCTCGGTGGCATCGAGGGCCTGGCCCTTGAAATCATCGGCGAGGGAGGCCAGGAATGCTTCGAACTCGGGCACGATGGAAATCTCGTCGTACCGCACCTTCAGGCGCTTGGCCATCTCGCGTGCATCGATCCAGCTGATGTCGGCGGTATAGGGGGACGGCATCATGACGGTGCGCACACGGTCCGACCCCAATGCGTCCACGGCAATGGCCAGCACCAGGGCCGAATCGATGCCACCCGACAACCCGATGAGGGCGCCCGGAAATCCGTTCTTGCCAATGTAGTCACGCACCCCCAGCACCAGGGCCTGCCACAAATCGCCCTCCTCGGTTCCCTCGGGTTCGATGGCCGCCTGCAGACGCAAACCCTGCGGCCCGCGCTGAATCTGTATCTCAAACAAGGATTCTTGGAACGACGGGGCGCGAGCAGCCAGCGTGGCGTCTGACTGAAGTGCAAAGGAACGCCCCTCAAACACCACCTCGTCCTGTCCCCCCACCAAGTGCGCATAGACCAGCGGCAAGCCACAGTCACGCACGCGCTCGGCCATGGTGTGCTCCCGCTCCCCCCCTTTGCCGATGTGAAAGGGAGAGGCGTTGATCACCGCCAGCAACTCGGCGCCGGCATCACGCGTCTCGCGCGCAGGTTGGTCAAACCAGGCGTCCTCGCATACCAGCAGACCCACCTTCACGCCTTGCACCTCAAACACGCAGGGTTGGTCCCCCGGTGTGAAATAGCGTCGCTCGTCAAAGACCTGGTAGTTGGGCAATTCACGCTTGGCATAGCGGGCCACCACTTGCCCCTCGCACAACACGCTGGCCAGGTTGTAGCGTCGCGGAACAGACACCGAGCGGTTGCGCTCGTCGCCGCCCGAGGGGTGCCCCACCACCACATGCAGGTCTTTCAGACCGGCCAGTGCCGTGGCAATCGAATTCAGGGCATGATCACACGCTGTGATGAAAGAGGGCCGCAGGAACAAATCCTCGGCTGCGTAGCCACACAGGGACAATTCGGGCGTGAGCACCAGGCGCACGCCTCGGGCGTACGCAGACCTGGCTGCATCGATGATGCGCTGGGCATTGCCCGCCATGTCACCGACGACAAAGTCAAGTTGGGCCACGCAAAGTTGGAGAGTCATAACAGGCATGCAGGAAAACGACAGCAATTATGTCATCCGCACCGGTTTGCAACCGTGCGACTTCAGCCCGTCCGAGTGGGACGCGCTGTGGGCCGTCCAGGATCAGCCTACCCCTTTCATGCGGCATGCCTACCTGATGGCGCTGCACGACAGCGGAAGCGCGTGTGCTGACACCGGTTGGCAACACGCCTTTGTAGGACTGTGGCGGGACACCTCCCTGGTTGCGGCTTGTCCGCTTTATCTCAAAGACCATTCGTATGGCGAATATGTGTTCGATTGGGCCTGGGCCGACGCCTACCAGCGCCACGGCCTGCGGTACTACCCCAAGGCCTTGATTGCGGTGCCGTTCACACCGGTGCCGGGTAGCCGCTTGTTGGCCACAGACGCCGCGTCGCGCCAGCACCTGTGTCAAGCGGTATTGGACTGGTGCGAGCAGTCAGGGCTGTCCTCGCTGCATGTGCTCTTCGCCAGCGAGGCGGACCAGCAAGCCACCCAGGGCCTGGGCTTGATGCAACGTCAGACCGTGCAGTTTCATTGGCAACGCCAGGGACTTCGCGATTTCGACGAGTACCTGGCCAGCCTGACACAAGAAAAGCGCAAGAAAATCCGCCAGGAGCGTCGGCGCGTTCACGAGGCCGGGGTCAGCTTTCGCCACGCCCGCGGGACCGACATTTCGGCGCAGGACTGGGCCTTCTTTTACCAATGCTACGAGCGTACCTATCTGGAGCACGGCAACCGTCCCTACCTGAAGCCCGAGTTCTTTGCCGACATGGCTCGCCACCTCCCCGACAACTGGCTGTTGTTCACGGCGCAGCGCGGCGGTCGGGACATTGCCTGCAGCCTGATTGGACTGCACGACGAGCCAGGACAGCCCCGGGTGGCGTATGGCCGCTACTGGGGTGCACTCGAGCGGGTGGATTGTTTGCACTTCGAGGCCTGTTACTACCAGCCCCTGAACTGGTGCCTAGACCAGGGCTTTGACCGGTTCGAGGGCGGGGCGCAGGGTGAGCACAAGATGGCCCGTGCCCTGTTGCCGGTGAGCACGCACAGCGCCCATTGGCTGGCGCACCCAGGCTTTGCTCAGGCGGTAGAAAACTTTTTACAGCGCGAGGACAGTGGGGTCTCGCGCTATCTGGAGCATTTGCAGGAACGCTCGCCCTTGCGGCGCGGTTGAGGGCGAGAGCCACGACAGCGGTGTAGGCGTTCGCCGCACCGCAACGTCCCGCAGCGCAGGCGATCAGGCTTGTTTCAGCGACGCGGCGTAGTTGTCCATGCCCTCACGCACTTCCTGCTTGGCAGCCTCGGGGCCATCCCAGCCCAGCACCTTGACCCACTTGTTGGGTTCCAGGTCCTTGTAGTGCTCGAAGAAATGCGCAATGGTCTTCAGGCGCAACGGGTTCAGGTCCTCAGGCTTTTGCCACTGGGTGTAGATGGCCAGAATTTTGTCGATGGGCACGGCCAGCACCTTGCCGTCCATGCCGGCTTCGTCTTCCATGCGCAGGATGCCCAAGGGGCGGCATGTCACCACCACCCCAGGAATGAGCGGCACCGGGGTGATGACGAGCACGTCCACCGGATCGCCGTCGCCACTGATGGTTTGGGGCACATACCCGTAATTGGTCGGGTAATGCATGGACGTGCTCATGAAGCGGTCCACAAAAATAGCCCCGGTTTC
>JACCDW010094011.1_pt1 | contig 10217 bp, 19 predicted proteins | sample 7449781 | NCBI WGS metagenome assembly JACCDW01 (sample SAMN15323449, study PRJNA562643) | freshwater metagenome | isolation source: river surface water | place: USA:Blue River Watershed | collected 2017-08-18 | reverse complement strand
GGCGCGGGGCGGGAGGTAGTCCTGCTTCGCACCCTGCACCGTGGCGGTGTAGGTGCCGGCCTTGGAGACGTACTTGCGATCCTCGGCGGCGTTGGGGTTGAACTTGAATGCCATGTTATGGTATTGGGTTTATGGGTTGTGGTTCGGGGGGAGAGTTACTGCACCCACTTCGGGAGGGTGAGGGTCTGGACTTCCTGCGGGTAGCCCGGGTACTGCCGGAACTTGTTGCACGAAGCGAACAGGTCAATCGCCGAGTTCATCAGGGCGATGCCCTTCTGGTGCGCGGCCTCGTCGAGCGTGTAGGTCGCCCAGCAGTTCGGGAAGTCTTTCTCGACGGCCAAGAAGACGAACTGATCAGCGTGGGCAAGGGTCGTGTACCACGACGCCTGGAGGTAGTACTTGTAGTTGGCAATGTCCCGGGCGAACGAATCCGCGCCGGCGTCCATCGTGGTCTTGATGTCGACGACGATACGCTTGCCGGCCTTCGTCGTGATGATGGCGTCGAGCCTTCCCTTGATGTCCGTGCCGTTGACACGTCCGACCATGGGGACTTCCGTGATCATCGACTCGCCGTCGAAGTCCTTCATCAGTTTGTCGAGGCCGGCACGGGCGGCGATGGACACGTTGGTGACCAGCTCGCCGTCCTTCTGGCTGATGGCCTCCTGCCCAGGCTTGAGCGAGGACTGGAACGCAGCCCAGATCTCTTTGCCCTCCTTCGTGCGTTTATCGCAGTCCGGGGCGACGACGACGGTGGCGTCGTAGACCTTCGGCTGGAGCGAGGCGAGGTGAATCAGGGTGCCGAGCCGCTGTGCCGGCGTCTGCTCGCTGCGGTCACGGTCGAGGGCGGCGAGGTAGTGCGCGGGGGAGCGCAACAGCTCCTTGGCCAGAGACTGGCTCAGGCCGGGATGATCATTATACTGTTCGTCGGGGATTTGTTTGCTCATGGGAGGTAGATGATGTGCGTGGTGAACCAGAAGTAGGCTTGGACGCAGACGGCGATCAGGCAGATGCCGACGATGCTGCACATGGCGAGGTAAGCCAAGGTTTCCTGATTGTCTTCCCAGTTGACGCACTTGCGGCTCAAGAAGAGGCCGACGATGAGGAAAGAAAAGACCAGCACGGCGAGGACGCCGGTAATCAGGTCGAGGATGAGTTGACGTTCCATGTTAGTTCTTGGTGAGGTTGCGGTAATTGGCGACGGCTTCGGTGCTGACGATGCCACGCAGGTAGAGCAGCTCCTTCATCAGGTCGACGTTCTGCTCGCGCAGGTCGTTCAGCTCCAGGCGAACCTCGAAACAGTTCTGGCTCATCTGGTGGACGATCTGGGTCAACGCCTTCACCTGATCTTCCGGCGAGCGGTCGGGCAGGGGCTTGAATTCGTGGACGATTTCTTCGGGGGTGTGGCTCATAGGGAAAGGTGCGCGTCGACGGCGGAGAGGAACGGGCCAGGCTTCTTGCAAAGCGATTCGGCAGTCTCAGGCGAGATGTCTGCCCAGCCCTGCTCAGGAGTCAAGAAGCCGGTCATACGCAGGACGGCGACGGCGGCGTCCCGCTTGGCTTCAGGGACGAGTTCGTCGAGGGTGAGGGTATTCTGTCGGGCGACCGGGCGGGAAGGCGTGGCGTCGAGTTCTTCGACGACGTAGGTGCCGAAGCAGCACTCCGGGGCGATGAGGCGGACGCCTTCGCTGATCGCACGGGCGGTCAGCATCCGGCGCGGCCACTTCTTCCAGTTGTCCTTCAGTTTGCCGTCCTTGCCCAGCGCGGTGCCGTTGCCGACATACTCCTTAATGTCGGCGACGATGTCGGCAGACGACGTCCCCTTGCGGAAGGTGGCCTTCACCTTCTCGTCGGATCGCTCCGTCCAGGCGACGGTGCCGCCGGCCTGCTGGAACTTGGCCAGCAAGGCGTCGGAGCGGATGGCGAGCTGCCCTTGGATGAAGTGGTACGTCCGCGCCAGTTCCAGCGGGGACTTCTTTTCGACCATACATTGCATGGCGAGGATTTCGCCCTGCTCGGGCTTATCCAGGCCGAAGATGCCCGACTTGAAGATGGACAGGCCGAGGGTCTTGATCGCCTGCATCGGGTCGGAGATGCGGTCGTACACGCCGGCGGCGGCGAGTTCGGTCGACTGGGGCGTCACGGGGACGAGTTCGTTGTTTTCCATCAGGCGACGGCCTTGGCGGCGGCGAGGAGTTTGCGGCTGGACACCCGGCGGAGGACGCCGTCCAGCATCATGTTGTAGGACACCTTCGTGTTGACGACGTAGGGCTTGAGCCGACGCGCCACGGTGCCGTCAGAAAGGACGACGTACTCGGTGTCAGGGATTGCGGCCAGCAGGCGAGCCGGCGGGGTCTTGATGAGTTTCTTGATCATGGGAGGGACTCAGAGGTTGAATTGCTGCGCGTGGGAGAGCAAGCAAAATGCGTCAGCAGTTTTGAGCGTGATTTTTTCCACGTTCGGGAAGCGGCGTTGAGCCTCGGCCTTGAGCTTGTTCTTCCATTCCGACGTCGTCGACTTGCCCTTCGTGCCGACGCCCATCGTCTTCTGCCACTCCTGCGGCGTCACCAGCACGACCTTGAATCCGCGCCCCTGCCACAAGCCGACGATCCAGCCGTAGGAGTAACCGAGCTTGAACGACGCCGACGCCGGGATAGGGCCGACGAACGCCGGCACCTTCTCGATGACCACCGTCGTGTTGATCGGCGGACACAATTCTACTAGGCCGTCGTTGTCGCCCCAGACGATGCTGGAGCCTTCGTCCAGCACCCAGCCGCCGTTCGCACCTGGGTCGATGCAGAGGTAGGACTTCACTTGGTAAGCTCCCGGTAGATGTTGCCTACCCGCTCCGCCGCTTCGGCCTTAGCCTTCGGCGCGGTGACCAGCGAGTGGCCTACCGCCTTCGCCCCGCTGAAGCCCATCGTGAAGGCCAGATAAATCTGCTCAGGCGTCGGCTTCAAGATGCCGTCGTCGACGAGCCGCTCCCGGCACCACGTCACATAGGCCAAGGCAATCGCTCGCTGGTTCTCAGGCACCCGCCACTCCCTCCGGCTGATCTTCGGTAGGCCGTGCTTCTCACGCCATTGGTTGGCGGTGATCCATGCGGCGACGTGGACCTGCCACGCCCCCACCGCCTTCGTATCGTCGCCCACGGCGGCGTAGTTCATGCCGCTCTCGACCGCGCCGATGGCGTTCGTCAGGATGAGCAGCTCGGCCTTGTCCCGGGCTTCAGCAGGCATGGCCGCAAGGGTAGCAGCCAACGTAACCAGTAGGGTGTTCGTCATCCCCCTAGGGGTACCGCCAGAAAAAACAAAGGCAACGAAATATTTATCCCCCAGGGGGGGGAAATCCTTCGGATTTTCAAAAGGGGTCGCAATATTTTAGGGGGTCGACGTTTTCGGATCATGCGCGTCGGCCATGCGTAGCCGGCAATGTGTGGCCTATTTCATGCCCGTATTTATTGGCTAAAAGTTGTCTATAATAAATTGGCCGTGCGTGTCGACGTGTCGACGGTGCGGATATTATGGCCGATTAATCGCAGCAAAAATGCGTAGGAAAATTCAAAAAAAATTCGTGGTCACGCCCCTAAAAATGAATTTTTATGGGGAAAATGAAAAAAGCTCGATTTTGGGCATGGGCGTTATGAATTTCCTGTTTCGACCCCCCACGTTTTTCAAATTTCGTGATTGGGGTCGAAAGGTGATAAGTTTACTAATGATTAAATCATTAGCTCTCCGCCCATGTTTCGCATCAATGGTTAGTTACTTGCCTTAGATTCGCAAACCCCCATTTCTATTCCGCGCTTCCGACCGTCGACCGTCGTCGTCGACCGTCGTCGACCGTCGGGATCTTCGGGATCGTCCGACCGTCGGGGTCGAACGCATGAAAGGGGATAGGACGGCCAGGACGGACGTCGACCGGCCGGGGTAAGGGAAAGGACGGCCTGAAACGGCCGACGTCCTGGGAAGGACGGGAAGGGGTCGGAATGACCAACGGCCGACGACGTCGACCCCGGTTTTTTGGATCGGGGTTTTACGCGCTAACGTCGGACCGTCGGAAAGGGGTCGGAAACAGGCCAGGATGCCAGGAAGGGATCGGGGGAAGGGGAAGACATGGCCGACGGACGTCGACCGGCCAGGACGGACGGGGGAAAGGGGAAATGCGGGAACGTCGAACGTCGACGCATTAGGGAAAAGAAAAACCCAGGAACGTCCTGGGTTTGCAACGGGGGTTTTTGAGCTGGGGGTTTTATTCCCCATGCAATTCAAACAAACGTCCTGCCATGATGAAAAACCGTTCAAGTTTGAGAAGATCGGACGACGAAAAGGATTTCAGGATCCGACGGAACGGCCACCCCTTATTAGGCAAAGGCAAACCGTTTAGACGATCCCGACAAACCTTTGCCAATCCGAACGCATGGTCCGACGGAAGATCCCATGCGTAACCAGGACAGGACAAACCCCAGGACGACGTCGTCGCAAGTTTACGCGCATGAATTGCCAATCGGGGTTTGTGCGACGTCCAAGGGATTAGATCCGCATTCCGGCCGGTTCCCTCAAATGCGAATTCGTCCGACGTTCCGCCGCAAGCGGACGGAACATAAACGAATCCTGAAACCGTCCGACGTCGACCGTTAACCGAAACTTGAACCATGGCCGGGGTTACCCCCGACGCATGGCCCGTTAGGACGGCGGACCTGACAATCCGATCCCGACAAACGACCCTAAGACGTCGGCCGGGGTAGAATTCGAAACCTTGGGAGTTACCCATTAGAAATCCCTCCCATGCGGACGACGAATCCCGTTTGATCCTTCCTGGCCTTGCCCTTTGCCTTAAGGATCCCGAAACGACCCCGACCGTCCGAACCAGGACGATCCAAAAAACGAAGGTCGGATTCGTCCGCGCTAAACCATGGCCGGGGTTTCATTCCGTTATTCAAGGCAAGGGGTTTCCCCTTGATCGTCGGCCCGTCGTAGACGACCGCAACATTCACCCCCGACGCAATGGCCGTTTCCGCATGATCCTGGTTTGATTCGGAAAGGGAAAAGGTAAGGGAATAGTTTTTCGGGAATTCACCGTTAGACCATGCGACGACCCTTCGAACGTTTTTGGTATAATCGTAAAAGGTTACGTTAGGGAATTGCGTAAAGAGATCGGGGGCCAGTTTCTCCCATGGCAAATCCGACGTTCCGTTTAGACGAATTACGGGCCGCAAACCTTCCCGTTCCGCCTTACGGACGACGGCCGAAATTTCACCTGTGAGTTGAGCTATGAATGCTTCCCGTTCGTAATAGAAAAACCTAGTCCGATTAATCCGCGCTTCATTAATTGCCTTAAAGATTCCGGCACGTCCTGCCGTAAAGAGACAAGCCGCCAGGCAACCGGCCGACGCATGGGGACAAAGGTTCCCCACCCCTGCGACCGTTCCTGGGGCCATGTAAAGGATACCTGTCAGGAATCCGAAGGACGTTCCCTTGATCGTCTTCGAATCCGCATTTACGGAGAGAAGGGAAGCGGGAACGAAATAGGGAAGACGGGGTCGACCGCTTCCATAATGTCCACCGTCCGGGCCTGTAGTTCCGGCCGACGTCGAAGGGCATTTGCTTTGTTTTTGGATCATGGGTTTTATGGGTTTCATGGGTTTCATGGGAGGAAAGTTTACGCGCTAACGTCGTTTTTTCGGGATTCGACCGTTGCCTTTAAGGATTTCCTATAATCGGCCAGGATGCGGAATAAGGTTTCCCGATCTTCTTTGTTTCGGTCGAAATAATGGTCCGCATGGCTTCCCGAATCCGTTAGATTCAAGGGGTCGGTTTCGGATTGGATAAAGGCAACGGCCAATTGGAAGGAATCAAATAGGACGGGATCACCGTCGAAAGGATTACGCATTTAAGGGGTTTTTTGAGCTGGGGGTTTACGCGCTAACGTTAGTTTTACGAATTCGGACGACGAACGTTTCGCCGCCGTTATCCCGATTGAATCGCATCAGTTTGATCCTATGTTCCGGACGGACGTCGAACCATTCGCCGAACCATTCCTTTGCCACGTCTTCATGTCGGCCGATCCCGTCGACCGTCGACAGGAAACGGTCGTCGTCGTCTAACCATGCGAACGTCTTTCCGTCCAAGTTTACGGTTTGCAGGACGACGACCCCGGCCAGGTCGTCGAACGTGATCCTTGCGGCCGGTTTGCTTTGCTTCATGGGTTTCATGTTTCGGGGGTTAAAGGTTTAACGTTTTTCAATTCGATTAAGTGCGTCGGAAAGTTTCCGATCGGAAATTTCCTTTTCCTTAGTGGCACGTTCAAACGATTCCTTGGCTTTAAGGAAACGGTTTTTTGCGTCCAAAAACTTGGAATTCTTCAATCGGTTTTCCGCAATCAATTCGGGAATGTTAGGGGTTTTTTTCATGGGTTTAGAAATTGGGGTTGTCCAACAATTCAAGGATCCAATTCAGGACGACGTCGGAATGGTCGGCCAGGACGTAAACGACGACGGCCAGGACGACGGAATAAAACAAGGTTTTCATGTGTTTTTTTGAGCTGGGAGTTTACGCGCTAGGTTTATTCCTCTTTTCATAATGCTCATTCAAACGGTGAATGGCACGGGATAGGATCATTTCAAGGCATTCGTGACCCAGGTCGATGTCTAAACCTTCGGACGCAATGTCGGGGTTTGTTTCAATCGTCCGTATAATTTGATCGGCGAATTCCCGTCCGATCTTTTCGGGGTCGTAACCTTTCGCAGGAATGATGGACAAAGTAAGGGATTCGGCCGCAACATAGATTGCGGACGTACGTTCGGTTTTATTAGTGGGGGCTTTCATGTGTTTTTTGTGGGTTAAAGTTTACGCGCTAACTTATTCGGAATCGTTTTCGGAATAATTCGGAAGGATTACTTCCCGACAGATCAAGGCATGGACCTCTTCCATTTCCCTAGGGGTCAATACGGACGGACCGTTCAAGGGGTTATTCCGGCCCAGGATGTGATCCAGGGCAAACGCATCATGGTCCGTTGCGTAAAGCAAACGGCCTGTGGCGTCTTCGACCGTGAAAACGGAAGGGGTTTGAGAGAAGGGGTAAACGCCATTAATGGCGTTTGATGCGTCGGGGGTATACAGGTGGCGGGATTTCATGGTAGGGAAAGGTTAAGGGGTTAGCGGGAAACCTGGCCTGAGATCGGACGGCCAAACGTCTTTTCGTAAACGGACAGGAATTCCGCAATGTCCGAAATTTCGGTTTCGGAATAATCCATTCGCATTGCCTTAGCGGATTCGGTCGGGAATTCCTTCATGTACGAAACAAGTTTACGGGCGTTCCATCCCGCCGCATGGCCCATTTGAGAGATCGGGATTTCCTGATAATGACGTTCGCTGTAAGACATGAGCCAAGCGGACAGGAAGAAAGATCCAGGTCCGTTCGGTTTGATGCCTAGGAAATTGGCAATGTGATTAAAGGCCTTTTGCTGCGATTCGGTTTTCAGTTTCATGGTAGGGAAAGGGAAAGAATTAGGCGTTGCGATTGGCACGGGCGGCGGCGGCGTTTTCCGCACGGGTTACTTCCGACATGGCCGCACGGGCGGCGGCAAGGTCGGCGGCGGCACGTTCACAGTAGAAAAGAGAGATCTCTTTTGCCACTTCATCTCGGTCGGGGATTGCGTCGTAAGCAGCAAGTGCGGCGGCATAAGCACGGGATGCGGCCGAACGTGCTTTCTTAAGGGCCTTGATTTGGGCAGGGGTATAGACGGGGGTATACATGGCGGATTAGGTTTGTGGGATTAGACAAAGGTTTGAGAGGGGATCGGTCAATCGGTTTCTGTCAGTTTTTTTGACGTCAAAGTTTACGCGCTAACTTTACGGGGGCCGGTTTGAGCTAGATAGGACGACCCCTGACCGACCCCTAGGACGACCCCAGGACCGGCCGACCGGCCAGGTCGGGCCAGGATCACGATCCCATGGCCGACGACCCCCGACCCCGGGCCATGGGCGGACAACGTCACCTGTCCGGCCTTACCTGTCCCATGGCAACCCCTACCCCCACCCCGACCGTCGACCTATTACGGACGTCGACCGATCCGACAATCCATGGCCGACGTCGACCGTTGGCCGTTCGAACGGCCGTCTATACCTGGCCGACCTGGATCGTCAGGCCGACGTCGTCGACCGATTGCGTCCGTCCTGTCAAATGTTCAAAGTTTTTTGAACCCCGAATCCGTGGCGAGCTACTAATGATTCGGGAAACATGAGTCGTTTAATCATGTATTCCGCGCTCATGTATAGACTCCCCACTAAGGAATCTATTGCCCCCCTCGCCTTCGGGGGGGGCGAAGCCCCGCCGACCCCGTTAAAAACCCGGGGGTAAACCGCTAAAAACCATACGTTTTGCTAATATGATCGCCTAGGCAACCACAATAGCAACCACAGTAGCAATACATATAGGCAACTCATTTACTTTGTCTCTCCCTTTACAGGGAGAGTAAACAAAGTAAATAATGGCCAAGCCATTATAGCCTTTACGCCTTTGAGGGCGTAGGCTAAATGTCTGGCCAATGAGCCAACCCTTCCGCCCCTTCCGTCGCCGCACCGGCAACCCGATCACCCGTCGTCCCGAGTCGCCGTGGGCGAGAGCATGGCGTCTTTCGCCGGAGCGGATGCGCGAACACATCAGCCGACTGAACGAGGCGAGGACGGCCAAGTCGGAGGAAGCCGCCCAGCTTGTCCAGGCGGTGCTGAACCTGATCCCCGCCGACCGGGGTTACCGCGCCCACGAAATCCGTGACCTGTTCGCCGCCGAGTGGGGACGGTGCTACGACGAGCCGCTGACCAAGAAGGACGCCTGGAACAAGATTCGCAAGGCCATGCGTCACGGGATGCTTGCTCGGGATGACAACGGTTTGATATTTCCACGACACGGGTAGCCGATTGACTTGGCCGATGTCGGGCGTAACCATGACGCCGTGGTACGAAACAACGACAAGAGCGAGGAGAAACTTCGTGCGGCCTGCGAGACGCTGGTCGCCGACGCACAGCACCTGCGTCGCATCGGCGGGTTGAACATCATCCGCGCCGCCCACATCCAAGAGAAGAGCGGCGACGACGAGGTCGCCCAGCTCCTGATCTCCGAGGCTGCGGTCATGTTGTCGGTGGCCAGTCAGATCGAGGACTTGCTATGTCCTCCGAGTCCCGATGCCAATCTATGACGAATACCAAAGGTTCTGGAAACGGCTGTCGAAAGCGGAACGCTCGGCATTGGAAGCGACTGGATTTAACCACCGAAACCCTGACGATGCCGGGGTTCCCCACGCTCATCGTTACTTCGGAGGCGAACCCGTGTCTGATCACGAAGACGAGTCGAAGAGCGAAGGCTACGACATCAACCAGTTGCAAGCGGTGCAATGGCAGATGCGCGAAAGGACGTACACGGAAATGAGCGAGCGACTCTTCACGCAGGAGATGGTGCTGGACATCCTCCGCAAGGTCATCGCCGTGATCGATATGTCGACCCACGCCGAAGTCCGGCTGCACGGGACGTGCATCAAGCTCGCCCTCGGGATGCCCGACCAGCCGACCATGACGGCTCTGGCCGAACAGCACCGGCTGACCCGCGCCGCAATCTCCGCCCGTGTGAAGACCATCCAGCGTAACCTGAACCTCCCGCCTTCGCTGTACATGAAGTCCGAAGCGGCGTGTAAGAAACTTTCCGTGGCGCGGAGGAAGAAACTCCGATGAGCGACTGGCAACCAATCGAGACGGCACCGAAGGATGGTTCATACATCCTAGTGTACCACAATGGTTTCATGTGGACGGTTAGTTGGTGTAAAGTTTCAGGATGGCACGACTCAAACGACCATTGGTATCTTCCTACCCACTGGATGCCTCTTCCCAAACCCCCGGAACAATGAGCGATAAGGTACGACCCATCGACCTCGCCGGACGCTTCGGCGTCACCAAGCAGGCGATCAACAAGTTCATCCAGCAGGGGATGCCCATCGACTCCATCGAGGCCGCAGAATCGTGGTACATGGCCAGAGGTGCCGGACGCATGGGTTCATCCGTCCGTCCCGACAAAGACTTCACCGAGACGGTCGAGCGTCAGCGCGAACTGAAGGCTCTGGCCTATCAGCAGTACCTTGACGACCTCGGCAGCAACTCGCCCGACGCCAGCAAGTCGTATGCGACCTACGACAAACTGGTGAAGACCTTGGTGACGCTGGAGAAGGAACT
>JACCDW010848668.1_pt1 | contig 10218 bp, 6 predicted proteins | sample 7449781 | NCBI WGS metagenome assembly JACCDW01 (sample SAMN15323449, study PRJNA562643) | freshwater metagenome | isolation source: river surface water | place: USA:Blue River Watershed | collected 2017-08-18 | reverse complement strand
TTAGCGCACCTCGTTGGATATGCATTGCCATGGGTTGAAGTTGCAATCGGTTTGTTGCTCATTCTTGGAATCATGGTCCGATACTCCGCAATCTTTAGCGGAATCATTATGATTATCTTTATCGCAGCAATCGCGTCGGTGTGGGCTCGTGGCCTCTTAATCGACTGTGGCTGCTTCGGAGGAGGCGGCGAAATCGATCCATCTCTGAAGTCTCAGGTTCATCGCGCCTATTTCACAGAAATCATGCGGGATTTGGGCTTGGCGCTCACCGCGCTTTATCTATACCTTTTCCCATACGGAAAACTCAGTTTTGAAAAAGCAGCTCAACCAATCGAGGAGTAATAATGGCAAAGCAAGCGGCAAAGAGCACAGATAACACAACGCGCTGGATCGTCATTGGAATGGTCCTTCTTGTTGTCGTTACCGGAGTTGTTTTCTCACTCTTTAGTCAAAACAGCAAAGAGAACGCATCCCTTGCAGGTTTGGATGGCACCACTCTTAAGCCAGCTATTACATCAACTATCGATACAGCAAACGGCTCACCAATCACATTTGATAATGGTGCGGTAACAGTTATTGATGTTTGGGAAGATCCTCAGTGCCCAGTATGTAAGTTGTTTGAAGATGCCAACGGGGATTACATCGAATCTCTTATTCGGGAAAAGAAGGCAACTGTGCGCTATCACGTACTTTCCTTCCTAGGGGATGAATCAGTCCGTGCGGCAAATGCATCTTTCTGTGCAGCAGATGAAGGTCAGTACCTCGATTTCCACCACGCTTTATATGCGGTGCAATCTCCACTCGAGAATTCAGGTTTCTGGAGCAATGAAACCTTGGTCAATATTGGCAAGAAGATTGGCATCACATCCAAGTCCTTTGAAGATTGCGTAACTAAGGGCTCAAAGATAGAAGTTGTCAAAGCCAATTACGATTCAATGAGCAAGTTTGGAGTTCAAGGAACTCCAACTGTGTTCATCAATGGAAAGAAGTGGGAGCGCACTCAAAATGAGTTCTCTCTTGAAGAGTTCAAAGCTGCGGTTGAGGCTGCTTAAACTTTGAATCGCGCTTTTCCAACTCCAGCAAAATCCTTGCTGGAGCTTGGTCCACTAACAATTCATTATTACGCACTGTGCATTATTACCGGCATTGCAATTGCGATTTGGTTAGGTGGAAAGCGCTTCCAATACAAAACTAAACAAGGTCAATCGGTAGTTTCAGAGGTAGCAATTGTTGCGGTGCCATCCGGAATTATTGGTGGACGTATTTATCATGTGATCTCATCACCTAACGCTTACTTCGGCGCTGATGGCCATCCAGTAGACGCATTTAAAATTTGGGAGGGCGGCTTAGGTATTTGGGGTGCGATATCCATTGGGCTATTAGGCGCGTACCTTCGCTATAGATCTCTTGCTCGAACTATCGAACTTCCATCATTTGCAGTTTTCGCAGATGCGCTAGCTCCTGGAATCTTGTTTGCTCAAGCGATAGGACGTTTTGGCAATTGGTTTAATGGTGAACTCTTTGGAAAGCCGCTGGACACATGGTGGGCGGTAGAGATTCCGATGAGATATCGCCCAACTGGCTTTACTCAATTTGAATCCTTTCATCCGACATTCCTGTATGAAGCAATCTGGTGTTCACTTATTGCGATCTTCATTATTAAGTTTGGAAAAAGATTGAAAGCGGGACAAAGTTTTGCGCTCTATGTCGCCACTTACTGTCTAGGTCGATTTTTCATTGAGTTAATTCGCATCGATACCGCCAACACCATCGCTGGTTTAAGGGTCAATGTCTGGGTCAGCCTGCTCGTAGGCGCAGGTGCTGTGTTGTATTTCGCTCGCGCCTCTAAAAAATCACTGTAACTCTCAGGTAGGCTTACCTCCATGAGTTTGGATGAGGTCTACAAAAGAAATTTAGAGCATCGCACCCATCGCGCAGGTTGGCTACGCGCTGCCGTTCTCGGTGCCAATGATGGTCTCGTCTCAACCGCAGCTTTAATGATCGGTGTTGCAGCGGCGGGTAAACAAGATTTTCTAATCACCGCCGGTGTTGCCGGAATCACCGCCGGTGCGATGTCGATGGCTGTTGGTGAGTACATCTCGGTCCGTTCGCAAAATGATGTTGAAGAGTCAGATCGAAACATTGAGATCGCGCACCTTGCTGCAGATCCTGAAGGCGAGCTTCAAGAGCTCCAACAGATTTACATTAATCGCGGATTAACTCCAGCCCTTGCATTACAGGTTGCACTTGAAATGCATCGCAAGGATCCACTCGAGGCCCATCTTCGCGATGAACTAGGTCAACACCCCAGCACCAGGGCGCGTCCTGTTCAAGCAGCGATTGCATCTGCGATCTCATTTACCTTGGGTGGATTAATTCCATTTGCGGGTGCCTTCGCACCAACCCTTGGCACTAAGGCGTGGAGCATCGTCATCTTTACGCTTGCAGGATTGGTGATCACCGGCTTGGTTTCAGCCCGCACCGCAGGCTCAAAGCTGCTCGCACCTACCGTTCGAGTGCTCATTGGAGGCTCATTGGGCATGGTTATCACCGCAGGAATTGGAAAGATTGCTCATATCTCAGGGCTCTAACCACCCCTCTTATTGCTACGATTTCGCCCTACGCAACAAGAAGTAAGCAGCACGGGCCAAGGATGTCCCTTTTCATGTAAGGACAATTCCGTAGGAGCGCGCCCATGGCACTTGCATCCAATTATCCACAAGCACAGGGACTATACGACCCTGCCGCAGAACATGATGCTTGCGGTGTTGCAATGGTCGCCACACTCAACAAGGTAGCAACGCATTACATTGTTGCTCAGGCACTAACCGCTTTACGCAATATGGAACACCGCGGTGCATCAGGTGCTGAACCAGATAGCGGTGATGGTGCAGGAATCCTTATTCGTATTCCAGATGCATACTTTCAAGCAGTTGTAGATTTCAAACTTCCAGCTGCAGATGCATATGCAACAGGAATCGCATTTATCGCCAAGGGCGCAGATGTAAAGAGCGATATAGAAAAGTTAGCTGATGAGGAAGGTCTCGTTGTCTTAGGGTGGCGCGAGGTCCCGATTAATCCTTCATCTCTTGGAAAGACCGCCTTGTCGGTTATGCCAGATTTTCACCAACTATTTATTGCGGGCAAAAAGGGCGAGACTGGAATCGCGTTAGATCGCTTAGCTTTTTGTCTTCGCAAGCGTGCTGAGCATGGTTTAGATCTGTACTTCCCTTCATTGTCATCTCAGACAATTGTGTACAAGGGAATGCTTACAACAGGTCAGTTAGAAGAGTTTTTCCCTGAGCTTTCCGATGAGCGAGTTGTTTCACCACTTGCACTGGTTCACTCACGTTTTTCTACAAACACCTTTCCTTCATGGCCACTAGCTCACCCATACCGATTTATTGCACACAACGGCGAAATCAATACCGTTAAGGGAAATCGCAATTGGATGCGCGCTCGCGAATCCTTATTGCAAAGCGATGTAATCCCAGGAGATCTAAAGCGTTTATTCCCAATCGTTGAAATGTCAGGCTCTGACTCTGCTTCATTTGATGAGGTTCTGGAGCTTTTGTACTTAGGTGGACGTTCACTACCGCACGCTGTTTTGATGATGATTCCAGAAGCGTGGGAGAACCATGCAACGATGCCACAGAACCGTCGTGATTTTTACGCCTTCCACGCATCGATGATGGAGCCTTGGGATGGTCCAGCATGTGTAACTTTTACAGATGGTCATCAGGTAGGCGCGGTACTTGATCGCAATGGTTTACGTCCATCTCGTTACTGGGTTACCAAGGATGGAATGGTTGTACTTGCATCTGAGGTTGGCGTTCTCGATATTCCAGCTGAAAATGTGGAGCGCAAGGGTCGCCTACAACCCGGCAAGATGTTCTTAGTCGATATTGAACAAGGACGCATTATTGAAGATGGCGAAATAAAAGATGGCTTAGCAAACGCAGCTCCATATGGAGATTGGCTACATGCAGGCATTATCAAACTGAGTGAGCTTCCTGCACGTGAGCACATCGTGTATCCGCACTCTTCAGTTGTGCGTCGTCAACGTGCATTTGGTTACACCGAAGAAGATCTAAGAATCTTGGTAACACCGATGGCAAAGAGCGGCATGGAGCCACTTGGTTCCATGGGAACTGACACTCCGATCGCCGCACTTTCTGACAAACCACGTTTGATTTTTGATTACTTTTCGCAATTGTTTGCGCAAGTCACTAACCCGCCACTTGATGCGATTCGTGAAGAGTTAGTTACAAGCCTTGGAACCTCAATGGGGCCTGAGCACAACCTGCTCGATCCAGGACCAAGCAGTTGCCGCCAGATTTCATTAGCCTTTCCAGTAATTGATAATGATGAGCTTGCAAAGATTATTCACGTCAATGCTGATGGTGATCACCCAGGTTTAAGCGCACATGTCGTTCGTGGATTGTTTAGCATCGCTGATGGGGGAGACTCATTACGCGAACGCTTAAATGAGATTAAAGCAGAAGTTTCGCAGGCGATTAATGATGGTGCACGCATCATTGTTTTATCAGACCGAGATGGTGATGCAGAGAATGCCCCAATTCCATCATTACTGCTGACATCTGCGGTTCATCACCATTTGATCCGTGAAAAGAGCCGTACCAAGGTTGGTTTAGTTGTTGAAGCTGGAGATGTTCGAGAAGTTCACCACGTTGCGCTTTTGATTGGTTATGGCGCTGCATGTGTGAATCCATACCTTGCAATGGAATCAGCTGAAGATTTAGTTCTTCAGGGTGTCATCACAGGCATCACACCTGAAAAGGCTGTTAAGAATTTAATTAAGAGCCTTGGCAAGGGCGTTCTTAAGGTGATGTCCAAGATGGGTATCAGCACCATCGCTTCATACACAGGCGCACAGGTATTTGAAGCCATTGGACTTTCTCAAGAGGTTGTTGATGAGTACTTTGTCGGAACAACATCTCGCCTTGGTGGTGTTTCACTTGATGTCATCGCACAAGAAACAATCGCGCGTCACCACATCGCTTATCCACCCGGAGGAGAAATTCCAGGTACTAAGCGTCTTCCAATCGGTGGCGAGTACCAGTGGCGGCGCGAAGGTGAGCCTCACCTATTTGATCCTGAGACCGTATTTACCTTGCAGCACTCAACACGCAACAAGCGTTATGACATTTTCAAGCGGTACACCGATCGCGTCAATGAACAAAGCACGCGCCTTATGACTTTGCGTGGTCTGTTCCAATTTAAGGATGGAGTAAATCCACCGATTTCTGTTGATGAGGTTGAGCCAATCAGCGCGATCATTAAGCGTTTCTCAACTGGCGCAATGTCTTATGGATCTGTCTCAGCAGAGGTTCACGAAACATTGGCTATTGCAATGAATCGTATTGGTGGAAAGTCGAATACAGGTGAGGGTGGAGAAGAGCCAGAGCGTTTTGTCACAATGGCAAATGGTGATTCAAAGCGTTCTGCAATTAAGCAGGTTGCATCTGGTCGATTTGGCGTAACTAGTAATTACCTAGTTAATAGTGATGACATTCAGATCAAGATTGCACAGGGAGCAAAGCCTGGTGAAGGTGGACAGCTTCCTGGCAACAAGGTGTATCCGTGGATTGCAAAGGCACGTTACTCAACACCTGGTGTTGGTTTGATTTCACCTCCTCCACACCACGATATTTACTCAATTGAAGATCTTGCTCAATTAATTCACGATCTAAAGAATGCAAACAAGAATGCACGTGTTCACGTCAAGTTAGTCGCAGAGGTCGGTGTTGGAACGGTGGCTGCGGGAGTGTCAAAGGCACATGCCGATGTTGTCTTGATCTCAGGCCACGATGGTGGAACAGGTGCATCACCACTTACTTCACTCAAGCATGCAGGTGCTCCATGGGAACTCGGATTAGCTGAAACACAGCAAACATTGTTGCTCAATGGATTACGTGATCGCATCGTCGTTCAGGCAGATGGTCAACTAAAGACTGGTCGAGACGTTGTTATCGCAGCGCTACTTGGAGCAGAAGAGTATGGCTTTGCAACCGCGCCACTTGTAGTTTCCGGTTGCATCATGATGCGTGTATGTCACTTGGATACCTGTCCAGTTGGTGTTGCAACACAAAATCCAGAACTCCGTAAGAAGTTCAGCGGTAAGCCAGAGTTCGTGGAAACCTTCTTCGAGTACATCGCGGAAGAGGTTCGCGAAATATTGGCTCAACTTGGTTTCCGTACTCTGCAAGAAGCGATTGGTCATGTTGAGTACCTTGATACTCGCAAGGCGGTTGAGCACTGGAAGGCAGCGGGATTAAACCTTGAACCATTATTGGTACGCCCAGATGTCGACAGCGCCCTGCACAACACCATTCAGCAGGACCATGGTTTAGCTGCAGCACTTGATAACACCTTGATTGAACTTGCTCAACCCGCACTTTCTAAGGGTGAAGCGGTAAAGATCGATCTGCCTGTACGAAATGTTAACCGCACCGTTGGAACGATGTTAGGTGCAGAGGTCACTCGAAAATACGGCGCAGAAGGTTTACCTGCCGGAACAATTGATGTCACCTTGCATGGATCTGCGGGTCAATCATTGGGTGCTTTTATCCCTCGTGGTATTGCAATTCGTCTCTATGGAGACTCTAATGATTATGTTGGTAAGGGAATTTCAGGTGGACGAGTAGTAGTTCGTCCTGATGAGAAGGCAACCTTCCCATCACAAGACAATGTAATTGCAGGAAATGTCATCGGTTACGGAGCAACAGCTGGCGAAATCTTTATTCGAGGTGTTGTTGGCGAACGTTTCTGTGTTCGTAACTCTGGTGCTCTAGCAATTGTTGAAGGCATCGGTGACCACGGTTGTGAATACATGACCGGCGGAACCGTTGTTGTTCTAGGACGAACAGGTCGCAATATTGCGGCAGGTATGTCAGGTGGACGTGCATATGTTCTCGATTTAGATGCTGCAAATGTCAATGCAGATATGGTTGATGTCCTTGCGGTTCCGGAAGATCAAAAGGATGTCCTAAAGGATCACATCTCAAAGTACTTTGCCGAAACTGGATCTGAGATTGCACATGCGCTTCTGAAGGATTGGGATAAGGGTGTTGCTCGAATCTCATTAATCATGCCGCGCGATTATGCACGTGTACTTGCCGCCATGGAGCGTGCGGTTCGTGAAGGTTTGCCTGTTGATGCACTAGTTATGGAGGTTGCAGCTAATGGCTGATCCAAAGGGATTTATGACAACGCCACGCGAAACTCCAAAGCGTCGACCAGTCGATGTTCGCATCAAGGATTGGCGCGAAGTCTATGAGCCACAGAGTTTTGAGCATCTACAAAAGCAAGCTGGACGTTGCATGGATTGCGGTATTCCCTTTTGCCACAATGGTTGCCCACTCGGAAATCTAATTCCTGAATGGAATGATTTGATGTATCGCGGCGATAAGAATGAGGCTATCGATCGCTTGCATGCAACTAACAACTTTCCAGAGTTCACAGGTCGTCTATGTCCTGCGCCATGTGAGACTGCATGTGTTGTGGGCATTAACCGTGATGCAGTAACAATTAAGCAGATCGAACTTCGCACAATTGAAGAGGCTTTTGGTGCTGGGACGGTAAAGCCAATGGCACCAGATCGCCTTACCGGCAAGACGGTTGCTGTAATTGGTTCAGGTCCAGCAGGACTTGCTGCAGCACAACAGTTAACTCGCGCAGGTCACACCGTTGCTGTCTATGAGCGTGCAGACAAGATCGGTGGCTTGCTTCGTTATGGAATTCCAGAGTTCAAGATGGAAAAGCACATTCTTGATCGCCGCCTAGAGCAGATGGAGAAAGAGGGAACTCGTTTTCGTCCAGGTGTAGATGTTGGCACCGAATTAACAGGATCTGATCTACGTAAAAAGTATGACGCCGTTGTTCTAGCTGTTGGTTCAACTCAGTGGCGTGACCTTCCGATAAAGGGGCGCGAGAACAAAGGCATCTATCAGGCGATGGAGTTTTTGCCATGGGGTAACAAGCAGGCGTTAGGTGAAGTTGAAACCCCACCAATTAATGTTGCAGGAAAACATGTTGTCATTCTTGGCGGTGGAGATACTGGTGCAGATTGCTTAGGAACTTCAATCCGTCAAGGTGCTGCAAGTGTGACTCAACTTGAGATCATGCCTCGTCCAAGTGATGAGCGTCCATCAACTCAACCATGGCCGACATATCCAATGATTTATCGCGTTTCTAGTGCACATGAAGAAAAGGACAACCGTCTTTTCTCAGTCAGTACTGAAGAGTTCTTAGGTGATGGCAACGGAAATCTTCGCGCCATTAAGATTGTGGAGACACAATTTGTAAATGGAAAGTTTGAGCCAGTTGCCGGATCTGAAAAAGAGATTCCTTGCGACTTTGTTTTCATGGCAATGGGCTTTACTGGTCCAGAAAAATCATCATTGATCACGCAGCTAGAGGTACAGCTTGATGATCGTGGAAATATTAAGCGTGATGAAAACTTCCAAACATCAGAAGAAGGAATCTTTGTTGCAGGTGATGCTGGACGCGGTCAATCATTGATCGTGTGGGCAATCGCTGAAGGGCGAAGTGCAGCAGCAGCTGTTGATAGATATCTCACTGGGCGCACACAACTTCCCGCTCCAATTGCGCCAACTGACCGCCCACTAATGGTTTAAGGTAGATACATGCGTAGAGCCAAGATTGTGTGCACGATGGGTCCAGCGGTTGAATCTCCAGAAAAGGTAAAGGAGTTGATCGAAGCGGGCATGAATATGGCTCGTTTGAACCTCTCTCATGGTGGTTACGATGAACATCAAAACCGCCTCGACCGTGTTCGTGAAGCTGCAAAGGCGGCGGGACAACCGGTAGCGGTTCTTGTCGATCTCCAAGGGCCAAAGATTCGCTTAGCTCGATTTGCACATGGTCCACATGAGTTAGAGCGCGGAGATATCTTCACAATTACAACTGATGAGGTTGAAGGCACTAAAGATCGTGTAGGTACCACCTACAAAGGTTTACCTGGAGATTGTAAGCCTGGAGATCGCATTTTGATTGATGATGGCAAGGTAACTGTCGAAGTTGTCGAAGTTAAAGGCAATGATGTTGTCACTAAGGTTATTCAGCCAGGTGCGGTGAGCAACAACAAGGGAATTAATCTTCCTGGTGTTGCAGTGTCTGTGCCAGCGCTCTCTGAAAAAGATAAGGAAGATCTTCGTTGGGGACTTCGAGCTGGAGCTGATTTCATCGCACTCTCTTTTGTTCGTAACGCTGCAGATATTAAAGATGTACATGCGATCATGGATGAGGTTGGCTTCCGTATTCCAGTAATAGCAAAGATTGAAAAGCCGCAAGCGGTAGAAAACCTTGAGGAGATCGTCGCAGCCTTTGATGGCATCATGGTTGCTCGTGGTGACTTAGGTGTAGAGCTTCCGATTGAAGAGGTCCCACTAGTTCAAAAGCGTTGTATTGAGTTAGCTCGTGAGGCTGCTAAGCCGGTAATCGTTGCAACTCAGATGTTAGATTCAATGATTACAAACTCTTCTCCAACACGTGCAGAGGCCACAGATTGTGCCAATGCGGTACTAGATGGTGCCGATGCGTTGATGCTGTCAGGTGAAACATCTGTTGGTGCCTTTGCAATTGAAGCTGTTAAGACAATGGCGCGAATCATCGCCCGCACAGAAGAAGGCGGCTTTGAGATGATTCGTGCCTTACGCACAACTCCAAAAACAAAGGGTGGCGCAATTACTCGTGCCGCAGCTGAAGTAGGCGGAATTGTTGGCGCAAAGTACTTAGTTACCTTTACACAATCAGGTGATTCTGCTCGCCGAATGGCACGTTTGCGTTCGCCAATTCCTATTCTTGCCTTCACCCCAGAGATAGGAACCTACAACCGGCTGGCATTGTCATGGGGTGTCGAACCTGAGGTGACACCTATGGTCAAGCACACCGATGAAATGGTGAAGCAGGCAGATACCTTATTAATTCAATCAGGTCGTGCGCATGAAGGTGAAAATGTCGTCATCGTTGCAGGATCTCCTCCAGGAATTCCTGGCTCAACAAACGCTATGCGTGTTCACCGCGTGGGAGATGCTGTTGGTGGAGTTGTTCCCGCATACCGCTAAGATTGCCCCACAGAAAGCCTCGGTACTCCAACGGTAGAGAGGGCAGTCTCAAACACTGCATAGTGTCGGTTCGAATCCGACTCGGGGCACGCGCTTAAATGATGCTGGA
>JACCDW010140702.1_pt1 | contig 10218 bp, 12 predicted proteins | sample 7449781 | NCBI WGS metagenome assembly JACCDW01 (sample SAMN15323449, study PRJNA562643) | freshwater metagenome | isolation source: river surface water | place: USA:Blue River Watershed | collected 2017-08-18 | reverse complement strand
TGACAAGTGAATTTCTTTTTGTAGAGAAATACCGTCCTCAAGTCATTGAGGATTGTATTCTTCCTGATGATACTAAAAAAACATTTAAGGAGTTTGTAGAGAAAGGAGAGATTCCGAATCTTCTTCTTGCAGGACCTCCTGGTATTGGTAAAACTCCTATTGCAAAAGCACTATGTAATGAACTAGGAGCAGACTATTATGTTATCAACGGATCTGACGAAGGGCGTTTCCTGGATACTGTACGGAACCAAGCAAAGAACTTCGCTTCGACCGTCTCACTTACGGGATCTTCTAAACACAAGGTCATCATCATCGATGAGGCGGATAATACAGGCAACGACGTACAACTCCTACTACGGGCGAATATTGAGGCATTTTATAACAACTGCCGCTTCATCTTCACCTGCAACTACAAAAACAAAATTATTGAACCTCTTCACTCCCGATGTGCAGTCATTGACTTCACAATCAAAGGAAAGCAACGAGTTCAACTTGCAGGAAGTTTCTTTCAGCGACTTCAATCAATCCTGGATGCGGAAAAAATTGATTACGATCAAAAAGTCGTTGCGGAACTGGTATCAAAACATTTCCCGGATTTCCGAAGAGTTCTGAATGAAATCCAAAGGTATTCTACTGGAGGTAAAATTGATTCTGGAATTCTTGCATCTTTCTCCGACATCTCTGTAAATGAACTTGTTAAATCTCTCAAGGATAAAAACTTTTCTGAAGTCCGAAAGTGGGTGGTCTCCAACTTGGATAACGATGCTTCTCACCTTCTTCGCAGGGTTTATGACGCCCTTTATGATTGCCTACTTCCCCAATCTATCCCTGCTGCCGTTCTTGTTATTGCTAAGTATCAATACCAATGTGCGTTCGTGGCTGACCAAGAAATTAATCTCTTAGCAGCATTAACTGAAATTATGGTGGAGTGTGAGTTTAAATGAAATCTCTTAAAACACCCTTAAGGTATCCTGGCGGTAAGTCCCGTGCCTGTGAAAAGATGGGACCTTATTTCCCAGACCTTCGCAACTATGATGAGTTTCGTGAACCATTTCTTGGTGGTGGAAGTGTTGCGATTTATATCACAAAAAAGTATCCTAACCTAGATATTTGGGTAAATGACTTATATGAACCTCTTGTAAACTTCTGGCAGCAACTCCAGATTTTTGGAAACGATATTAAAGACAAACTGGTAGATTTAAAGACGGCAAATAATACTCCAGATCTGGCGAAAGAACTTTTTCTTAAAGCAAAGGAGCAAATCAATGACCAAAGTTTGCCTAGCATTGATCGTGCTGTGGCTTTCTATGTTGTCAATAAGTGCAGTTTCAGTGGTCTCACAGAGAGTTCATCATTTTCTCAGCAAGCGTCCAATTCCAACTTCAGTCTGCGGGGGATCGAAAAGTTGCCTGCGTATTCTACGCTGATTGCAAAATGGCGTATAACTAATTATTCCTATGATTATCTGATGGATGGAAACATGGGTGCTTTTATGTATCTTGATCCTCCTTATGATATTAAGGATAATCTCTATGGGTGTAAGGGATCAATGCACAAAGGATTTGATCACGATAAGTTTGCTGCTGATTGTGATGCTTGTTATATGCATCAACTAATAAGTTATAACTCAGATCAACTGGTTAAAGATCGCTTCAAGAAATGGAAGATGGGTGAGTTTGATCTGACTTATACGATGCGTTCTGTTGGTGAGTATATGCGAGAGCAAAAAGGAAGAAAAGAACTTTTGCTATTTAATTATAATAAAGATTTGTTATGGAATTGAAGGACTGGTTGAACTCAATTAATTTTACGAAGGAAGATTTATCGGAAAATATTAAAGAATATCCATCTTATATTATTAATAAATGTCTGTCGGGACAGATTGATTCTATTCTTTTTTCAAACGAAATGAATATGAATCATCATCTCGATAAAGATATGCAATATTCGTTTTATCTAAATAGTCTAAGGAAAAAGAAGAGATTTTCTCCCTGGCTCCGTAAAGATAAGGTTACAGACTTAGAATGTGTTAAATCATACTATGGTTATAGTAATGAGAAGGCATCTCAAGCACTGAAAATCTTAACAAAAGAACAACTAACTTTCATTAAAAAACGACTTGATATTGGAGGAACAAAATGACTACTACGGTAGAACCTACTGTTGATTGGTCTCAAGACCAAATGGTGGAGGTAATTCTTAATGAACCTGATGACTTTCTGAAAGTACGTGAAACTTTGACTCGCATCGGAGTTGCTTCAAGAAAGGAGAAAAAACTTTATCAATCTTGCCACATTCTTCATAAGCAGGGTAGATATTTTATTGTTCACTTTAAGGAACTGTTTGCTCTTGACGGTAAGCACGCTAATCTTACGGTCAACGATGTTCAGCGTCGTAATCGTATCGCACGTCTTCTCGCAGATTGGGGTTTGATTACTGTTGTGAAGGAAGATTCAGTATCTGATATTGCACCTCTCAATCAAATTAAAGTTCTTTCTTATAAGGACAAAGGTGATTGGATTCTAGAACAAAAATACAATATCGGTAAAAAGGGAAAAGGTGTAGAACCCGAATAAATAAGTATGAGACCTTTCGTGCGGTCTCTACAAAAGTCGGAACACCCTAAAAAGAGGTTGGGTTTTTACCCCTCCTCTTTTTTTCGTTTCTTGTATAATTAGTAATGGATGCCGTAAGGATCCACAAAACACAAACTCGCTTTTAAAGGAGCTACTATAATGACTAATCTGATGAAGTATCAGGCTGCGGATCTTCCTGCCTTGCTGGAAAGAATTAATCGCAATACGATTGGTATGGATGAATACTTTGATCGTATTTTTAAAATTCACGAAACAACTTCCAATTATCCCCCATATAACTTAGTTCAAGTAAGCAATGTAGAATCACGTCTTGAACTTGCTCTTGCTGGATTTAAAAAGAAGGAGGTTTATGTCTATACGCAAGATGGAAAACTCTTTGTGGAGGGCCAGAAAGAAGATAAAGAAACCGAGTCCAACTATCTCCACAAGGGTCTGGCTCAACGGTCATTTACACGTTCCTGGACACTCTCTGATGACACGGAAGTTAGATCAGTTGATTTTGAGGATGGGCTTTTGACTGTGACTCTTGGTAGAATCGTTCCTGAGCATCACAAGAGGAAAGACTATCTATGAATAAATAGAAAAAAAACTATACCATAATGAAAACCTTTTCTGAGTTTGTAAAAACAATTAGAGAAATGAAGGGTGATTTTGGATCTGGTGTTATGCCACCAAAACCAAAGTGTTATGGGAAGACCACAACATATGCAATGCTTCCTGGCAAAAAAGTTTGCAAATTCAAAAGAAAAAGATAAATAAAATTGAATATCGTCGGCGCACGAGGAGTCCCTGGCAAAATCCAGGTTGACTCCTCCTTTTTTTCTTGCTAAAATAACTGTAGGTATGGAGTGAAAATGACAGTAAAACTTTTGCTTTTAAAATCTGGAGAGGATATCATTTCTGATGTAAAGGAAATGCTTATCGGGGATGAGGATAGTCCAAAAGTAGTTGGATATTTTTTGCACAAACCTTGTGTAGTAAAAATGACTCCACCGACAAATATTCCTGAAAAATTTGAAGAGAATATGGATCCTTCTCAGGCATCTTTTCAGGTAACTTTATTTCCTTGGATGCCACTTTCTAAGGATAATACAATACCAGTTTCCACGGATTGGGTGGTAACTATGGTAACACCTAGCGATAAGCTTAATAAAATGTACGTAGAAGAAGTAATTAATTACAAAAAAGATGAACAAAATTCTAGCATTAACGAACAACCTAATTCTAATAAGTCAGATTGAAGAAATTGGGGCAGATATTGGGGAACCTGATTGTAAACTTATCAAACCATTTGTAGTAAGAAAGGATCAGACATTAGAACCATTTCTTTTTGGATATACAAAACAAAATACATTTATGATGAGTTCGGATAAGATTCTTACTCTTGCAGATCCAACTCCAACTCTACTTGAAAAATATGAGGACTTGATTAAAGAATGAATTTTTATACTAATGTTCAATTGATTGGAAATCAAATTTTAGTTCGTGGTGTTGAAAATGGTAAAAGATTTGAAGCAAGGGATGAGTTCTTTCCTACTCTTTATGTAAAAACTAAAAAAGAATCCAAGTATAGAACATTAAGTGGAGAAGTAGTTGAGCCTATAAAACCAGGAACTGTTCGTGATTGTCGTGATTTTTATAGTAAGTATGATAATGTAGATGGGTTTGAGATTTATGGAAATGATCGGTATATCTACCAGTACATTTCTGAAAAATATCCAGAAGATGAAATCAAGTTTGATATTAGTAAAATTAAACTTGTGACTTTGGATATTGAGGTTGCTTCTGAAGCGGGATTTCCTGATGTAGAATCTGCATCGGAAGAAATTCTTTCAATTACCATTCAAGATTACACTACTAAAAAAATTACAACTTGGGGAGTTAAACCATTTAATAATACTCGCAGTGATGTGACATATAATCATTGCCCATCAGAATATGAACTTTTGAATAGTTTTATTAATTATTGGATGGTTGATGTTCCTGATGTAATTACTGGATGGAACATTCAACTGTATGACGTTCCTTATATTTGCAAAAGACTGAATCGTGTTCTTGGCGAAAAGCTAATGAAACGTTTCTCAAATTGGGGACTTGTGACCGAAGGTGAAGTGTTTATTAATGGACGTAAGCACACGACATTTGATGTTGGTGGATTGACGCAACTTGATTATCTGGATCTCTATAAGAAGTTCACCTATAAAGTTCAGGAATCTTATCGTCTTGATTATATTGCTGATGTAGAATTAGGGCAAAAGAAACTTGATCACTCTGAGTTTGATACTTTTAAAGACTTTTATACTAAAGGATGGCAAAAGTTTATTGAGTATAACATTATTGACGTAGAACTTGTCGATAGACTTGAAGATAAGATGAAACTTATCGAACTTGCATTGACGATGGCATATGACGCAAAGGTAAATTATGCTGATGTGTTTTATCAAGTTCGTATGTGGGATAATATCATCTATACGTATCTTAAAAAGAGGGACATTGTAATTCCTCCGAGGAATAAAGAACGTAAAGATGAAAAATATGCTGGTGCCTATGTAAAGGAACCTATTCCTGGAATTTATGAATGGGTGGTGAGTTTTGACCTCAATTCACTATATCCACATTTGATTATGCAATATAATATTTCACCCGAAACACTTTTAGATGAGAGGCATCCGACAGTAAACGTAGATAAGATCCTCAACCGAAATCTGACATTTGAAATGTATAAAGATTATGCGGTATGTGCAAATGGTGCTATGTATCGTAAGGATGTGCGTGGATTTCTTCCAGAATTAATGGAAAAGATTTACAATGAACGTGTAATCTTCAAGAAGAAAATGCTTGCGGCGGAGCAAGAATATGAAAAGACTAAAAACAAAGATTTAGTCAAAGAGATTGCCCGTTGCAATAACATTCAGATGGCACGTAAGATTCAACTTAATTCTGCTTATGGTGCCATTGGTAATCAGTATTTTCGATATTACAAATTGGCAAATGCTGAAGCGATCACTCTTTCTGGACAAGTTTCCATTCAATGGATTATGAATAAGATGAATTCTTATTTAAACAAAGTTCTCAAAACAAATGAGGTAGATTATGTTATTGCTTCTGATACTGATTCTTTGTATATTAATATGGGCCCTTTGGTTGAAAGTGTATTCAAGGGCAGAGAGAAAACTACTGAAAGCATTGTTTCGTTCCTTGATAAGGTCTGTGATGTGGAATTTGAAAAGTATATTGAAAGTTCTTACCAAGAACTGGCTGACTATGTGAATGCATATGATCAGAAGATGTTTATGAAGCGTGAGTGTATTGCTGAACGTGGTATTTGGACTGCAAAGAAGCGATATATTTTGAGTGTCTGGGATAGTGAAGGAGTTCGCTATAATGAACCTAAACTCAAAATCAAAGGTATTGAAGCAATCAAATCTTCTACTCCTGCACCTTGTCGCAAGATGTTGAAAGAGTCTTTTAATATCTTGATGAGTGGAAGTGAAGATGATATGATCAAGTTTATTGATGATTCTCGTAAAAAGTTTAAGAAACTTTCTGCCGAGGAAATTTCATTTCCTCGATCTGCATCCGATGTTCAAAAATATAATTCTTCTTCTGACATTTATGTTAAGGGAACTCCAATTCATGTTCGGGGGGCGCTTCTTTTTAATCATTATGTAAAAGAGAATAAACTCACTTCCAAATATTCTCTCATACAAAATGGTGAGAAGGTTAAATTTGTTTATCTTAAAAAACCAAATATTATCCACGAAAATGTGATTTCATTCATTCAGGATTTTCCGAGAGAACTTAATCTTGACAAATACATAGACTATGAATTACAATTTGAGAAAGCATTTCTAGAGCCACTTAAAACTATTCTTGATATTATTGGGTGGAACGTAGAAAAAACTACAAATCTAGATTCATTCTTCATCTGATGGAACTTCCAATTACTGAAAAAGAGTTCGAAATTATTGTTGAAGCATTAAAAAACAAAGAACCGCAACTTTATAATAAATTGTGGTCTTACAAATTTAACAAAGATAAAATTACCTACAGGAAATAATTATGGATTTTTTAAAGGATATTGTAAAAGAAATCGGTGATGATTTTACAAAACTTGCAGCTGATATTGACGAAACAGAAACTTATGTTGACACGGGTTCATACGTTTTTAATGCACTGGTTTCAGGTAGTATATTTGGTGGTGTATCTGGTAATAAGATTACTGCTATTGCTGGAGAGTCTGGTACTGGAAAAACTTTCTTCAGCCTCGCCGTTGTTAAGAATTTTCTTGATAATCATCCCGATGGTTACTGTCTCTATTTTGATACTGAGGCTGCTGTCACTAAATCACTTTTAGAATCTCGTGGAGTCGATATTTCTCGTCTGGTTGTTGTGAATGTTGTGACCATTGAAGAATTCAGAACAAAGGCATTGAAGGCAGTAGACATTTATTTGAGAAAGCCAGTTGAAGAACGCAATCCTTGCATTTTTGTGTTAGACTCTCTTGGTATGCTTTCAACTAGTAAAGAACTTACTGACGCACTTAATGAGAAAGAAGTTCGTGATATGACTAAATCTCAATTAGTTAAAGGCGCATTTAGAATGTTAACCCTCAAATTAGGACAAGCAAATGTACCGCTCATTGTCACAAATCATACATACGATGTCATCGGAGCTTACGTACCAACTAAAGAAATGGGAGGAGGTTCTGGACTCAAGTACGCATCAAGTACGATCATTTATCTCAGCAAAAAGAAAGAAAAGGATGGAACAGAAGTGGTCGGAAATATTATCAAGGCTAAGACTCACAAATCGCGTTTGAGTAAAGAGAATAAAGATGTTGAAATCCGTTTGTATTATGATGAGCGCGGTCTTGATCGTTACTATGGTCTTTTGGAACTTGGTGAGATTGGTGGACTCTGGAAGAATGTAGCGGGACGCTATGAGATTGATGGTAAGAAAATCTATGGTAAGCAAATTCTTGCTAATCCTGAGGAATATTTCACCGAAGAGGTGATGCAAAAGTTAGATGAAATCGCACACAGGGAATTTAGTTATGGAGAAAGTTGAGTTTCTAATTCTTAGAAACCTTTTACACAATGAAGAATATATTCGAAAAGTAATACCATTTATAAAATCTGAATACTTTGAAGATATCAATCAAAAGATTGTATTTGAGGAAATACTTTCTTTTGTTGAGCAGTATAATCAACCAGCAACAAAAGAAGTTCTTTGCATTGAAGTGGAAAAACGTCAGGACATTAATGACGAATCTTTCAAAGAGATTATCCATCTCATTTCTTCTTTGGAAGATGTTCCCGCAGAGTTCAACTGGTTAGTTGATACTACTGAAAAGTGGTGTCGTGATCGTGCCATTTATTTGGCACTTATGGAATCAATTCATATTGCTGATGGTAAGGACGAAAAGAAGAATCGTGATAGTATTCCTTCTATTCTTTCTGATGCTCTTGCTGTGAGTTTTGATACTCATATTGGTCATGATTATCTGCAAGATTATGAAAAACGATACGAATCATATCACAAAAAGGAGGATAAAATTGAATTTGATCTCGAATACTTTAACAAAATCACGAAAGGTGGTCTCCCTAACAAAACTCTTAACATCGCTCTTGCTGGTACGGGTGTCGGGAAATCTCTATTCATGTGCCATGTGGCTAGCTCCGTCTTGCTCCAGGGACGGAACGTTCTGTACATTACGTTGGAAATGGCAGAAGAACGCATTGCTGAAAGAATTGACGCAAACCTTCTGAATGTTCCCATTCAGGATATTGTTGATCTTCCTAAGCAAATGTTTGAGAATAAGGTCACAAATCTTGCAAAGAAGACTCAAGGAACTCTAATTATTAAAGAGTACCCAACCGCTTCTGCACACGCTGGGCATTTTAAATCACTTCTTAATGAACTTGCACTTAAGAAGTCATTTAGACCTGATATTATTTTCATTGATTATCTCAATATTTGTTCTTCTTCTAGGTATCGTGGAAATAGCAATATTAATTCCTATACATTTGTGAAAGCAATTGCAGAAGAACTTCGTGGTCTTGCTGTAGAGTTTAATGTTCCTATTGTCTCTGCTACTCAGACCACTCGTTCAGGATATTGCTTGGACTTGAAAACACAAGTTCAAACACCGCAAGGACTGAAAGATATTTTCAATATTCAAGTTGGAGATATGGTCCTTTCTAATACTGGTTATAATGAAGTCCTAAATGTTTTTCCAAAATCCAAAAAGAAATCTTATAAGATTACTTTGGAAGATGGTAAAGAAATTATTTGTAGTGAAGAACACTTGTTCCCAATTCAAAATGGTGAAGTGAATATCAAGGGCGGACTAAATGAGGGTATGTATCTTTTTGTTAAGGAATAGTGTGTGTAAGTTATACTTCTTATAAATAATAGTAGTATAACTTACTGATATGAAAGTAAAGATTTATCTAATAACCAATACGGCAGTTAATCCACATATGTATTATGTTGGATTGACTAAAAATGAATTGGATAGAAGATTACAAGAACATATTACTCTTGGAAGGTACGAAGGAAACAAACTTCTTTCTGATGCTATTATTGAATATGGTAAAAGAAACTTTACTATTGAAGTAATAGAAGAAGTTGATGAAAGTGAAGCAAGAATGAAAGAAGATTATTATATCCGCAAATACAAATCACATTATATGGATGGATGTGGATATAATATGAGATATGAAACTTGTAATTATGAGAAACACTATCACGGAGCAAATCAAGAACAAATAGAAGAGAATATTAGAAATGGTAGGGCGTGGAACTATGGAATAAGTTTTTCTACAGAATCAAAAGAGAAAATGAGAAAAACTAAAAAGCATAGATATTCTCTTGGTGTTTATAAAAAGTTTAATACAAATCATTCACAAGAAACTAAAAATAAAATAGCAGAAAGTAAGAGAGGACAAAAACTTACAGAAAAACATAGAAAAAATATTTCTAAATCTTCTGTTGGTAGAACTTGGATTTATAATCCAGAGTTGGATGAAAGAAAGTTTGTAAAAAAAGATGAGTTGGAAATGTTCTTGGAAAGTGGTTGGAGGAAAGGTAGGTTATAAATAACTAAAAAGTATTGTAAAAAAATGGACGCACAAGAACTTCGCAATCTTCAAGAAGCATATATGGGAGTTGTTATGAATGAAAATACTTCAGATAAATTGGCAGCAAAAGCAAAACAAGTTGCACAATCTACTACTTCATCTCTATCAAGACAAGAAGTGTATCGACTTCTTTCTTTAAAAGCAAAAAAACGTGCTTCTGGAGGTACTCCAGTTGAACGAGGAAAACTTAGAAGAAAAGTATCTTCTGTACCTCAGGCGGATTTTGATAGTGATTTGAGTAGAAGTGGATTAACACAATCTAAGAGAGATGAAAGAAGATATACATCAGGAGCATCTATTGGTCCTGGTGGAATAACTAAAAACCCCAAGAAACTCCGCAAACAAAAAGTGATGGGAGAATTTGGTGAGCAAACAAATATCTACGACATCATCCTTTCACATCTTCTTGATGAAGGATATGCTGAAACTCAAAAAGCAGCAGAAGCAATTATGGTGAATATGAGTGAAGAGTGGAG
>JACCDW010874208.1_pt1 | contig 10219 bp, 9 predicted proteins | sample 7449781 | NCBI WGS metagenome assembly JACCDW01 (sample SAMN15323449, study PRJNA562643) | freshwater metagenome | isolation source: river surface water | place: USA:Blue River Watershed | collected 2017-08-18 | reverse complement strand
TTGTAACTGTTTTCATTTGAGATCTATTTGTTTTTTTAAAATGGGGATTCGTTTGCACGAAACCCGCCCATTATTCTTTCTCAATAATGGAGCGCGAAGATAGGAAATAAAAAAGTAGCAACCAAGGTTGCTACTTAATATTATCTAACTAATTGATTTTTAACCTCTTGCCTTCAATTGAGAATGCACAAACAAGCTGGTGATACTCTTGTTTTCATAGGCATTTCTGATAGCAATCGCGAATAGGTCCGCAACGGTTACTACCTTGATTTTAGGAGAACTATGTTGTAATGGAATGGTATCACAAACCACCAACTCTTCTAAAATAGAATTTTCAATGTTTTCGTATGCCTTTCCGCTTAATACCGGGTGGGTAATTAAAGCACGCACCGTTCTTGCTCCTTTCTCCTTTAATAAAGCTGCTGCTTTAACCAAGGTTCCGCCGGTATCACAAATATCATCTACCAATACAATGTCTTTTCCTGTCACATCCCCAATCACTACCATACTTGCAATTTCATTTGCACGCTTACGGTGCTTATCGCAAATCACCATTTCGGCATTAAAATAGTTAGCCACCTCTCTTACACGATTGGTACTTCCTACGTCAGGTGCAGCAAAGCAAAGGTTCTCTAATTTTAAAGACTCGATATAAGGAATGAAAATAGCGGAGCTGTCCAAGTGATCCACCGGCACATCAAAGAAACCTTGAATTTGAGCAGCATGCAAATCCATGGTAATAACCCTGTTTGCACCAGCTGCTTCTAATAAGGTCGCAATTAATTTTGCCCCAATGGCTACCCTTGGCTTATCCTTACGGTCCTGACGCGCAAAACCATAATACGGAATGACTACAATGATTTTATAGGCACTAGCACGTTTTGCAGCATCTATCATTAACAATAACTCAAACAAATTGTCCGTGGGTGCATAAGTGCTTTGCACTAAAAAAACATAGTCTCCACGCACACTTTCTAAGAAAACGGGCTGAAACTCGCCGTCACTGAATTTTTGAATGTTTATTTTACCAATAGGAGCGCCAAAACGTTGCGCAATTTTCTCTGCCAGGGCCGTTGAGCCTGTTCCAGCAAATATTTTAACAGAAGGGTTCATGGGATGGTTGAATGTGGATCAAAGTTATCATTCTGTGCAGCATTTAGGAAACATTATAGGTTCTACTTTTCAACAAGTCATTCACTTAGGAGAAAATTCTATTTTTTTTCTAGTATTTATACCCTTATAGCGGGCAGATAATCAAATTAGATTTACCCCAAATTCAACCTAATGACGATGTCCATAAAATCTTGGTCCCTCCATGACCAGCCAATATATAAATTGGAGCAAAAGGGGAGCAAATATGTGAGCGACTCCGAACTCATTGCTATTTTAATTCAACAAGGAACCGCGCAAGAAAATGCGGTAGACTTAGCCCGTAATTTATTAAGCAAGTGTAATTATAATTTGAAAAGACTAGCGAAACTTTCCGTCAATGATTTGATCGCCCTTAAGATTAAAGGAATTGGAAAAGCAAAGGCCATTCGAATAGTTGCAGCGATTGAACTTGGCTCTCGAAGAATTTTTCAACAACCTTTAGATAAAAATATTGTTCAAAGTAGCGATGTGATTCAACATTTAAAATACAGCTTGCAATTTGAATCTCGAGAAATTTTCATGGTGCTATTACTCAATCAAGCCAATAAAATTATTCATGAACAAATATTAAGCGAAGGCGGCATAACCGGTACTGTAGCAGATCCCAGGGTCCTATTCAAGTTGGCCTTGAGTCATGAAGCAACCGGCGTAATTATTTGTCACAATCATCCTAGTGGTCAGTTACAACCCAGTCGCATGGACGACCAACTCACTGAAAAAGTAAAAAAGGCAGCCCAATTTTTAGACATTAAACTGATAGATCATATTATTGTAAGCACGCAAGGGTATTACAGTTATGCGGAACAAAGTCCGCATTGGTAAGGAACAAAAAAACAATAAAGATTAGGCTTGTGCGGTTGGGCCTCCAAAATTCATAGGAATTTCCACAGGCGACATATCTCCAATTGGACCATTGGCTTCTTCAAATCTTTCTACATTTTCTACCAAGGCTTTCATAAATCTTTTGGCATGCATGGGTGTTAATATCACACGTGACTTTACCTTACTTTTTGGGGTACCTGGCATCACATTTACAAAATCAACAACAAATTCAGCATTGCTATGGGTAATAATGGCCAAATTCGCATAAGATCCTTCTGCGATTTCCTCACTTATTTCAATATTCAGGGGTTGGTTCGGGTTTTGTTCCATGGTATATTTTGAAGAGCAAAGATACAGGGGATGAAATGTTTAAAAAAAAATTCTGCCCCTGCATTTCTATGAACTAAATTTGCGGCATGTTAGTATTAGATGGCAAAATTGCCTCCGCAGCAGTAAAAGCAAGCCTTTTACAACAAACACAAGCCTTACAAGCAGCCGGTAAAAGAACTCCACATTTAGCCGCTATTTTAGTGGGTAATAACGGAGCAAGTGAAACTTATGTAGCAAGCAAAGTAAAGAACTGTGAGGAAACTGGCTTTGGCAGTTCACTCATTCGATTCAATGATGATGTTAGCGAGGCGGATTTATTAGCAAAGATTGTGGAATTAAACACAGACGATACAGTGGATGGCATTTTAGTACAATTGCCATTGCCTAAACATATTAACGACGAAAAAATAATTGAAGCCATTCATCCTGACAAGGACGTAGATGGCTTTCATCCAACAAATATTGGGAAAATGGTGCAAGGATTTGACACCTTTATTCCCGCTACTCCCTATGGTGTATTACTTATGTTGGAGCATTTTAAAATTGAAACTAAAGGAAAACACGCTGTCGTAATTGGCAGAAGCAATATTGTTGGAAGACCCATGAGCATATTATTAAGTGGTGATCGTCCACAAGGCAATGCACATGTTTCTTTATGCCATCGACATACGCCAAAAGAAGCGTTAATTCAACTTTGCCAACAAGCAGATATATTAGTAGTAGCTATAGGGGCACCTGAATTTGTAACTGCCAATATGATTAAGCCAGGGGCTGTAATTATTGACGTGGGTATTACAAGAGTAGCAGATGCTACCGCCAAAAAAGGATTCCGTATTAAAGGGGATGTAAACTACGAGCAGGCTATAACCAAGGCTTCGGCGGTAACGCCAGTTCCAGGTGGCGTGGGATTAATGACCATTGCAGGTTTATTAATGAATACCATGAAAGCTTACAAAGCAAAATTTAATCATCAATAATTGAAGATTGCATTTCAATACTATGAGCAATACCCAAACGATATCCTATCCAGTAATGGAGATGTTTTATTCTTTACAAGGCGAAGGATATCACCAAGGGAAAGCTGCCTTTTTTATTCGCTTAGCTGGTTGCGATGTTGGATGTGTATGGTGTGATGTTAAAGACAGTTGGGATGCAAGCAAACATCCAGTACTAAGTATTGAAACCATTGTAGATGCTGCCCTGGCTCACCCTGGCAGATTGGCGATTGTAACAGGAGGAGAACCTTTACTGCATGCATTAACTCCATTAACTACTGCTTTAAAAGCAGCTGGTTTTCAAACCAATATTGAAACTTCTGGATCCAGCCCCATGTCTGGAGATTGGGATTGGATCTGCCTATCTCCCAAAAAATTTAAAGCCCCATTGGGCGAAAATTTACCCCTGGCTTCTGAATTAAAAGTGGTGGTTTTTAATAACTCTGATTTTGATTGGGCCGAACAACACGCAAAGCTGGTGAACCCGAATTGTAAATTGTATTTACAACCAGAATGGGACAAACAAGCGCAAATGACTCCTTTAGTGATTGACTATGTTAAATCCCACCCCCAATGGGAATTAAGTGCGCAATTACATAAGTACATTCAAGTACCTTAATAAGTATATTTACATTACAATTTTAGGTATGTATACAAGGCTTAAGCTAACATTTATTGCTTGCACGCTCCTTTGCTGCTGCACATTTAGTGCTATTGCGCAAAATGAAGCTGCTGCAAAAAAATATTACGACAAAGCCATTGAATCTATCGACAATAGAAATTTTAAAGAAAGTATTTCCTTATTACAAACCAGTCTAGAAAAAGATAGCAATTATCTATACAGCTACCTTACCTTATTTCAGGTGTACTTAGATCTTAAGCAAATGAACCATGCCATTACTATTTTTGAAAAAGGGATGGCTAAAGATCCGGCTACTTTTCAACCTTATAGTGTAAAATATGCAACTGCTTATGCGAGTTTAGGCAACTATCAAAAAGCATTTGATATTTTAAATCCAATGCGCAATAATGCACCCAACTATTTGAAACAAAAAATCACCGATTTTTTGCAAATATGTGAATATGCCATTCAACATCCTAGTGACCCGCTTATTCAGGTTACGAATGTAGGAGACAGTATCAATACTGCAGCAGCAGAATATTTCCCAACCGTTACCGTTCAGGATAGTTTGTTTTTATTTATGCGCAGGGACAGTTATAAAAGAGAAGATTTTTACGCAAGCACCCTTACCAATAATGGATTTACTTTGGCTGCTCCCTTATCAGATACATTGAATCTGGCAGATAAAAAAGGAAGTCCTAGTTTATCATCGGATTTGCAAACTTTATATTTTGCTGCAGACTATGCAGAGCGTGGTTATGGACGTTATGATATTTACAAAGTGAGCCGCACCAAAACAGGATGGTCCATGCCTAAAAATTTAGGACAAAATATCAATTCAGATTTTTGGGAGAGTGCCCCCAGTATTTCACCAGATGGACAGGCCCTTTATTTCTGTAGCAATATACCCGGAGGGTACGGAGGGATTGACATTTACGTAGCTTATAAAAATGAAAAAGGAGGATGGGAAGAAGCTTTGAATTTGGGACCAGGTATCAATACCACTGGGGATGAGCAAACTCCTTTTATGCATGCCGACAATCGCACCCTTTATTTTGCATCCAACGGATGGCCTGGTTATGGAGGTTCAGATTTATTTGTTTCAAGAAAAAAAATAGACGGCAACTGGAGTAAACCTATCAATTTGGGCTATCCCATTAATACGATTGACAACGAAGGAAGTATTGCAGTAGCAAGTGATGGAACACAAGGATATATCGCAAGTGATAGACTAGACAGTAGAGGTGGACTAGATATTTACAAAGTAATCCTCTCTACAAATACTAGGGCCAATAAAACAAATTATTTAAGAGGATTTATTGCAGATGCAAAAACACAAAAAGGAATAGAAGGTTTTGTTAGACTCGTAGATCCTAGCGATAGTGCAAATTACATGCAAGTAAATGTAGATACCAGTGGATTATTTGTATTGGCCTTACCCACATTTGACAGCTTGGGTATCCAGGTAAACAGCCCCCATCATGATTATGCTAGCATGCTATTAAGCGAGGATAGCTTACTGAAAATTTCAGGAAGTACCCTTGTTTTTCATTTAAATGCAATTCAAAAAAAGTTTAGTAAAAATTTCAACAACGTATTCTTTGAAAGCAATTCTGCTCAATTAAAAAGCAACTCCAATGTTGAATTAAATGCGCTCATCCATTATTTAGAAAGTAGCCCAACAGCAACCATTCTTATAGAAGGTCATACAGACAATACAGGCAATGCTGCAAGTAATTTATTGCTTTCCACAAAACGTGCCGAGTCCATTGCACAATACTTAATTCTTAAAGGAATTGCTGCATCCCGCATTAACACCAAAGGATATGGTGCAAGCCAACCCATTGGAGACAACAGCACACCAATGGGCAGAGCACAAAATAGACGTACTAGTTTCACGATTACCCTTCCTTAATACAATATCAGGCATTCAGAAATCAGGTATTAATACGCTTCCAAAGGCAAAGGATAGCACCGATGTTTAAGGAATGAATCAGCCAATTTCCGGAGCCCCTCCTATTGACCAAGAAACATTATTGTATTCCATCGCCTTTAGCATGTTGCCGGGTATGGGTGAAATACAAAAAAATAAATTGCTGCAATACTATTCCACCGCAAAACAAATTTATGCATTGCGAAAAAAGGGAAGTGTAGATTGGCCCTTGCAGGAAGCGGAAAAAGAACTGGATTTTATCAATAAAAATGAAATCGCGTGCTTGACAATGGGATCTATAAATTATCCTTACCGACTTGCACAAATTCCAGACGCACCCTCTGTTTTATACTTGCAAGGCTCTAATGCATTTCAACTACCTCAATTAGTAAGCATCATTGGCACAAGACAACATACCCAACAAGTCCACAAAGTGGTACAGGAATTAATGGAAGGAATTCAACATTTAAAAATGGGTGTGATTAGTGGCTTAGCGCTAGGAGTAGACGGCATTGCACATGCCAGTGCATTACAATATCAACTCCCTACCTGGGGCGTACTTGCACATGGATTAGATCAAATTTATCCAAACGCACATCGAAAGCTTGCCAAGCTAATGCTTGCTCATGGTGGTTTACTTACCGAGTGCAGGCAAAATACAATCACCATGCCTTATCAATTTCCAAAACGAAACAGAATTGTTGCGGGGATGAGTGACGCCACGATTGTGATTGAAAGTCCTATTGCAGGAGGTAGTATGATTACCGCGAAATTAGCCAGCGGCTACGACCGAGAAGTATTTGCAGCACCCGGAAAAATTCATGACGCCAAAAGCAAGGGCTGTTTGTGGTTGATCCAAAATAATATTGCACAATTGTACAATGACCCCATTCATTTATTAGAGCAAATGAATTGGCCGCAAGCACCTCCAAGAATCCAAGCTCCCCATACCCCCTCCTTTCTGGATCCAACGGCCAAAGACATTTATACTTATATCCAATTAAATGGACCCATTCATAAAGACTCCCTAGCCCAAAAAATGAATTTAGACTATGGCAGTCTAGCAAGCCACCTACTCAGTTTGGAGCTAAATGGATATATTCATTTGTTAGCCGGGAATACCTATTCTTGTAGCTAAGTAGCTGTATATCAAGGCATCTAAAAAAGGATTTTGCCTAAATGGGCCAAAAAGCTACCTTTGCCTATGGCAACAAGAAATTCTACCAACAACTCCCGCATTTTTGGTCAAGGCTTAACATTCGACGATGTATTGTTAATGCCGGCTTATTCTGAGATGCTTCCTTCCGAAGTAAAAATCTACAGTCAACTTACCAAAAACATCACACTTAACGTTCCTATTTTGTCCGCTGCAATGGACACCGTTACTGAAGCCAGCTTAGCGATTGCTTTAGCGCGTGAAGGCGGCATTGGTATTTTACACAAAAACATGAGTATTGAACGTCAAGCCGAGCAAGTACGCAAAGTAAAACGTAGTGAAAGTGGTATGATTGTTGACCCCATCACCTTAGAAGTAAATGCCACTATTGGAGACGCGTTAATTTTAATGAAGGAAAATAAAATTGGTGGCATTCCGATTGTAGATAAAGGAAATAAGTTAGTAGGTATTTTAACCAACCGCGACTTACGTTTTGAGACAGATAGAAGAAGAAAAGTAAGCGAAGTAATGACTAAAGAAAATTTAATCATTGCGCCAGAAGGAACCGATTTAAGAAAAGCAGAAAAAATATTAAGACAATATAAAATTGAAAAATTACCTGTTGTCAGCAAACAAGGAAAATTAATTGGCTTAATTACTTACCGAGATATTTTACAATTAAGTGCCTTCCCCAATGCAGTAAAAGACAAAATTGGTCGTTTATTAGTAGGAGCTGCATTAGGTATTACCAAAGATTTATTAGATCGCGCTGCTGCCTTAAATGCAGTGGGGGTAGATATTGTTTCTTTAGACAGTGCCCACGGACATAGCAAAGGAGTGATAGAAGCTTTAAAAACATTAAAAAAGAATTTTAAAAACCTGCCTGTGATAGCCGGCAATGTGGCGACTGCTAAAGGCGCATTGGCTTTAGCGAATGCAGGAGCAGATGCTGTAAAAGTGGGTATTGGACCTGGTTCTATTTGTACAACCCGTATTGTAGCTGGCGCAGGCGTTCCTCAGTTAACAGCGATCATGGAAGCCACAAAAGCATTGAAAGGGAAAAATGTTCCTGTCATTGCTGACGGAGGTATTCGTTATACAGGTGACATGGTAAAAGCATTAGCAGCTGGTGCGAATTGTGTAATGATGGGTAGCATTTTTGCAGGTACCGAAGAAAGTCCTGGAGAAACCATTATCTATGAAGGACGTAAATTTAAAGGCTACCGTGGAATGGGAAGTATTGGCGCCATGGGACAAGGTAGTGGCGACCGTTATTTTCAAGAAGGAACGGATAGCAAAAAATTTGTACCAGAAGGAATTGAAGGTCGTGTAGCCTATAAAGGAAATCTAAGTGAAATTATCTACCAGTTTGTGGGTGGATTAAAAGCCGGGATGGGATATTGTGGTGCCAAAACCGTAAAGGATTTACAAAACGCTACTTTCGTTCAAATCACCAACGCTGGAATGAAAGAAAGCCATGCACACGATATTGATATTACCAAAGAGGCTCCAAACTATAGCCGTAAATAAATTTCAATGAAAAAAGTAGGGAGTATCATCACTAGAAATTTATTTTCCAAGGCATGCCTACTCGTTCTTATATTGAATTTAGGTTTTGGTTTGAACAGTACCATTCATGCGCAGGACAGTACTCAAAATACTCCACTACGTTTTAGTTTAATTACCATTGACGCAGGCGATGACTTGTATACCATCTGGGGGCATACTGCCATTCGTGTCATTGACAGTGTTCACCAAACCGATAGGGTATACAACTATGGCAGTTTTGATTTTGAAACGCCTAACTTCCTCGCAAAGTTCATGAGAGGAGATTTAAAATATTTTATTAGTGCCGATACCTACGCTAATTTTTTATACGAATACCAATATTATGGTAGAGATGTACATGAACAAGTTTTGAAATTAACCGCTACAGAAAAACAAAACTGGTACCAGGCCTTAGAAGTAAATATGATGGGCGATAATCGTTTTTATTTGTACAACTTTATTGGAGACAATTGCACCACCCGCATTAAAGATGGCTTATTCAAACACGCCCCAATGAATCAATACAGTATTGGGATTCGTTCTTACCGAGATGAAGTAGTAGCTGCACCTTATCAAAATGGACTGGGATGGATTGGACTAGGTATTGACTTATTATTAGGTGCAGTTGCCGATCAAACTCCTGATTTATTCCAAGAAGCGTTCTTGCCAAAACTGCTCTATCATAAAATGGCATTGAACCCAGGCTTAGTGAAAGAGACCCATCATACTCGATTCAATAAAAAACCTATAGCACAGGGAGACAACCCAATAGACTCCTTACTTGTATTGTTGGTGATTTATCTTATTGTCTCTTTTTGGAAGCACAAGGTTACCCAAAAAATAGCGGGCATAATAGACCTTCTATTGTTATTTGTGTTTGGGATTGGGGGTGCATTGGTTTTGTACATGAGTCAATTTTCATTGCATACAGCCTGTCATGAAAACTATAATTTAATCTGGCTACACCCCTTGTACTTATTCGTTATTCCAGTTTACTTTATTTCTAAAAAATGGACTAGCTATTTTGGATATCTATTTTTTGCAGCAACCGTTTTGTTGATGATTGCCAACCATTGGATACCTCAGCACTTTTCTAATTCGGTGATCATCTTAATGATCATAGCCCTCTTCCTTCAATTTAGACTTATTCAAAGAGGGAAAAAATAAGCAGCCATGTTACACTATTACGATTACGGCGAAGATCAATTGGCCTATTTTGACGAAGGAAATAAGGAAGAGAGCACGCCCACAAACAAAAAAAAATCTACCCTGCTGTTGATTCACGGATTTGGTGAGGATCATAGTATTTGGAAAAATCAAATTGAATTTCTTTCTCAATATTATCGCGTCATTGCTCCTAATTTACCCGGAGTGCATTGTAAACCCTTATCCATTCATCATTCTCACGCACCCAGCCTACGCAATTATGTAGAAGTGTTGCATGAACTCATGCACAGTTTAGATGTAGACAAGTATTATGTATTAGGCCATAGTATGGGAGGGTATATTGGATTGGCATTTGCAGATTATTATGTAAACCATGTCATTGGATTAGGCTTAATCCATTCCACCACTTTTGAAGATAGCCCAGCTAAAAAAGAAAGTCGTTTAAAAATAGCGGAATTCCTATTAGAACATGGTACTCAAAAATTCCTAGAAAC
>JACCDW011357052.1_pt1 | contig 10220 bp, 10 predicted proteins | sample 7449781 | NCBI WGS metagenome assembly JACCDW01 (sample SAMN15323449, study PRJNA562643) | freshwater metagenome | isolation source: river surface water | place: USA:Blue River Watershed | collected 2017-08-18 | reverse complement strand
CCATAAGGGCAGTTACACCATCTTTGAGGCTGTAACCAAGGTCTTTTTGCTTGGGGTCCTTGTAGACCAGGAGGTCCCCAACCAACGGTACCTTGAACTGAATTTCAAGCCAATGTGTCTGATTGTCTATCAGATGAACATCCACAAAGGTCAACAATTTCTGTAAGACGTCTTTCCGTTGATGAGGGCTGAACTTTCGATAGGTCTCGATTTGTCTCTGAAAAGTCTTGACCCAGTTGGACCATTCCTTAATTTCCTGCGTTTGGAGGACCTGTCCTTCCAAGCGTTCAAGCTGTGCCTGCATCTCGATCATTTCAGCGGTAATACGCTCCTTGATTTTGGGATACTGAGCCAGAGTGATCTTACCCATCAAACGATCTGACTCAAGATCAATGATGTTGTCATCCAGCTTGGCAATGTGTTTCTTCAACGCCTTGACCTTGGCAACTTGATCTTTTTCAGATTTCAAATTGCCTTCAAGAACTCGTTTGCGATTGGTCAAGACTTTTTTTCTAACCTCTTCACGCATCAAAGTGCTTTTGCTTATTGCATCAAGGACAGAGTTCCAGACTAACTCATCTGTCGTGTCGATTGGCAACGAACGGGTCATTTGGCAAACACGACCACGCTTCCACTTATCTTCCAATTCTGGGGGGCGTTTTGCCCAAACTCGTTCCTTCTTTGGGCAGTAATAATGATTCTTGGATTGCTGCTTATGGAATACACCTGACAGCCACGTTCCACAATGAGCACACCGCAGGATGTGCTTCAACATATAGAAATGCTTGGTGGGGTTGATACTGCGGCGACGCTCCATATGTTCGTCACGGGTCGCCTTAACTCTACTCCACAAGTCAGAGGAAAGAATTCGAGGACACTGCACAGTGACTGGGTCTTCAGCCTTTTTATCCTTGAATTCGTAGAAGCCGATGTAGTGAGTATTTCGCAATAGGGCGTTTAGTGAGCCCATTGTCCAAGTGCCTTTTTTTCTGCGTGGTTCAACACCATTGCGATCAAGTTCCATTTTTATGTCGATCGTTGGAACCTTGCTGGCATAGCGTTCGAAAATTAACCTCACCCATTTGGCTTCATCTTCATTTATTTCCAGTTTCCTATTTTTGATCTCATACCCATAAGGTGGTGGACCGCCTTGCCAACAACCTTGCCGAACACGGGCGAGTTTTCCCATTCGGGTTCTTTCAGCACGCTGGGCATTGTCGAATTGACCGACAGCGTCAAGGATCTGTTTCATAAAGTGATCGTTGTGATCACTCAGGTTGTATTTGCCCTCTTTGTTGTAGAGGGTCACACCTTTCTTGGCACATTCAATGCGAAAGATGGATGAGACCGTGTCGTTGCGTGACAACCGGGACTGGTCATACACAAACAGATGTTTGACAGCCCCACGCTTGATCTCGTTGAAAAGTTGCGACAGCTTGGGGCGCTTGTCAAGTTCTTCGTGGTTTGAGGATTTCCCCCCCTCATCCCATAGCTTGTATGAGAAGCCAAGTTCCGAAGCCCGCTTAATTCCTAGCTCTCGCTGGATGTCAAGCGACATACCTTCATCCGCTTGGACGATAGTGGAGACACGGGTATAAATGTGCAGGACTTCAGACAAGATCGACAACCTTCCTACGTGCGTCACTGTCACCATCAATATACCGCTGGGTCGTCTGAAGGCTGCTGTGACCAGCCAACCACTGAACATCTCTCAGTGAACCCCCAACGGTTGAAATCTTCTTTGCCGCATTGGTGATGAAGGTTCGGCGACCACTGTGAGACGAACAACCGATCAGACCGGCACGGGCGTACCAACCTTTAAACATATTAACGATCACTTGGGCAGACGTTTCATTGCCTCGTTGCGTTTGAACAACCCGCTGATTGCGGATTTCTTGGACCGTGATCTTTAGGAGGGTCGTGTCCAACTGACGTTGGAGTTCCTGTTTGAGCAACTTGTTAATGGGAATGATCCTTCCGGAGGTTCCCTTTGATGCCAAGTTCTCCAAGGCAATCTGGTCTGCAAGGACTCCCGAGGCATCCAAGACCATTCCCCACGTCAATCCAGCAATCTCTTTTGCCCTGAGACCCGCCTTCACGGAAAGAAGAAAGATCAGACGGTTCCTTTCTGGATCACGTGTCAGGGACAGTGATAGGTATAGGGCTTCAATTTGCTGCTTAGAAAGGACCTTCGCTTGTTTACCCAGTGCCATAAGCCATCTCGTTATAAAAAGTCGTAAATAGATTTTATTAAAACGAGTTATTTCCGTACACCGTTTTATGCGCAAGAAATAGCGTTTGAAATCAACGGCTTAGTGTGACTGATGATATTTTTGATCTTCCATAATCAGTCAAGGCGATAGTCCACGACCAACTCGCTCAATGGATTCTTGTGCCCGACGAAGGTACCTACTTACCGTAGCTGCCAGGACCTTCTTTTTCTGCTCCTTCGTGTATTGATCATCAGTAGCCTTCAATTTTTGGCTTCTGACCACCCCGGGCATTTCATTGCCAATCTCCCATAGTTTGGCTTTGGGATTTGCCAACCTATGCTCATAAACAAGCATCGCCTGTTTCAAGGCTGGCACGTTTGGTTGCCCTTCAAATTTGTATTGAGCACGACTCTTCTTGGCGTACTGAACACCTTGTTTTCCGGTGTGATGGTTCTTTAACAGTTGATTAAACCGTTTCTGCAAATAGCGCTTGGGCATATTCAGCGGGAAGACCAAGATTAGGACATCTTCTTGGTCCGGAGCTATCTCGCCGCCCTTGAGTTCCCTCACCACATCTTCTGCCGCTGGTTCAGCGAACAACCGGATGGCTCGGCTACCCTCGCTCCACCAAGCTTTGAAGTCGTCAGCCCTGACATCACCAAAGTCTTGGTAGAGACCCGCCATTGCGCCCTCACCACCAGCATCGCAGCAAGCGATGTAGTCAGCGTTCTTCCGCAGGTATGCCCACCACCAGTAATAGACCGATCCTTGCCAGTGGCTAACTGACTTTGGAGCCCTGATGGTTCCAAATGTCGGGTGCCGATATGCGAAATGACGTTGTGTGGGTGTATTTCTCATCTTAGATATGTTAACACTTTAAAGATCAATTATAAACTTTTTGTATTTGAAAAATCGTGTTTTTGAGACAATTACATCATTGAAGAAATAAAAAATCTTCAATGAATTTATTAATTAATTGGAGCATTTATATGACGAAAAATACCACCCCGTCTAACCCCATCACAATGAAAATCAATCGTGAAACCAGCACCCTAGAAATTCAGTGGGATAGAAAATCCAAGAATATCGAATCTGTTTTGAAAAATCTAAAACTCTTCAACATCGAAGCTACATCAAAAATTACAAAGCAGATTTTTAATCTATCAACTGATGGCGGCAAAAAAATCAATACAGACATTATCTACATCTAATCCCAAAGGAAAATTATGCCAAACCTCGCACACTCAAAACTCATTGCAATGGGAGATTTTGAATCAATTCAATCGTATTCCAAAGAAATTGAAATTGAAAACTCCTTACTCGTACTGGACAAACTAATACCTGAACCAACTATTTTCACTGAAGACTACTGGAACAATTCAGAAGAAAACAAGAATGAAATTAAAAAATGGCGATATAGCAATTGGGGGACGATGGTTTTCCCCCTAGTAAACTCAGAAATTATAGAAAATTATCCTGGAGAGTACGCACTGCACATTATGACTATTGCTACGCATTATTGCCCACCTTCACCATTTATCGACAAACTGATTGAACGGCACCAATTTTTAAATTTTATTAATGAAATTGAATTTGAATCCTCAGAAACAATTCTTGAGTACTATGACAATTCCAAAAATGAATTCTCAACCATATTTAGAATCGAAGATCGATGCGATCCCGAATTTTGGGAAAATTTAACCCCGAAATATTTGGAGAAATTTGACTCAATTAAAATTAACAATAGAATTAATAGGGCTCTATCTCATACAAGTTGCGGAAAAATCCTTTTGGAATTAAAATATCCGGATGGAATTCCGATTTTCTTTAATTCGATTTAAACATATATTTAATATAAATACAATATCTAAGGGAATGTATAGTTAGCCTTGTGTTCCACATTGCCTTAGATATTTTCTAAATAATTTTACAATTTTATGCCATTCACTTGGTATGACTTTCTATTATCTAAATATTATTAACCATACAGAAAATCCATACGAATCCTGATCCATACCTTAAAACAGATCCAATCCAGATCCAATATGAACAACCTGAATACAAATCTAATTACCAAATCCAAGGACATCCAGACCCAACTATGGACAGAGTTCTTCGATTCCAAACGTCAGGACCATCAACTACTTGCCATCACTGTCGTCTTTAAACCTGTCGACAGGAACAATTCAAGGGAAAGATGGGAAACGGAGTACGCCGCAGGCGTTCTAGGCAAGTTCCGTCGAGCAATAGAACCCAATCCAGCCAATCAGGATCGGGCACTTCCATTTCCGGATTTCTATTTCTTTGAGCGATTCGAATCCACAGGACTTCGCACTGCTGGACGCAGGTCACCCTTTCATATTCATAGCATGTTACCCATCCGGAAGTCACAGCTTCATCGCATCTGGTCACACGACAACAACAACCTGTCAGATCGGCTTCTAAAGGATCTCAAATCTCTGGGTACCGTCCAGTCCATCCTTGTAGAACCAGTACCCGAGGGGCGGACTGCGGAGTGGGTCCGGTATATCACCAAGCAAAAACAAATCTAGGAGACATCAATGATCGACCGTACTCAGCTATTCGCATTCCGAACCACACAGGACTTCATCAACCAATTTGATCGAATCTGCGATCAGTTGGGGCACAAGCGTTCTGAGGTGGCTCGGTACTGCTTGAATCGCTTCATCAACGAGCACCACAACAACCCCGACAGCACCAACCGTACACGCCAGGACTTGTACTGATGTTGGACTTTAAACAATGGACCAAGCGCCGCAAGAAAAAGGAAACCCACTATGAGCGATCAACTAGCCAAACAGATCGAGAAATCAGGCACCAAGCTGACCAAGGACAAGCTGTTGGAGCTGATTCGCAAGTGCCCATCGAAAGAGTTCACGTTTTCCCAATCACCGAACTCTAAGACAGTAGTGGTCATCATTAGCTAATTTTTTGTACCATTTTTGTTAACACTTCATACATTATCGATAAGTTTTTTGGCGCTCAAAAAATGGTGATTTTGAGACAATTAAATCCTCAACTACACAAGAGGAATTTTTATGAATTAAATTACCATAAATAAGATTATCAAATCGATTTCACCAATATGCGCCTGGGCACTGGCTTTAACAATTAGCGAAAGAAATTGCAATGGAACCATCTCGGGAGATTTTTTTGAAGATGAATACTCAACAAATTTTGACTATCTGACTTCAAAAATTACTACGGAAAAATTGTTTCACTCAATTTTTGAAATTAACTTCATCACTCAAATCGGTCATTTACTTCTAACCGATCGGATTGGCTCTATTGTTGATAACGTCAATGATGATCTGTTCGGAATATCGAATTACTTCGTTGCTATAAATCACAACAAAAGTCTTTCTAACGAGTATCTAAATAGTGCCCGCATTGAAATATACAAAATGTTGAGCTTGACTGATGAATGGGCTGAAATACATAATTTTGCGATGAAATTTCCTGCGGCATAAGCGTGGAATCATCTTGAAATTCACTCACGGTTGGAACTTGAGCACAATGCGTTATGCTTATCCGAAGTCCAACTGTGAGTTGACATGTCTTTAATTTGGTCCAAAGAGCGTGTGGAAGCCCTATCCACTGCCGAAATACTTGCACTTCTGGATAACGCTCGTGCAAGAGGTCGGCTTGAAGTCGTTGCAACATGCGATCAAGTGCTATTGGATCGGAAACCTGTTCGCCGAGCAAGTAGTCCCCGAACATTGTCACCGACCAAGCTTCTTGAAACCGAATGCAGCAAGAAACTGTCTGAAATTGCTGTCAGCCTAGCCTCGAAATACGACCTATCAGTGGCAACAGCAAAGAAGAAATCGATTGGCATCAAGGGGTTCATCCCACATCAGCTAACCGCAAAGAACGGCACTGCAAAACTAGGTGGCGAACAGCGTACTGGAGCATTCCTCATCGATCGATACATTTCATACAGGGTGGGCGATGAAGCCGTAGCTTTAGCTGCCGTATTGATTTCGGATGATCCGGAGGATTCACTTCGGTGGCAAGTGCTAGGACCACAGCGGTTGAGCCAAGACCTAGTCCCTTCTGCTTCACTACGACCCTATGCACCCGACTCCATTAGCACCTTGTACAGCGGCGGCGTGGAGTTCACTGACTTTGAGCCTGCCGCCGTACTTTTTGAGCAACTGATTGCTCACTTGGCAGACGGCATCTAGCTAACTCACAAAAACGCTGTAGAAGCGGACTCGTAACTCTTTACCGAAAGAGTTCACGTTTTAGCAATCTCCGAACTCTAAGACCGTTGTAGTTTGTCTAGCTTAGTGCGTCAAGATATCAATCTTTTCTGTGTAGTTGCATTTCGGGAATCGGCTGCATCCAAGAAAACTGCCATAAGGTCCATTTCGCTGAACTAAAAATCCTTCTTCACATCTAGGACAAATGGAAGATGATTCAATTTTACCATCCAAAGATAGAACTTGAATTTTGTTGTCTCTCACTAACTCAATTATGAATGGTGACTCTTTGTGCGCAACAGTAATCAATGCCACAGTGGATCTGGCTCGAGTTAAAGCCACATAGAACAACCGTCTCTCCTCAGCAAATTCAAAAGAATCAGAATTTGGCATTGCAAGTTGAAGCACTGGATCGTCTCCAACTTGACTTGGAAAACCAAGGGTCTCAGAAGTCATTTTCGGGATGATGACGTGATCCGCTTCCAACCCCTTTGATGAGTGTGCTGTAACAAACTCTACTTCTACATTTTGATAGGTGCGTGTTGGTAAGTATTGACGCTCTTTTCGATAGCGACCCAATACATAGATCTTTACAGGACGACCCAAATCATTGGATTCAGCAGAGATTTCCTCAATGCGCTTCGAAATCGCCAATTGAATCTTGAACTCATCTGTTACACGAATGATTTTTACTGGATGGTTTACATCTTGCCGATCCGAAATGACCTTCTTCTGCAGTTGGCGAGGATTTTTTTGAACAAAGACGCTACTGATGTCGCATAAGGATTGAGGACATCTAAATGTTCTTTGAAGCTTCAGAGCAGTTGATTCTCCAAACAGATTTTCAAAATCCGTCATTACCGATAAATCTGAACCGGCGAATCTATTGATGCTCTGCCAGTCATCGCCAACCGCAAACAGATACTTATCGGGACCTTTGAGCAGCCCTGCGATTAGACGAGCTCTAGCCTGACTTACATCTTGGAATTCATCAACCATAACCAGTTCGTATGGACTTTTCCACTTATCTTGGTTGATACAGTCTGCAGCAGAATTCAGCATGTCTTCAAAGTCAATGCACCGCTCAGCCTTTAGCCGCTCTTCCCATCCTTTAAAAATTTCCTCAAACAATTCTAATGAAACTTTGTGCCGATAGTAGAAATGCCCAGACGATTTAGCCTCTAATCGTCGCTTCAGTTCATCGACTGTTAATCGATTACTTTTCGTATGAGTTAGCAACGCTCGAAAAGTTCGAATCAGTTTCGGAATCTCAACTGGCTTACGCCCCTCTACCTCTCTGTCTGGATTGGGATCTAAAGTAAGCCCGTGTTTTGTTAATTCCTGAGACAAGTATGTAAACGCTTGACCATTCCATAGTTCAGCCATTGTTGTCTCAAGAAGCGTTGTACCGTGCATGGCGTGAAGCTCACGCTTCCAAAGCATCCCTTCCTTGTAACCTTCAAATTCAGGTGGAGGTTCACCGTTCTCATCTACAGCCCAGTGCTCTAGATAAACATCAATATCCGGAAAATAAAAATCTGGCTTGTACTGACGGTGCTTTGCATCTGCTGTATCAACACTGTATGCTGATTCGTATTGGTACTTAATTCCGTTATAAAAAAGCCAGTTTGCAATAAGTTGCTCACCACGACTCTTCACAACTTCATCGTTTAGCGTGCGAAAGCCCGACTCTTTACTATCCTTATCCCACGAATCCGGAGATTTCTCTTCTTTTCCAAATTCGGGAAGATCTTGTCCCAAAACTATTCGGAATAGATCCCACTTGGCACGAAACACAGCATTTCGATCTTTGATCGCATCCACAATTTCAAGAAGTACATCTAAGTCCTGTCCAGTTTCAAGCCAAGATGCAAGTGTGGGTTTTTTGCCTGTTGCTTCACCAATAATGTCAAGACCAAATGCATGAAAGGTCTTCGCTGTAAGACCTTCAACGTTAAGTCCATGAGGCTCCAATCTTCTTTTGATTCGATCCCGCAACTCCGTTGCGGCATCCTTGTTGAACGCCAAAAGCAAAATCTTTTCAGATGAAAAATAACCCTTCTTTATCGCAAAGCCAGCCTTTGCGACCATAGTCGATGTCTTACCTGAACCAGCTGATGCCACAAGTAAAACTCTGTTGTCAAAGCAAATTACAGCCTTAGCTTGCTCATCTGTTAGTGGTGATTTTTCTACTTGATTAAAAAAATCATGAGAAGCAATCAGTTCACGAGAAAGGTAACTGTCATTTGCAGTAGCGACAATTTCAGCAAAGTTCTTTTGCCAAATTGAGACTGCATTTTGAATTGCTTGCTCTACTGTTCCCAAATGTGTAACAACTTCTGGTTCTCGTAGTAGATCGTCAAAACCTGTGGGTTTTAGTCCATTTAATTTGTTAGAAAAGTCTTTCGTCAACCACCCCTTACTCAACAATTGTTGCTTACTGGAATCTCGAGCAGTCTTTACCCAAGCCAGAATTGGCTCTATTTCCTTCTCAAAATTAAAGACCAAATCTGCAATGCGTATCCGTCTTTTTTCTGCGGTAACAAACTTCGCTAGCTGAAGTGCACTAGCATTTGTTAAGCCGTTAAATTTCACGCACTTTGAGTTAGCAACTGAAGTGGAAATCTTCGACCAGAAGACCCCCTCCTCAATCTTGAGATCCGCTAACTCACTAATCCGACCAGTAATGCTATCTCTCCCCAACCTGAGTAAGTAGTCGTCTTTTATTAATGAGATTGACCAAAATGGCGATCTTGTAAAGAGTCGTCCAAGTATTGTTGGCTTCCAAAGCTTTTGCGTTGTTGACATTTTTATTTTTACTCTAACTTTCTAGCTTTTAAAAAATCAACATTACATGGCTTAATTTAGGTAGTCAACGAAGGGTTTGATGCACTAATTTGCATCATCGACAATCAACCTCAAGTGTAGATTTTCACTAGCTCTTCGATTTTTTGTACACCGCCATTTTTACAACTGTGCCACTCGTGATACAGATCGCACAAAACGGTGTACGTTTTCTTCTCGCTAAATACTATAGCAATGGTCAACCGCACGGTGCGACTGACACCAACAGGAGAAAGACCATGACTGAAGAAATCACCACCACCGTCCCCACCCCTGAATCCACAGACAAGCCAAAGACCCGCCGCAAGACCAACGAGAAGTCCCTCAGAACACTTTCGCTGACCGAGGTTGATGGTGCCCTTGCGGTCTACGACAAGACCATCCGGATGAACACGGAGTTGGTCAAGACCAAGCTGACCTCGGGTGGAGCAATTCCATCGGACGTACTTCGTGACCTGTCTGTTGCCAACAAGCAAAAGGCACGATTGACGATGCGCCGTATCGCACTGCTGATCGAAACCGGTGACACGGCAGTGATGGATTTGATCGACAAACTGTGCAAGATCAAGCCCGTCAAAGCAACGGCTTGATGCCTGTCGATGGCATTCGATCCTTCGATGCTCAGTCAGTTCACAGGGACTGAGCACTACTATCGTCTGAACCGTCGGTGCCTCATCACCGACGGTGCCAAGTACCTCGCCGATGAAGGAGGTGCATATTGGCTACTTGATGCTGCGGCTTCATATCTGCAGGAACTCGGAACATCTGACTGGTTCGTACTTATACGCCTAGTTGTTTCTGAACACCAAGCGGAACTGGCACTTGAGGATGGGAACGGTGGCATCCGTGCCAGTCAACAGATTCCGTTCACTGACTTTCCATTAGCGGAGCAAGTGCTGTACGCCTGTTGGGACGGCGATCACTGGGTGCTGATGCT
>JACCDW010266338.1_pt1 | contig 10220 bp, 10 predicted proteins | sample 7449781 | NCBI WGS metagenome assembly JACCDW01 (sample SAMN15323449, study PRJNA562643) | freshwater metagenome | isolation source: river surface water | place: USA:Blue River Watershed | collected 2017-08-18 | reverse complement strand
GGGGTTGGCGAGGTCGATCTTGCGTCCCAGGTCGGGCGAAAGGGCGACGACGCAGCAGCGGTCCTCCACCAGCTTGAGCAGGCCGCCGAGGGCGGCCGCGCGCATCAGCTTCAGTTTCTCCATCGCGCCCCCGGCGAGGTGCCAGGCTTCCGGGTGGAACGAAAGTTTTTCGGTGCCGGAGGAAAGCAGCAGGCGCTGGAGGCCGAAGGCGGCCATCGCGCGGGCCAGGGCGGCCAGGTCGGCCGGATCCGTCAGGCCGTCGGCGATGACGATGGTCTCGCGGCTCTGGCGCCAGTCCGTGAAGTCGCCGACGCGGGCCAGCCCGAAGTCCGGTCGCATGGTCAGAGCGCAGACGTCGTCGCAGGGACCTTCGGCGGTCTGGGCCAGTTCGATCGGACCGACGACGCGGGTCTTGACCCCGAGTTCCCGGAAGGCCGCGTCGTAGGGGGCGAGCTCGGGCGCGAAGGCCGCGGTCGCCACGACCTCGCGGAGCGCCTTGGGGTGGTGCTGCAGGCAAGCCAGCAACGAGGCCATCCCGCGGAGCACGAGACGGTTGGGGTGGGGGTCGGGAGTGGTCACGGAAGGCGGCCTTCGTCGAGGTCGATCATGTCGGCGAAGGAGATGATGTCGGTGCGGTGTGCGGCGCCCATCTTGCGCTTGGCGTCGGCGAGGGCCTCGCGGCCCATTTCGCTCATGCCTTTCTGCACCAGCTCGCGGTTCCAGGCGGCGACGCGGAGGTCGGCCGGGAAGAGGCGCAGCAGGCGGGCGTCGAGGTCGGCCTCGTCGGCCGCTTCGCGGACGCATTGGATGACGGCCTCGGGTTCGACGCCGAGGTGGAGGCAGAGGAAGCGGTCGAAGCCTTTGCAGAAGTTGCGCTGGTAGGACTTGGGCAGCTCGCCCCGCAGGTGCTTGCGCGCCTTCGCGAGGAAGCGGGGCAGGTGGAGGAGGCCCGTGGCCCGATGCGGAAGGTACGACGACGGTAGGTCGTAGCAGATTTCGCCCGTCGCCTCGGAGAAGCCGTTGGGGCGGGCGTTGGTCGGTTCGGTCATCGGGAAGGGAGTTGGGAGGCCGGCAGGGCGCGCACGGTTTCGGCGATGGCGCGGCCCACCTTGGCGAGGTTGCGGGATTGGGCCGCCACGAAGGCGGCCGCTCCGCGGTCGTCCATCGGTTCGGCGCAGGCGGAGGTGCCGCCGGCGACCGCCGAACCATCCGCCCGCTCGAGGCGGTAATGGATGGTCAAGGCGGCACGGCGTTCGGCGGCGACTTCGAAGCGTTCGCATTCCAAGATCAGGGTCAAATGGGGCGAGTCGGGTGTAGCCAGCACGGTCGGGACGCCGGCCTCGCGCGTGAGGTGCCGGGCGACGGTCTCGGCCACCAGACGGTCGAGCGTGGCCGCCCAACGGTGCGAGTCATCCACCCAGACCTCGCCGCCGGGGGCGAGGAGGACGACGGCGGGCCGCCGGACTCCGGCCGGCAGGGTCGCCCGCGGCACGTGGATGATGGGCGCCGGGCGCGTCGCGGCGGCGTCCGCCGCGGCGAACTGATGGAAGGTCACGGCTTCGCTCTGCTTGTCGAAGACGATGCAGCCGGGGAGGGCGAGCGAAGCGAGCAGGAAGCCGAGGCGCCTCATTTCGCGGGTTCCTCGGGGGTGGCCGACTTCGCTTCAGGCGCGCTCGCCGGGCCTTTGCGGCGCCCCTGGATGATCGTCTCGGGGTTGCGCTCGATGAAGTCGGCGAGCGAGCGGATCGCCTGGGCGGCCTCGGCGACGTCGGCCAAGGCTTGGTCGAGGTCGCGCCGCGTCGCCGAGCCGGGCTTGGTCAGTCCGCGCAGGTTCTCGGCGGTGAGGTTGAGGTTTTCAAGGGCCTTGCGGCCCGCGCCGGCCATCGCCTGGATGTCCTCGGCGACCGGGTCGACCTTCGCGTTGAGGCGCTGGACCAGCGCGTCGACGGAGCGCATCGCGGCGGAGAAGTCGGCGACCGCCTTGGTCACGGCCGGGTCGCTGGTTAGGCGCGCGATGTTGTCGGAGGCCTTCACGAGGTTGCCGTTGATCTTGCCGAACTCGATCTGGGCGGCCCCCTGGTCGATGCGGCCCAGGATCGCGTCGACCTTGCGCGTGATCGCCACGAAGTCGACGCGGCTCAGCTGGTCGAGCGTCTGGGACACGGCCTTGGTCAAGGCGCCGAGGTTGGAGGGGAGGGTCGGGATCTCGGCGTTCGCGCCCTTCGTGTCGTGCAGGCGGATGGGCGTGTCCGGCAGGTAGTCCAATTCGACGTAGAGCACGCCCGTGATGACGGATTGCTGCTGGAGCTTGGCGCGCAGGCCCTTCTCGATCGACCCGCGGAGCCCCGCCTTATCGAGCAGGGCCTGGTCGAGGCCGCGCCGCGTCAGCAGGTCGGGCGCGAACTCCATGACCACGGGGACGGAGTAGTCGGCCGGCGATTGTTCGGCGGTGCGGAGCAGGACCTGCGACACCTTGCCGATGGTCACGCCGCGGAACTTGACCGGCGCGCCGATGTCGAGGCCGCTCACCGAGTCGTCGAAGTAGGCCAAGGCGCTCGGTTTGGTCCCGGAGAAGCTGCCGCCGCCGAGCAGGAGCACCGCGATGCAGCCGAGCACGAGTCCCCCGGCGACGAACGCCCCGATGAGGGTCTTGTTGGCGGAACGGCGCATGTCAGGGGATGCGGGCTTGGGAGAAGAAGGCGTGGGCCTTGGGATGGGCGTCCGGCGACAGGAAGTCGCGGGGCGGGCCATAGGCCCCCATCCTGCCCGCGTCGGGGTCGAGGTAAACGCAGAAGTCGGCGATTCGGAGGATGCTGGGGACTTCGTGGCTGACCAGCACCACCGTGGTGCCGAAGGCCTCCCGGAGCTTCAGGATGAGCTCGTCGAGCCGGCCGGAGGTCATCGGGTCGAGGCCGGCGCTGGGTTCGTCGAGGAAGATGATCTCCGGATCGAGGGCCATCGCCCGGGCGATGCCCGCCCGCTTGGCCATGCCCCCCGAGATCTCCGAGGGGAGCTTATCCATGGCGTCGGCCAGGCCCACCAAGGCCAGCTTATACTCCGCCAGCGCGCGCAGGTCGCGCCGGGGGGCGGCGAGGAATTCGCGCATCGGGAGTTCGACGTTCTCGCGCAGCGTCAGGGAGGAGAACAGGGCGGAGCCCTGGAAGAGGAAGCCCAGTCGCCGCAGGGTGGCGGCCCGTTCGGCCGGGGTGGCGGTCGCGAGGTCGCGTCCCAGCAGGGTGGCCTTGCCGCCGAGCGGCTCGTCCAGGCCGCTGAGCGAGCGCATCAGCGTGCTCTTGCCGCAGCCGCTGGGACCGACGATCGCGAGGATGCGACCGGCCGCGAGGCGGAAATCGATGCCCGACATGATCACGCGGTCGCCGTGGCCGATCGAGAGGGCTTCGCTGGTGAGGATGGCGGGCGTCGTCATCGTCAGAAGTTGAAGAGGTTGAAGATCACCGCGAACAGCGCGTCGGAGACCACGATCAGGGTGATCCCGAGCACCGCGGCGGTGGTGGCCGCCTCGCCGACCCCGAGGGCCGACGGTTTCGCCACGGCCCCGCGGTAGCAACCGGCCCACGCCGCGATGAAGCCGAAGGCGACGGACTTGATGACGCCCGCCAGGAAACTCTTGAGGCTGATCGCGACGACCACCTGGGTGAGGTATTGGCTCACGCTGAGGTCGCCGGCGCAGGCCACGACCATGCCCCCGAAGACGCCGACGAAGGTCGCGAAGATGGCGAGCAGGGGCACCATGAGCGTCACGGCGAGGATGCGGGGCAGGCCCAGGTACTCGACCGGATTGAGGCCGAGCACGCGCAGGGCGTCGGTCTCCTGGCTGACGTTCATGCTGCCGAGCTGCGAGGCGAACGCGGTGGCCGTGCGGCCGCACGCGATCACCCCCGTCATCAAGGCGCCCATCTCGCGCGTCATCGCGAGGGAGACGAGGTTGGCGACGTAGATGGTCGCGCCGACTTGGCGGAGTTGGATCAGGCCCACGTAGGCCATGATCAAGCCGGTGAGGAAGCCGAGCAGGGCGACGATCGGGAGCGCGTCCACGCCGGCGGTCTGCAGCTGCAGCCAGAAGTCCTGCCAATTGACCCGCGCCCTTCCGAGCAGCAGGCGACCGAAGGCGGCGGCGGTCTCGCCGATGTGCTCGAAGGCCCGCCCCCAGGAGGACGAGCTCGCGAGACCCCAGTCGCCGAACTGCTCGAGGAAGCCCGGTCGGTCGGGGTCGGTCCGGCTGGAGGTGCTCGTCTCGGCCAACTCGACCAGGGCCCGGAGCCGGGGCGGTAGGGCGCTCAGGTCGAGCTGGCGGACCTGCCGGAAATGGCGATGGATCCAGGCGGGCAGGGAAGAGTCGAAGGACCCCAGTTCGGTTCCCGTCAGCCGGACGCGGTCGCCCTTGAAGCTGATTTCGGGAGTCGCTTCCTGCGCGCTCCAGTCACCCCCGATGACCACCCAGGTCGTCCCATCGGCCAGGACCTCGGTCCGGGCCCGCGGCGGGTTGGCAGGCGCGTGGGACATCCTGACAGTCAGATACTTGGGCACGCCCCTGTTAACAAGTCAGAAAGGCGTTGTCCCGCCGCGGGCGGAACGCTTTGCTGACCCTCCGCCGGATGCGTGCCGTCCTCTTCTTCCTCCTCTTCGCCGCGACCAGTCCGGTCCGCGCCTGGGAGCTGCGTTCCCCGTTCCCGACGGACGGCGAGGCCGGCGTCTTTTCCCTGCTGTGGGAGAACGACAAGTTTTCCTTCGATAACCAGGATCGTTACTACACCCAAGGCCTCCGGATGGTGGTCAACCACGAGAATGGCTTCTACGCCGCGTTGACGCAGGAGATCAACACGCCCGCCGACACGGTGAGCGCGAACCCGCCGTTGGACGACCAACCCTATTCGGCCGCCCTCTATTTTTCCTATGGCCATGGTCGGGTCTTCGAGCGGGGAGGGCGGCGCGACGTCCTTTTCGTCTGGGAGTTCCAGCTCGGCGTGGTGGGGCCCGCCGCCGGCGGCCCGACGATCCAGAATTCGGTGCACCGCCTGATCGGCATGCCGACGACGTCCGGCTGGCAAACCCAGCAGCCGAACGAAATCGTGGCCAACCTCAACCTGGATTTCCGCAAGCGCTTCGACCTGCCCGGCCCCCGTCCCGGACTGCGCGACCTGATCGTCCGCGCGGGCGCCGAAATGGGGACGATCCGCACGGAGTTCATCCTGGCCGGCGAAGTCCGATGGGGCAAGGGGTTGGCCCGTTCCTGGGGCAACACCACCATTCGCCACTGTCCGGCGTATGACCCCGTGGATCGGCTGCGGGGCGACTTCACCGATCCCTTGTTCGCCGCCTGGTTCTTCGTCGACGCCCAGGTGGAGGTCGTCGTCAGCAACTACGCCACCGATGGTTCCAACTTCCGGACCAGCCGCGGCGTGATCCGCGAACCCGTCGTCGGCCAGCTCGCCGTCGGCTACAGCTTCCAATTCGACCGCTTCGCCACCACGCTCTACACTTCCCTCCGGACCCACGAGTTCGAGGGGCAGAAGTCGCTGCATGGCGTCGGCGGCGTCAAACTCGATTTCCTCTTCTGACATGTCCCTGCTCGCCGTCGTCGACCTCGGGTCGAATTCCCTCAAAGTGTCCGTCGTCGACGCCGCCAACCGCCGGGAGGTGGCCCGCGCGAGCGAGCCGGTCCGGATCTTCCCCGCCACCCTGGGCGAGTTCACCCTGCCGCGCGAGACCCAGGTGGTCGCGGCCGAGGCGGTCCGGCGCCTGGTCGATTTCGCCCGCGCCCACGGCGCCCATGAGGTGGTCATCCTGGGCACCAGCGCCGTCCGCGAGTGCGCCAACCGCGCCGAATTCGGCGCGTTGATCCGCGCGACCGCCGGCGTGCCCCTCACCGTCATTTCCGGCGAAGTCGAGGCTCGGCTGGTCGCCGCCGGCGTGCGGACCGACCCGGCCTACGCCGCCTGCCCGAACCTCACGGTCTTCGACCTCGGGGGCGGGAGCCTCGAGGTCGCCACCGTTCGCGGCCCCCAGGTGGCCCTGGCCCGGAGTTACCCTTTGGGTTCGGTGCGCCTCACGCATGGCTACCTCCGCGGCGGGGAGGGCGTCGTCGACGAGTTGGATCAGGCCTCCATCCGCGACCACCTCGTCCGTACGCTTGGTCCGGTGCTCTCGCCCCGTCTGGCCGAACAAAGCCTCGTGGTCGGCGCCGGCGGCGTCTTCAGCGCCGTCGCGCTGCACCTCGAGGCCCAAGGGGAACCGGTGGTCGACGGCCGTTTGCCGACCCTCCGGATCCGCGCCCTGAAGGATAAGCTCTGCGCCTTGCCGCTGGCCGAGCGCGTCGCGGTGCCCGGCATCCCGGCCGAGCGCGCCGACATCATGCCCGCGGCGCTCCTGACCGTCTGCGTGCTGGCCGACCTCACGGGCGCGGAGTCCTTCCACCTCACCCATCGGGGGCTTCGCCATGGCATGGTCGAGCTGATGGCCGGTCCGACGGGCTTCCTGTCATGAGGATCCTCCCCACCTTGATCTTGGCGGTCGCGGCGTCGCTCGCCCCCGCGTCGGAACGTCCCGCGGTGCGCACCGGACAGGTCGTCCGGGTCGAGGCCGCCCGGCATCGCCTCGTCATCGAGGAAGCGCCCGGCGCGGCGCCCGCGGAGTACTTCGCCCGTCCCGGCGACCTCGCCTTGCCGTGGGCCGGTCGGCGCATCCGCTTCGAAGTCCTGGTCGACGGCGATCGGCGATGGGCGGACACGATCTTCCCGGCCGACGCCGAGGAACTCCGCCGCGTCGCGGAGGTGACCGACGCCCTGCGTCGGCAGACCGCCGACCAAGGCCGTCTGGTGACCCGGATGCCCCGCGACCTCGTTCCCGACTGGGCCCTGTGGGACCAGCAGGCCCGCCTCGTCTTCAAGAAGGACCTGCTGGGCGCGCCCTTCGCGCTCAACTTCATCTTCACGAGCTGCCGGTCGGCCAAGATGTGCCCGGCTTCCACGAGCTGCATGAAGCAGCTGGGGGACGAACTGGCGAAGGATCCTCGGCTCAAGGAGGTCCGGCTCCTGACCATCACCTTCGACCCGGAGGTCGATTCCCCCGGCATGCTCCACGCCTACGCCCAAGGTTATGGCATCGATCCCGCGCGGCACCGCTTCCTCACCGGTGACCCCGCCCAGATCAAGGACCTCATGCGCAATTTCGGCATCCTGACCGTGCGGGACGACGGCACCATCGTCCATAACGCCGCACTGCTGCTGGTGAACGCCCAGGGACGCATCGCGCAACGCCGCGAAGGGGCCTCCTTCGACGTCGCCGAAGTGGCCAAGGCCTTGGCGGCCCTGGCCGTCGAACGATGAGCGCCCGGCGTCAAGCGTTGGTCCTGACGGCCCTGGCGGGGGCGGTCTTCCTGCTGCTGCGCAGTTTGCCCGACACGCATTGCGCCCTCCTGCACGCCGAACACCAACCCATCGTCGTCGACGGCGTGGAGTTCTGCGGGGTCAACGAAGAGGCGAACTTCTACCGACCCCGGGACCTGAAGTTCCCCTATGCGCTCAAGTTGGTGATGTCGCCGGGGGGCGCCGGGGGGCGCGAAGGGCGCCTGGTCCTCGCGGATGAGGATGGGCGGGCGCTGCTCGACCATCAGCTCGCCCTGTCCCACACGCGCAAACTGCACCTGCATCTCCGGGCCGTCGCCGTCCCCGGGTATGTGCATCTGCATCCGGTGCCGGGGGCGGATGGCGCGTGGGCCTTCGTCGTGCCGCCGGACTTCGACCTGACGCAAGGCGCGCAGGCCTACGTCGACTTCGTCCCGGTCCGCGGTGGGCGGGTCGCCTTGGCCGAAGGCCTCCTGCCCGCCGTCCCGACCACCCGCCCCGTCGCGGCGTCCGCTCCCGCCGTGCAGGTGGCGGCCTTCACGGCTTCCACCGCCGCCGCCGGGGAGTCCGCGCTCTGGCGGGTGCGTCTGCGACGCCCGGACGGTTCGCCGCTGAAGCTGCGGCCGTTGATGGGTGCGCTCGGGCATGCCGCGCTCTTCTCGGCCGAGCCGACGGAAGCCAAGAGCGGCTATGCCCACCTCCATCCTTCCCTCGAAGGCGGCGAATACGACGCGGAGCCGACGCTGTCCTTCCGGGTCCGCCTGCCGAAGGCCGGCGAGTACGACCTCTGGCTGCACGTCGACGACGGCGGCGACCGTTACCTGCGGATCCCCGTCACGGTCACGCCTTGAGCGAGCGGAAATACGCGACCGTCGCCTCGAGGCCTTCCGCCACGGAATGACGGGGCGTCCAGCCGGCGGCGCGGAGCTTGTCGGCGGAGGCGAGCGAATGCTTCACGTCGCCGAGCCGTTCGGGCCGGTGCTCGATGCGCGAGGCGGAGCCGGTCAGGCGGATCACCTCCTCGGCGAGTTCCTGGACGGTCATCCGGCGGCCGTAGCCGACGTTATAGGTGCCGGCCACGGCGGGCGTGGCCGCGGCGAAGGCGAGCGCGCCGACGATGTCCTTGACGTAGATGAAGTCGCGGGTCTGGGCCCCGTCGCCGAAGATGCCGATCGGTTCCCCGCGGACGGCTTTCTCGATGAAGATCGGGACGGCCGCGGCGTACGGGGATTTCGGGTCCTGCCGGGGGCCGAAGACGTTGAAGAAGCGCAGCGAGGCGGTCGCGAGGCCGCGCTCGCGGCGGAACAGTTCGAGGTAGTATTCGCCGTCGAGCTTGGTCACCGCATAGGGGGACTTCGGCTCGGGCGGCATGGTCTCGACCTTGGGGACGGTCGGGTTGTCCCCGTAGATGGCGGCCGAGGAGGCCAGGACGACCTTGCCGACTTTGGCGACGGCCGCGGCTTCGAGCACGTGGAGCGTGCCGGTGGCGTTCAGTTCGACGCACTCGCGGGGCTTGAGCATCGATTCGGGGACGGAGATCATGGCCGCGAGGTGGAACACCTGGTCCACGCCCCGCATGGCCTCGTCGAGCTTCGCGCGGTCGAGAATCGAGCCTTCGATCAAACGGTGCTCCCGGCCCGCGAGGTTGCGCCGATGGCCGCTCCGGAAGTCGTCGAGCACCACGACTTCCGCCTTCCCCTGGAAGTGTTCGACGAGGTGCGAGCCGATGAAGCCGGCCCCGCCGGTGACGAGGACGCGCATGGTCAGCGGACGAGCGCCTGCATGGCGGGCAGCTGCGCCTCGATGGATTCGACCAGCTTGAACTGCGTCCGGAGGCGGTCGAGGTTGTGGCGGGGGCGCTTGACCTTGAAGTAGACGTCGCCTTCCAGCCAGTCCGTGAGGAAGCGCAGGCCGATCTCGAAGGTGATCAGCTTGCCGGCGAAGGGCAGGAGGGCGCGCTCCCGCGGGGTGAGGAAACCGCCGGCGGAGGCGAGGTAGCCCTTCACGAGGGCCTCGAACATCGGCAGCTGCATCGTCACCTTCGACAAGTCGGTCTCGTCCTCGGCCGCCGGGGAGGTGGAGGTGCGCACGAGGTCGCCGAAGTCGTAGAGCGCCGAGCCGGGCATCACCGTATCGAGGTCGATGACGCAGATGCCCTCCTGGGTCTCGTTGTCGAGCAGCACATTGTTGAGCTTGGTGTCGTTGTGGGTGACGCGCTCCGGGATCTCCCCGCGGGCCATGCCCTCCACGACCAGACCCACTTCGTGGGCCCGGGCCTGGGCGAAGGCGATCTCGCGGGCGGCCTCGCGGGCGCGGCCATGGGCGTCCTTGGCGAGGGCGGCCTCGAAGGCGGCGTAGCGGCTCGGGGTATGGTGGAAGTTCGGGATGGTCTCGACGAGACGATCGCCCGGGAGGTCGGCCAGCAGGGCCTGGAAGGCGCCGAAGGCCTTCGCCGCCTGGAAGGCCTGGTCGGCGTTGCGGATGACGTCGTGGCCCGTGGCCCGCTCGACGAACACGTAGCAGCGCCAGTGGTTGCCGTGGGGGTCGACGTACCAGCCCCGGCCGTCGCGGGTCGGCACCAAGGTCAGCGCCCGGCGCGAGGCGTCGGTCCGGCCCGCCTGGGCGAGCTTGGCCTGCGCATGGCGGCAGACGCGCTCGACGTTGCGCATGAGGCCATCCGGATTCCGGAAGATGTTGTGGTTGATGCGCTGCAGGACGTAGCGCACGGATTTCCCGCCCTGGTCCATCTCCAGCGCGAACGTGTCGTTGATGTGCCCGCTGCCGTAGGGCGGGGCGGAGACATAGTCGCCGAGCAGGGCGAAGTGCCGGGCGACGGAACGGGTGTCGTGGGTGACG
>JACCDW011561795.1_pt1 | contig 10224 bp, 9 predicted proteins | sample 7449781 | NCBI WGS metagenome assembly JACCDW01 (sample SAMN15323449, study PRJNA562643) | freshwater metagenome | isolation source: river surface water | place: USA:Blue River Watershed | collected 2017-08-18 | reverse complement strand
ATGGATGCCTAGCTGAGTGTCTAGGACTGGCACCATGACGATCGCTGAATTGATTATGGCTCTCGCTACAGGTAGAATGCCGCCTCTTGATGGAATCCACGGAATGGAATTCTAAATGCGCCGCAAAATTGTCGTGGCTAATTGGAAAATGCACGGCAGTCTGACTGCCAATCAAAGCTTGCTAGAGGGTTTCAAGCAAAAGCTTGCCCCTCTTACGCATGCTGATTTCGTGGTGTGTGTCCCTTATCCCTACTTGGCCCAGGCTCAACAGTTGTTGCAAGGGTCAAATATCTGTTGGGGTGCGCAAAATCTGGCGAAATTTCCTGTAGGGCCTTATACGGGAGAGGTCAGTGCCAGCATGTTGCAAGATTTTGGTGCTAAATTTGTGATTTTAGGTCACTCTGAGCGAAGCACTGCTTATTGTGAGAGCGGGGAAAATATTGCTGATAAATTCATGATGGCAAAATCTCATGATCTCACGCCCATTCTGTGTGTGGGTGAGACCTTGCAAGAACGAGAGTCTGGCGTGATGGAGCGGGTGATTGCGGAACAGCTGGATTATTTATTGAGCTCTCGCGGTGCTACAGTGTTTACTGACAGTATTATCTCTTATGAACCAATTTGGGCGATCGGTACGGGGTTAAGTGCAACGCCAGAACAAGCGCAAAGTATGCATGAATTTATTCGTGCGCGTATTGCTCAGCAAGATAGCCAAGCGGCAGAGCAGTTAAGAATTATTTATGGGGGTAGCGTAAATCCCGCGAATGCTTCAAAATTGCTGGTTATGCCCGATGTTGATGGGGCGCTAGTTGGGAGATGCTCTCTCACAATTGATGAATTTAGTGCAATCTGTTTGGCAGCTGAACATTTATAAACAATTGCACTTTTTAAAAATTTAAGAGGAAAAAAATGGAAACTTTGGTACTCATTGTTCATGTGTTGGCAGCGGCATCGGTCATTGGATTAGTGCTTTTACAACACGGCAAAGGTGCGGATATGGGTGCAGCGTTTGGCAGTGGCACCTCAGGCAGTTTATGTGGTGTGAGTGGCTCGGCCAATTTTCTCAGCCGCGCAACAGCCATTGCTGTAGCGATATTTTTTGTGACCAGCATTGTGTTAGCTTATATGGCGGGACATAAAGCTGAATTGAATAGCGTCGTTAAGTCTGCGCCAGTTGAGACTAAAACGCAGCCTTTAGCGCCGAAAGTACCAGCGGTACCTGAAACGCCTGCTGTACCCACTAATTAATACACTTGCCGACGTGGTGAAATTGGTAGACACGCTATCTTGAGGGGGTAGTGACGAAAGTCGTGCGAGTTCGAGTCTCGCCGTCGGCACCAATGAATTTCAAATAAAGGATGTCTCCAGACATCCTTTTTTGTTTTTGTATAGAAGCAAAGATCCCGAACTCGCATTATGTATGCGAGGTTGTTATTGTTGAGGTTTCAACATATAGCAAAAAAAAGCGAAAAAAAAGCGAATAGCGGATAGAGAAAAAATAAAAATTTTATTCTAAGATTGATGATGATTAGCAAGATATGCTTGCTTGAGATAAAATTGACTCACAAGTGAAATATTGGAGAGAAAAGATGGGTTACAGTGTTCAAAAGGGTCAAGGATTGCGCAATTCTTTTGCTGCAAACGTTCGCATAAGAAGAAAGGCGTTAAAGATGTCACAGCAAGACCTAGCAGATGCGGCAGAAATCGACCGTACTTACGCTAGCCAAATCGAGCGTGGTATCGCAAATCCATCTTTGATGGTTGTTGAAAACATCGCCAAAGCATTGAGTACATCCGCTGTCGATTTATTGAAATAATTTCTAACACGCTCAAACATAACAAATTTGTTAATGGGATTTGTTATATTTTGGGGGAAGTGTTGGATTAATTTAATTTTTGTGCGATTTGTTCAGTAGAAGCGGGCACCTTCTTTTTGCTATTTTTGGGATAGTCATTATCCCTGAGCTTTCCCACGCAAAGTCTTTCCAAATTCAGATCTTCGTTGAAAATCAACTCCTTGATAAAAAAAATACCAATAACATTTTTGCGGTAGAGCGTTATCTCAATCAAGCCAATATTGATCAGTTTTATCCCCAATATTCTGGTCAAGAACCGCTGCAGGTCTTGGTAAATTATGGAAAATTTAATATTGATTATCAATTCGAAGATCAATTGGGCGCAAAATTAAGGTTACGTATTCCTACCATTCAATTTGATCAAACATTTGAGGGTGGCAATCGAAACGAGAGTACACGCATGGCTTTGGACTACCTTAAGGAGCGAGGATATTTAAAGAAACTGCAGAGCTCGGTAGTCAATGAGACGGCGAAAAAGTCGGGGAACCAGATTGCTGGTAGCGCCTTCAGCCTTTTGGCCAATAGTGTTCGAAACGATTTTGTCCAATATCAAAGAAATGGCAGTGGATTTCCCCAAGATTCTGCGAAAGGGTTTATTGAAGTCAATTACGCTAGGGATAGCATGCGTGACCGATCGGCAATGCAGCGTGGGGTGAGTCTAGGGTACCACTATTATAGTGATCAATTAAAAACGCAATTTGGCGTGAATCTCCCTCTTTTGCTGACAGAAATAGGCTCACAGGAGAGCTATACAGCGATTCTGAGTGGGTTTGCGAAACATTTCTTGACGGAGCGTTGGCAAGTGGGTGTAGGTATTTCCAATGCAATCACGTATACCCCGAACTCTGAGGCCTCAGGGCGCTATCAGGGCATCAATTTTTTTCAGTCCTATGAATGGGAAGTGGGGGCTAGTAAATGGGGCTGGAGTATGTTGCTCGGGGATTATCAGACGATAGGCTTTAGGGGATATGACCCGAAACTGAGTCATTTTGTGAACCAGCAGCGGGTAAATTTTTCTCAGCCAATTGATTGGATGAACCAGCCCCTTTGGTTGAAAGTCTATGCAGGACAAGTCAATTTCAATGGGGAGGATATCCAACGCGATCGGGTGAGAGAATTGGGTGTGAGTCTTGCTGGTGTGAGTGGCTTCCCTTGGGCAGTCTCACTTGCAAGCGAATGGAGTGGGTCAAATGCAGTATTTTTATCTTTAGGGTTAGGGTTTTAAATGGCGAACGTGAATTTTACGCAAGCGAATATGGCTCGGTTTACAAGCCTGGTTTCAGCTAGTGATATCAGAACTGTGAATAACAATCTGAGCCAAGTATTCAATGATGGGGGAAACGCAAATTTAAATACTGTTGAAGATATTGGAAATTTTTCCTATCGCGGGAGTTATGGAAATTACACTGTCAAAGGCTCCTTTTCCATGCAAACAGACCCAGAATCTGGCGCTCCTATTACCGCAAAACTTGCTTGGAACTCCTTTATAGCGGAGATTGATACTGCAGCCTCTATTCCTCATGGCACTTACCAATTTCTTGGATCTGCAAACGCAAGTCTCAATATCGATACAGGAATAGGCAGTATATCTTTGAGTAGCACTGGCTACTCCTTCAAGTCATCCAAAAATCAGAGTAGTTGGCAAATTACCTCTAAATTTTCAGGATCAGTAAAAATTGACCTTGAGTCAGGCTTGCGAAGCGCCTTTATTCAACAGGATTTTACTCGTTACACTTACACTGCGGATAATAGCGATAAGCTTGAGTTTACTGGTAAATTTACCTATGACGAGAGCACAGATGAACTCTCGGGGTTTATCACAAGCATGAGAGCGACTGTCGAAGGGGTCAGTTATGCATCGCCAGCGATAAAGATGTCAGTCAAAAGCCTAGGCTATGGATATGATGCTGGTGATTTGTTGGTCTATATCTTGGCTGGGAATGATGTGATCTCTATGAACGCGGATGTCAGCAAGAACTTAGAGGGCTTCGCTGGCAATGATACGATCAATGGCAATGAGCAAAATAATAGACTCTTTGGTGGTCAAGAATATGATAACGACAATAGTGGAAGAGATACCATCTTTGGTTATGGGGGTAATGATTACATCCAGGCAGGGGACGGGACCGACTCTTTGGTAGGAGGGGATGGTAACGATACCATCTACGGGGGCGCCGGAAAGGATAGATTATTTGGTCAAACCGGAAATGATGATCTGGATGGAGGGGATGGCCAGGATTCTATTGAGGGGGGTGAGGGGAATGATTGGATTACTGGGGGTTCCGGCAAGGATACGTTAATTGGAGGAGCCGGTCAGGATGTGTTGATCTTTGAGACCGAGAATCTTTCTGGACGTAATATGGATCTCTTACGAGATTTTAAAGTTGGAGAGGATCGTATCGTCATTCTGGATTTGGAATATCAGCCTATCAAATTAACTGCGCAAAATTTTGTAACTAGTTCAGGCAGTAGCTCGGCAAGCACTAGCGGGCAATACATTATCTACAATACAAGTAATGGGATCCTTTACTATGACCCAGATAGTGCAGGCCCTAAAAATGGAATCGCTATCGTTGAGTTGATTGGTAAACCTGTTTTGGCAGAATCTAGTTTTATGGTTTGGTGATTATTTTGAAAAATAAAATTTACGCTTGGTAAGTATTGGTTATAGCTAGTATCCTAGACATAACTTAACTCTCACCTTTTGATCATGCTCGAAACTCATGATGCGTTCGAACAGAAATTTTTAGGGCTCCTCGATCAGCAGGCCTCCTTGCCAGCATTCACCCAGCGAATTTTGGATCGTTATTATGATTTGTCATCCACCATTGATGCCGATAAACGTCTTGTCGCGTCTTTGTTGCAACTAGCAGAAGTGATCGATCAGTGGGGGCAAAAATTAGCCAAATTGGATCTGGAGCCACGATATCATAATCGCCAACATGCCCGCGAGGTATTGCTGGCGATGCTGTTACTCCTGCATACACAAGATTCAGACAATACTCAGTCCCCTTGGCCAGATAAACAATGGCCATACTTTCAATTGCATGATCAATTATTAATGCTCATAGCTGCACTAGGGCATGATTTTCTGCATCCTGGTAGCGTGAACACCTTTCCCCATGAACTAGAAAGACAGTCCGCTCACGGCGTCGAGGCCATCATGTTGGATCATGAGGTGGGCAGTGATGATATTGATTTTGTGAAAACATTGATCCTTGCAACCGAGTTTGAGTTTGTCCAAGGCCTTCATTCAAGGCTTATTAATCCGCCTTCAAATGGTGAAATTGACCGTACATTACGTGCATCTATCTTAGTCACAGAAGCCGATATTTTACCCAGTGTATTGCCTTCACATGGTCAGATCTTAGCTCAGCAACTTGCGCAAGAATGGCAAATGGCCAAGGTCGTGGGGAGGGAAGATCCCTCTCTCCCCCAGACCCGCACAAAATTTCTCACCCGTGTTAGATTCTCCTCTCCCCACGCAAGTCGACTGGGTATCCCGCAGCTCATTCAATCGCAACTTTAAAAAAATTTCTCGATGAGGGACTTTCCCTCGCGCCAATAATATGAGATCGTAATTGTTCTATAAAATAGAACAGTGGAATGGATGCACACAAGGCTAGGCATGGCCTCAGTGTATTCATTTCCATTGAGAAAAATATCCGCACATCAAGGGGGCATGCATGACAACAACATGGACATTAAATTTTAGTGGCGATAACGGGGGCACCGTCTATTTTGATATTGGAGATACACCTGTTGCAGGGTCCACTACCAATTACTTAATAACCGGCGTAAGCGGAAGTCTGGGCGGGGTGACGCTCTCTAACCTTGCCACGGTCGGTTCCAAGTTAATTGGATTTTATACTGTTAGAAATCAAGTTAAAACAGGAGGACTGCCCTCCTATGTAGGTGTGAAAGATGCCTCCGGTAATAGTTATTTATTGCATACCGCATCTGATGGAACGGTGAGCTTCTCCAAAGACGGAGATGTTTTAAATTTTAATAAAACTTACAGTAGCCCAACAGCTACACAATCTGATCCTTTTATCACCGGCACTACTGGCGCTGACAACCTGATTGGCGCTGACAATATCAATGATTCCATTAAAGGTGGATTAGGTAACGATAGAATCAGTGGGCTCGCGCTCTCAGATACCCTAGAAGGGGGCGATGGCAATGACACCATCGATGGCGGTGAAGATAATGACTTGGTCTATGGCGGTGTGGGTAACGATACCATCATCGCAGGGGCTGGGAATGATACCTTGTATGGAGACGGGGGCTATGACACGGTCCAGTTCTCAGGCACTTATGCCGATTATAGTTTTGATTATCGTGAATTTGTCTCAGGTGATGGTAATTCATCAAGTCAGCAATATCTCTATGTAACGTTTAATCGCAATTCATCCAATGCAGCCCTCACCGATAGTGGGCGCGATTACCTCAAAACCATTGAATATCTTTCTTTTAAATCAAGTTATAGCTCAAATGCATTTACAACCTATACCCTCTATCAAGGGGCAGTCGGTCGAGATGCTTTTGAGGGAACAGCAGGGCAAGATCTCATGTTTGCCGGCAGTGGTAATGATTTCCTTGATGGTAAGGCTGGCGCGGATATCCTCAATGGGGGCAGTGGGGATGATACCTACTTCGTTGATAATATTGGGGACATCACTGAGGATGCCAGTGGTACAGATATTGTCAATGCCACAGTGAGTTATACCTTATTAAGCGGTATTGAGAATTTGACGCTGACGGGAACTAGCAATATCAATGCGACAGGAAACGCCCTAGATAATACGATTACTGGCAATACAGGAAATAATAGTATCAATGGTGGTGCAGGTAATGACGTGATCGATGGGAAAAGTGGTACGGATACGCTTGTTTTAAGTGGTGCCTCCACCGATGCCTATATCATCAGTTATGCAGCTACCAGTTCGGGTGGCACGTTTAATGTGCGCTTAGGTACCGAGGTGGATAGCTTACAAAATGTTGAATCCATCTACTTTGCAGCAGATAAAGCTTCCATGAGTCTTATCGGTGGAACCACTGGCAATGATTCTTTAGTGGGTACTGCGGGTGGCGATTACATCGTGGCCGATGCTGGCAATGACACCATCAACGGTGGCGCGGGAATTGATCGCATGATAGGGGGTACAGGCAATGACACTTATATTGTCGATGTCACGAGCGATACGGTTGAGGAGGCAGATAATCAAGGCACTGATACCGTTCAGAGTTCAGCCTCTTATCTGTTGGCGAGCAATATTGAAAATCTTACGCTGACTGGTACGGGTAATATTCAAGGCACAGGCAATCGTCAAGGCAATGTGATTACTGGTAATGCTGGGAGCAATATTATTGATGGCGGGGTGGGTAATGACACCATTGATGGCGGTGCAGGGAATGATACGATCGCATGGAGTGTTGGCTATGACTCTATTGAAGGCGGTTTAGGCATGGATACCGTGCGCTTCTCCAGCACACTCTCACGCTACACTATCTTTTATTCAGTGTCGACTCAGCGTCTCACAGTGAATGCATATGATGCGATGACAGACTCCTATAATTACGAAGATGTCTTTATTGATACTAAAATTATTCATGGCGTCGAAAAGTTAACCTTTAGGCCTGCAGCGGGTGCCACAAGCGGAACTTATAACCTGGTATTGGCGACCACGGATCGTGCTTCCTTAACGGGGACCGCAGCCATGGATATGCTCTTTGGGAGCTTAGAGGGCGATACATTAAATGGTGGAGCCGGGGCTGATGTCTTGTATGGATATGCCGGGGATGATACCTATTACATTGACAATGCCGGGGATACGATTGTGGAATCCTTTGGTAATGGCGATCAGGTCATTTCTACCATTTCTTATGCACTTACTTATTCGATAGAAAACTTAACATTAAGTGGCGCTACTCACATCAATGGCACAGGAAATGATAGCGCTAACACCCTCCAAGGCAATACAGGAAACAATACCTTATCAGGACTTGGAGGACATGACACGATCATAGGGGGTAGCGGACAAGATACCTTAACAGGGGGCGCAGGCAATGACATCTTTAAGTTCATAGCAACGGCTGATTCTACTACTTCTAAAAATGACACCATCACTGACTTCGTGAGGGGTCTAGACAAGATTGATTTATCCGCGATCGATGCCAATACCAAAGTCGCTTCTGATCAGGCGTTTAACTTTATTTTGGATATGGCCTTTAGTCGTGAGGCAGGGCAACTGCGTTTTGCTAATGGTGTGTTGCAAGGGGACGTCAACGGTGACGGAACAGCCGACTTTCAAATCGCAGTGACAGGACTCACCACCCTCGATGCGACTAATTTTGTGCTGTAAGTGACTGTAAAATTCTAAATAATGAGGAAAGTGGATGATGGTTTCCCTTTCCTCTTTTTATTTCTTTTTGGCTTTTAAGTCAGGAATAACTTGATGAGCGGGCATTTTTAATTGGCGTCGGGTTTTACTATCCAGCACACTCCACACCGCTAATTTTTCTTGTTGGGTGAGAGACTCAAAATAATGTTTGGCATCGGGCAGCTGTTCTTTAAGGACTAAATGCGTGACCTCCTCTGCCACACCATGGAGTAGCTCTTTTTCTTCTGTTGTAAACGGGTCCCATGCACCAGCAAGTGGGGTAATAGGTTGGCTGGGGTGTGAGATTGCAGCCCCCATTGGTAAATCCTCTCCAGAATAAAGATAGAGTCCCAAGCCATGCAAAGAAATCGCCTTGGCAAGACAGCGCTGCATCGCGGTATTCACTTGAAATGCGTTGGGGTTGGCAATTGCCTGGTTGAGATGGTCCATAACCGGTAGTTGCGCGGTCCTTGTTTTGCCAAAGGCGTGGACACGGCAAAATACCATCATCGTTTGGTTAAACCACTGGGGCTCCAGATATTCCCAGGTTGCATTCTCATCGAGGATGAGAAGCTGGTCTAAGGCCCACGACCAAGAGAGATAATTGAGACCATTTTTCTTCTCAACGAAATCGGACACATTAATATTACGAATCTCTTGATAACGCATCATGATGATTTTCCCCAATCTTCAGGGTCCCAGTCATATTTTCGTTGATCGTCCACGCGATGATATTTTTCTTCTATCAATGTTTCTTCTAGGTGTTCTTGAAGCGCGTCAATTAAAAAGTCTTGCACATACGGATAGAGATTGACGTTAGAGCGATCGCAATAAATCCCAAGGATCTCGGGGTCGGATTCATCAAAGGTCACATCAAAGGTAATACTCTCGTAATCGATGGAGCGATAGTCTAGGGGCTTGCGCATTGTATTCTCCTGTAAAAGATAAGCAGGAGTTTAGTGTAGAACACTATACATACATTTGTCAAGAAATCTATACAAATTACTTTTTTATATTTCCCTCGCCAAGTAAAATCCACCTCGCTGAAAAACCAGTATTGTCTTGAATTCGAAATGCGAATATGGGATCTATTGTTTTAATTCTCCCCGTAAGCCATTGGTAAACAACACTTCTAGATGCTCCGCAAAGTTTTCCAAATTCAGTTTGGCTCTTAATACCTAACTCATCCATCATGTATTGCACGCGTTCAGCTGAGGATTTCAATGCATGGTTCCTTCGAAAATGGATAAAAATACAAGAAGCATTATAGGAGATTGCATGGGATTGATGTAGGGGTGCTTTTGGCTGTGAGAGTTCATTCATATCAAGGGGTGTGTTTATATCTCTTAAGATTCTTTATCATTTTGAATACAGCTATAATTGATGTATGAGGAATAAAGAGAAAATATTATGAGTCACCTCACCCCAGAGCTATTAGCCCGCATCCCGTTGCTGCAAGGATTAGAGGAAAACTTGCTAAACGAGCTATCAAAGCTCATGCAAATCAAAGAGCTCGCGAAGCGGGATAATCTTATGCATAAAGGCGATGAAGCACGAGAGCTTTTCTTTTTGCTTGAAGGCAGGCTGTTGGTTGTGGATGTGAGCCCAGAAGGGCGTCAAACCGGACTCAATTTTATTGAACCAGGAGACTTCCTTGGCGAGCTTGCCGTGATTGATGAGTTGCCACGCTCTGCCACGGTGGTGGCGATTGCGCCCTCGAAAGTAGCAGCATTATCAAAACAACTCGCCCGTAAGCTTCTCTTTGGGCACCCCTTGATTGCAGAGCGGATGTTAAAGCATATCTCATTAAAGCTTCGCGCCTCGACGGACTATCGCGCTATTTTAGGGATACCGAATGCATTCCAGCGCATTTTTAGTTTGATGGAGCTTCTCGGAAAGCCTGACCCAGGCAAGCTCATTACCATTGAGAATATGCCGACCCATGAGCAAATTGCCCTGATGGTCAACACCAGTCGAGAGACAGT